>Ga0065720_1018968_pt1 | contig 49888 bp, 51 predicted proteins | sample Thericmetagenome_FD_59107 | JGI IMG/M metagenome (GOLD analysis project Ga0065720, IMG submission 59107) | Thermophilic microbial communities from the Joint Bioenergy Institute, California, USA of rice/straw/compost enrichment - eDNA_2 v2... | ecosystem: Engineered > Solid waste > Grass >... | reverse complement strand
CTAAAATTCAAAAGAGATGGAGTCACAGTATCTTTCTTCAAGCATCCATTTTAACATTCCTAGTTAAAAGTTATTCCTGGTTGGACTTTAAGCTTCTATGAAATCCAAGACAAATCAGTTCTTTATCTGGACGATTTAGATCAGCAGCCTAATGATGAAAATACTGTATTTATTTGTCTGAAGTTCTCTAAATGTTAGAATTATCAGGGAATAAAGATGAAAGGAGGTTACTTCGCCAAGCTGGGAATCCTAAGCAAGGTAGAGGAGGAGGATGAAGATGAAGACGGATTTGGAATACGGAGAAAACCATCCCGTGTAGATTCTCCGGCTTTATCTGGCTCAGTAGGCTCCGATATCATGTCTCAGACCATTCTGTCAAGCGGAGATGAGGATACAGTCCCAAAGGACTATGAAAGAAAGAAGAGGATGAAATTTAAGGATGATTTAGAGAAGATCATCAAAGTACTTTGAGAATAGCTCTCTTTTACCTTGTCTAGGAAGTTAAATCCTGTAATCTTGAGAAGGTTAAGGATATTATCCAGTCTTTGAGTGATTCTGAAGAAGAAAGAGCTATAGAAGCCAAAAAGCTTGTCAATGAAATTGGACAAGCAGGATGGAATGCTCTACACTATGCCATCTTTTTGGGATATACAGATATAGTTAAAGAACTGTTTGCTTATGGAGCTGATCCTAATATTATCTCTAAGGATGGATGGACTCCTCTTCAGCTAGCCATACACAGAACCAATCTTGACAGTAATAATATCAAATTCAAAGATAATTTTCTAGTAATGAGAATAATATTAAAACAAGATAAGGTTAATATCAATGAACTCACTCCCAAGGGAACTGCCCTGCACATTGCAGCAAAATCAGGAAGAATAGAATTTGTCCAGAGCTTAATCGAATTGGGGGCTGATATCATGTAAGTTGAATAATTGCCTGGTTCTAAGGTGTAGGATAAAGAATGAACAAGGGCAACTTGCCTTTGAGCTAGCTTCAAATGAGAAAGTCAGGCAACTTATTGAGCAGGAAGCTGTGAGACGCAAAGATACAGGAGAATTTAAACCTCCTAAAACGCCATTGGTTAAGGGATGGATGTACAAGAGAAGTGAATATTTATTGCAGATGAACAGGAGATATTTTGTTCTAAATCCTGAAGAAGGAACTTTCATCAGATTTATGAAAAAAGAAGACTACCCAGATAAACCTAAGTAAAATTTTCGTCTATTAAAGCTGATTTGTAGGGAAATTATTCCTCTGAAGGATATTAGCAGTATTAGAAGAATGAATGCTGGGTCCTTCTATGATAAAAACCTCTATTATATTCAAGTATTGAAAATGAGAGCTCAGATAATTTGATAGATGCTTTATAACAAGAGATATATATTGGCCTGCAAGAATGAGGAGACAGCCAATAAATGGGTCACCTACATGATTCAGGGTGTTGTTTATGCTAATTATCTCGAAGACAAACTTAAAGAAGAAATGAATAAAAATGAAAATGAAAGTGTTGTCACTGAATATATACAACAGAATACTGAGGAGATAGAATTGGAGGATAATTCCCCAGTTAAAGTCGAAAATGGAGAGAAAAAAGCTAATGGATACTATGAAGATGCCAAAATGCCAGATGATAGAAGAAGAGAAGAAGGTAAAACAGCTGAGAGAAGAAGAGGAGACATAGATCCTCAGGACCAAGAAGATTTGAATAAACTTGTCGATGAGAAAGTTAACTTCAATTCCTTCGAAATCCTTAAGGTCTTGGGTTCAGGTGCCTTCGGTAAAGTATACAAGGTCCGCAAGAAGGATGACGGAAAAATATATGCCCTCAAGGCCTTAAAGAAGAGAAACCTAATCTTAAAGAACCAATTAAGGTATGCCATTACCGAATGCAATGTTCTCAAAAGTTGTAATCATCCTTTTGTCCTTGGTCTCCATTATGCTTTCCAGGTAAGAGCCCCTTATCTCAATTAATCCCTTAGACCCCTCAATACCTATATCTAGTCCTAGATTACTGTAATGGAGGAGATTTATCACTACATCTAGCCCAGAGAATAACCTTTACAGAGGAGGAAGCTCGCTTCTATATTGCTGAGCTGATCCTAGCCATTGAGCATTTACACTCTCTTAATGTGATCTATAGAGATCTAAAGCCCGAAAATATCCTAGTCGGTAAAGAATTTTAAGCTTTCAACTTAAATATTAGCCCAGGATGGCCATATAAAACTAGCTGATTTTGGACTTTCGAAAGAAGGTATTGGAGATAATGATAAAGCTCTATCTTTCTGTGGTTCTCCAGCCTATTTGTCACCTGAAATGCTCAAGAATAAGGGAGTAGGTAAAGAGGCTGATATCTATGGTATTGGTACTGTTCTCTATGAAATGTTGGTCGGAAACTCTCCTTATTATAATGATGATATCCCCAAAATGTACCAAAACATCAGGAAAGCTAAGCTCGCCTTCCCCAAGGAGATGAGTGAGAAAGCTAGAAATTTGTTATTGGTATAGAATCCTAATCTTGAGCCTAACTTCTTAGCGACTCCTTGACAGAGATCCAACAACTAGAATTGGAGCCAAGTCGAAGGATGAAATCAAGAATGATCCTTTCTTTGAAGGACTTGACTGGAAATTACTTGCAGAAAAGAAGATAAAACCACCTAAGTTGGATCCTGTAGATGACGATGATTTGGATGTCCCATTGGTAATTATGAATAGTGTAGTATTTTAATAATTTTGCAGGCTAATCCAAGGAGCGTATTCCAGGATTATGATTACAATGAGAAGAACAAGACCTCCAACCGTGTTAGAAATTTCACCTTCGTGAGAAAATAGAGTTGTCTCTTGACGTATAAATTTGCCCTTATAATGCGTATTTCCTATTTCTCACTATTTATTGTAATTTTATAATGGCGCCTTATCCTTTTAAGTAAGTCTTCATAGCTACTCTGCAAAAAAAAAAAAAAATCTTTCTCTTTAGAACCTATTTTGCTATCTTGAATTATTTTCATTATTACAGTGGCAAAACAAAATATCATTAGTTACTATTCAAACTCTTTACTTTACGAATTACTTCTTCTTTTTCTTCTTTTTCTTTTTCTTAGCCGCATCAGTCTCACCTCCTTCCTTCTTATTATCATCATCATCTTCTTCAGCCACTATGGAACCAGTGTGAGTTGAAGGCTCTGTACCACTATCTTCGGTTCCTTCAGCCTTATTACTTGGAGTTTCATCCCCTTCAGCTCCCTTTGACTCCTCCTTCTGCTGGGTGGCCTCTTCCTTGAGAGCTTCTTGGTCTTGAGTTGTTGTTTCTGGCTCTGGCTGTTTTTCAGGTTCTGTTTCAGCTGGTTTTTCTTCAGATGTAGCAGGTTGCTCTTGAGGTTCTTCTTTCTTTTCCTCAACAGTTTCTTGGGTAGCTGTGGTTTCAGCAGTGGGTTCAGACTCCTTAGGCTGTTCTTCTTGAACAGAAGGCTGGGTTTCTTGGTTAACTTCTTGTTTCTCGGACTCTGTAGCTTGATTTTCAGTAGCTTGGGTTTCAGTAGTGGGGATTGTTTCTTGTTGCTCCTCAGCTTTTTGTTCTTCTTGTTGAGGCTTAATTTCTTCTTCAGGCTTTTGTTCTTCTGTTGGCTCAGGTGCCTTCTCGATTGTTTCTTCTTTAGGAGCTTCTTCAGCTTTAGGTTCTTCTTGTTCAGTCTTGACAGGTTCTTGTGTCTCAGGTTTAACGTCTTCAGGAGCGGATCCCTCCTTCACAGTTTCTTCTTTAGCAGATTCTTCTTGAGCAGTCTCTTGAACTTCCTGGGTCTGAGGTTGTTCTGGTTCTGCTTGAACAGGTTCTTCAATCTTAGGCTCTTCAACCTTTGGTTCTTCAGGGACTCTTCTTTGTTTTTCTTGTGCCTCGAAGTTGATATAGTTGTTCAATGTTGAATTATCACAAGTAAGCTCATTTATTTCTTGATCTTCAGAGATCTCATTGTCTAATCTATACAGACCCAAGGCCAACAAAATATCCAATTGGGTCAACTTGTCACCTTTCTGATCATATCTTTCACAGAAAGCTGCAAACTGATCAAGCTTCTCAACTTTATTTCTCAAGTCCTCAGCAAGAACAACTCTCACGTTTTGAACATTCTTGCCTTCATAGTTATGGCCTGGTTCTCTTCCATAAACTGCCAATCTATAGCGATTGTGAGTAGAGTCAAGGACCTGCAAAAGAGTTAAATTATTTGACAAATTATATAGATAATAAGGCAACAAGGCTTTGGAGTTGTCCTTTAGGATATTTTCTAAATCTCCAGAAAATGAACCTTCATGAAGGGGTTCAGCATCTACCTTGATAAGCTGTAATTTAAGCTTCTCTTCAAGGTTTCTGAAGCGACTTACGAAAGATTGATATGCATTCCATGCAATTCCTGTAACTTCAGGAATGAGATGTCTCACAAACTCTTCATTAATAATTCTGGATGAATCAATAGAAGCTTGGGATGATGACCATTTAGGATAATGATTAGCGACTTCCTCTCTCAAAGTGGCAAAAATGGCTTTAACATCCTCTTCAATAGACTTTGCCAAAGTTCTAGCATCATTATTCAAATCTTCAATACTTTTCAAGGTAAGAAGAATTGTAAGAATTGCTTGGTCAAATCCCTTCAACGTGGAGAGGAAATTTTCTTTATTAGTTTCATTTAATTTAGTCTCAAAGGTTCCTTTCAAAATATGCTCAACAAACTCGTTTGTTTGAGAGAGTTGCGAGTTTAATTCTTCTCTTCTTTTTGATAAGTCATTGACCTTATTCTCAAAGCCTTGTCTGATAGTAGAGAAGCGTTCTGGGGTGAGTCTATTTTTATATTGAGTGTTGACTTCTTCGACAATATTTGCTATTTTCGTGATCAAATCAACGTTTTCCAAGAAACAGATCTTAGCATTGTTAACAGATAAGGCATTGTTAGTATGAGTGATATTTTCTTCAGATATCTCACCTGAAATCTGAGTAAGTAAGGAAATCAAGGCATTTAAGTCATTAGTATCTACATTCCAAACTTGCTTAATCCTGTTGACTTTTTCTTCTTGATTGTTGAACAGGTTTTCATATTTCTCATAGTCAAACTGGATTGTTTGCAGGAGATTTTCTTGATCGATACTGATATCTTGTAAGATAACATGCTTGATATGCCCTTCATTAAGATTGCAAAATGATTGAAGGATTTTGAAATCTTTTGGCAGCCATAAAGAAAGGTTGAACAAAACTGATAAAATAGAGGTTCTAAGTTTTTCTCTGCTTTCTTCATTTGAAAAATTAAGTCTTTCAGCAAGGTCTCCAAAGGAATTTAAAAATTCAGAAACAAGTTGGATAGCAGAAAGGAAGTCTTCTCTAATTAAACGAGCAAAAGACTTCAGCCTATCCTGGTCTTGAGCAGAGGATTTTTCTTTAGCTAGGCTGACATTAAATAAGCTTCTTGCTCTTTCTCTGACCTCTGTATTTAAATATTCTTCAATAAGGACGTTTATTTTTGACTGAGCGTGTGCTTCTATGTCAAGGGAACAAATTTTCTCTGTGTCTTTGAAAAGAATATTTTGATCATCTGGAATGATGGATTTTAATTTATTGATCTGAGCTAGTAATCTTGACTTCTCCTCTTCAATGTCAAAGAGAGGGGAATCCTTGTACTTGATCTTATCCGGTTTAGCCGGAATGAGCGGCTGTCTAGCAACTTAGAAGGGACTTAGGATATTACCTACATTTTATTGCTCATTTAATTCCTTATTTTAAACAGAACAAAGTTAGCAGTTCAATGAGTTATCTCTTAAATTCGAGACGTATATATATATCCATTTATTACGAAGAGTTCATAGAATGCAGAGTGCATACCTTGATTATTTCTAGCCAGAACTCACTGCTTATTTCTTGTCACCCTAATATGTTAAATTAGCTTAAAAAAATCTTGCCTTGCAAGGGAAAGCGTCAATGATGTCTTCGACGTCTAGACAACATTATTGAAGGCTATAACTATTTACATTTTCTGGAGATTTCCTTTCCATTAGCGAACTTTCTGAATTTGTAGTGAATTCTCATCTTATTAGCAGCATCTCTGGGCAATCCACTAAAAACGATTAAATCCTTATTCATAATTGCTCTACGCGACGACTCCTTCAGCTTGATGGAGGAAATTTCTGATGATGGGGATGCCACCTCTCTTCCAAGCGTATTCAATACACATCTGAGTTAATTTTTATGGAAATTGAAGATAAGAAGATAAATTATAAGCAAAAAAAGCTTCTACTAGACGTACCCTAGTCTCGGAAAAATACAGAATATTGCAGAACTCATCAGAGAATAACTAGAGATATAAATATACAAGACTAAGTTATTATAGATGCTTCTTCCCAGTAGGTAAATTAGGAAGTTGCAATTTAGTAGTAGTTTTTAATTTGCTTTTGTAAGTCGGGTCAACCTTTAGAGGATCATAAGGTTCGTTGGCATAGTTCCTTTCTCTGCCTACAGAGAGGTTTCTTTGTTTATGTCTAAATGGAACCTCGATTTGAGATTTAGAGACCATGCTCTTTGAGTCTGAGGTCAAACGTCTATTATTTCTGATATCAAGGGTTGCAGAGCCCCGATAATTATCTTCATCAGCAATAATAGAGTCGTCATTTGGCTCATCTTGCTGGGATTGACTTCTGTTAAAAGACTCACTTCTTATTGGAGAATGCAATTTTCCATAATTATCCCTCGGTGACAAATTAGTTAGTTTAACCCTTGTTGGAAGGGGGACTTTTTCACCCTGTGGAATATGAATTGTGTATTTCATCAAGTTATTATATTCTGGATTTTTGCTCAGATAATTAATTAATCCCTCGTCTTTCCCAAGGTTCTTTAGAGTCATAATGATGTAGCTTTGAAGCTTTGGAGCTTCGCATTCTGCTGCGAATTTTATGAGATGCTCTAGCTGGTATATATTTTCTATCTCATGTTGAGTCACAACTAGAAAATAAATTCCAAAAGAGATACAACTACCTGTCCTCTCTGTCAATCTTAGGAAAGCCAGCATGCCTATCTCAATTACTTTAATTGGATAATTCTTCTCAAGCAGCATCAGAGAGTATTTTATAATAGGAGAGCAATTGTTATCCGTAATAAAGTCAGCTAAAGTTATAAGGCAAATAGCTTAAATGGTTCTTACTTCTCTTTAGGCAATAAAATAAGCAATAAAATGAGAAATAAACGAGCTCCTCATAGTAGGTTGATAGGGGCTTTTTGCCTTGATGACCATAATCAGCAACAGGAGATGTCAGGAATGTTATCAATGTGTTTAGACTCTCGACTATTCTTCCACCAAATATTTTCTCTGACCAATTGTGCTCGGTATGGAGTTCTTCAGTAATTACAGGAAGGCCATCTTTCTCTGTTGAAGGATTCAAAGTTTTTCCATACATCACAGTTTGCAGGATGTGCATGATGTTATCGTAGATTTGGTTGAGGTACTTTTTCTCAGCAGCATATTCTAGCAAAGAGTCTAACAAATTAAGAGAAGTAGCATTGCATTACCGTATTTTAATAAATTTCCAAGCAATTTCATGAATAATACCTGGATATCAGGCTTTTCTACCCTGGCAATCCCGTTTATAATATTACTTAGACACCCTCTCTTTAAATAATAAGGGACGCAGGCTTCTGAAAGAGAGATAATTAGTGTATTCAACATAAGCGGAAAATTCGGGAAAAGAGTGTCAAAAGAGTTTTCCAAGAGAAGGTGAACATTAGGATACATAGATCTCCTTGCTTTATCAAGGGCTGAGGAATTAGAAGGCTCAATCGCCAGATCTCTAAACTGATTGAAGCAGACTGTAAAGAATTTGTGGTTTATGAATCTGTAATATCCGACAATAGAAAGGAACGCTGCAAGCCTATCTTCAATTACAACATCATTGCGGAAGAGAATCGTCCTTGCATTATTAACCTTATCCTCTATATAGGTTTTCTGTGCTGATTCCAAAAGGTTCAGCTTGAATACATCTTCGCTTCTCTTCAGAGTATTAGTTGCAGAAAAGCTCTGATCAAACGAGTTATCATTGGTGCTAGTTGAGGCCTTTTTGGCGCTGTTTGAGTAGCTAGCTTCTCGTGTATTGGGAGGAAGAGGAGTGCTTGTGCCCTTTTTCAGGTTTATTATCTCGGCTTCTATACTGTGGAATTTCTCATTGAATAATTTCGTGTTGGATTCTTGATAACGACTCATTTCTTTCTGATTAGCGGCTAGAGTTTCCTTTAGCTTTTCTATAGTATCATAAATTCCTTGACATTCTTATTATTTATATCCTGAACTTACCTTCAACATCTGTTTTGAGAATTTGTCCAAAAGTGGCATCTTTATATTGTTTCTCGATTTTGTTTGTCCTTTCTATATTTTCTTTGTTCGAGTCGTTCAAAATTTTTATTGTCTGTAAAATGGAATTATGAGTCTCTATTTCTGTCAAAAAAGACTTCCTGGAAATTTTACCTTTTATTTCATTAATAAGCTGAGACTTGACTATTTGAAGGTTTTGGTTCACATCATCCACAGTTATCACATTAAATTCGTCATCACTAACCTAAAACCTTATCCAAAAGAAATACACAAATTACCTCATTCACACTAGTCCTATTAGTGTCATCAAGCTGCTTTATACACTTTGCAAGAATCTTAATCTTCTTTTGCAGCACTGGCAATTTATTCACAATAGCTTTGCTCTCAGCATAAAATGTTGACAAAAAAGGTTTGATAACTTCCTTTGCTATCGATTTATCAGGCAATTTTGAGATCTGGTTTCTAAACTGGATCTCAAATTCGTCTAAGGATCAATCATGGAAATCTTGAGACTTACTTGTAGAGTCAAAATTAACTCCTATGACCTGGCATAGCTCCATAACTCTTGTTTCAAGAGTTGCAATGTGCCTGTTACAATTATTAATTGTGGCCTCAGTCTGTGCTATCCTGTCCTGGAGCACACTTCCATTGACTGTCAGTTGAGAGATCTTGGTGGAAAGTATATCATTCTCTTTTACGAGGACATTTTCCACAAGGTCTTTCAAACGTTCACTAACTTGCTTGAAGTTGCTGAAGTCAATGGTCATCTGATTGAATTGATTTTGGATGTACTCAATAATTTTGTTATTCGATTTTTCCAGCTTTCTAGCATACTAACGAGTTAACTACAATAAAATTGCTGATACATCTTCCTCTAAGAAGCTGCATTTTTGAGCAATTTCTTTGACAGAATTAGCCTAATGAATCAATATAGTTATTAGATCTTCCTTACAGTCTCAGTTTGAATCTTGGAAATAAAAAGACCAGTTTTAGCCAATTCATGACTAAGATTAGATTGGTCATTAATGACTCCATCAATTCTAGAGATTATCCTCATAATAAAGGAATCATACCTTCCCATGACACCAACTATACTCTTTTTGACTTCATCTAACTCAGTCCTATGCTGATTGAGATGTGTGGCCACCTCAGCCATTAACACATCATTCAATCTAGCTAATTTAGATCTAATGCTATTAACAGTAAAACTATTCCCTTACTCGGATATTGATTGGTATGAAGAAAGGCTTTCTGATAACCTTTGCATATCCCTGGCATAGTTTTCAATCTCTTGTCGGGTTTGATTTATGGATTCCTTAGTCTTTTTCATCTCTTCCCTAGAGGCTAAATATCTCAGCAAAATAGACTACATATTCTGTCCAACATTCATTTCGTAAAGAGCCACAAAGTTCGTAAAATTCTTTTTCATATCTTTGAGACTTTCGTCATTTCTCTGAAACTCTTGCTCCATTGTAAGGACTCGGGTCTTAATTTCAGAGATAAACTCAGCTTGTTGAACTATATTATTTGCGGTCAGCTTTTTAGATTCCTCTGTTTGTCCACTGAATTCTTGAATTAGATTGGCCATCACAATCTCAAGATTCTTAATTTTTTCCTTGAAATTAAACACTTAGATACGGACGTTACTGAATGAGCCATGAATTGTCGAGCCCAGACGGTTTCAAGAGCTCTTAGTACTTTTTCATTATTCTGATTTATCTCTTGGCTAGCTGTTATAACTTGTCTATTGACTTTGGCTAAAGCATCATCAATTTTTTCTGAGATGTGTCTCTGATATGTTAGAGATAACTAGATAGATCTATACATAACAGTCCAATTTTGATTTTTCAAGTTCTTCAGCCGTGGCAGTTTTTCTTTTGAGAGCTGCTAATTCTTCCTTTGTTTCTCTAAGTGATTCTTTCAATTCCAATATAAGGAGCTTCTGTTCCTCATATCTATTCATTATTCAACATACCATATTCCTTTACTTGATGCTGTCAATTTTATCTTTGGATTCTTGATTGCTGAGCAATGTTGCAAACTGCTCATACAAGTATTTTATCGATCTATTCTTATTGCGCATGTCGCTCCAAGTCAGTAGATCTCTAACTTTCGGATTCTGTTTCGTTAGACAAGTTATACCATGGCTACATCAAAAAAAAGTAGTGGAGAAGAATATTCATTTTCCATGAGTAAAAATAGAGAGTTATTAATCGCTTCATCAAGACTTTCTTTCTCGTCTATTCCTTAAGATATTCTCAATTCAACTCTTACCAAAATAGGATTCTAAGCCTATTCTCTGTATACTTTGTCTTGTAAGTCTAAATCTGTTGAAGAATATGGTATTTGTTTCATAATTTTCTGGATTCTTCAATAGTCTGAAGAAGATCTTGAAAGCTATTACTCTTATCAAAAATTACACTTTCAAAACCTCTTGTGGCCAAAGGAGAGGGATGTTTTTGGCATACTAATAGTAAAGCCTCGATCAATCTGTCCGCCTGATAGTCGGTCATCTATAAATTATACACAAATTCAAAGAAGAGCTACAGGTGGGAGTTTCTTAGTTCCTTCACATGTCTCTATAAAAAATTCCTTGAGTTTAAAGTATTCTTTTGCTTCAGAGTGCCTGATCATGGCATCTATAAGGGATATAAACCCAGCATCGGGATCTTTCATCATTTGGATTCTCAAATTTGTAATTTCTTCATCCATTGAGTCTGTACCATGAGGTAAAGTAGTAGTACTATTCATATTTTTGAATGAAGAACTATTTTATTGCAACGAAATTAACAAGACTTTCAATAAAATTTTAACAATTATACTAAGAATCGGGCTCACCTTCTCAATCTAATACTGAGCAAAGAATTTATATACTTGCTATCTTGCGTTGAGATAATTATATTTTATTAGATGCGAAAACACATTTTTCAGGGAAGAAATGATAATGAACGGATAGTCATAGACTGAACGGGTTCAACACTACAAATAGCACTCTTCACAATACTTATACACAAATTTATAAAACTGTTTAGCTAGGGCAACATCCTTTTTTCTTAGTGCTGTTGGGATCATTAACTCCTTTGCTTTGTAACTTGACACCTCCATAAACGCTCTCGTTTGGCTTAACGCTCTTAGAGAAGGCATCTCTAGAGGCTTCGAATAAGTTCAATTTCAGAATTTCCTTGAGCAAGCACTCAACGGAATCCTCGAGATTAGTATTAGATTTAGCAGAAACTTGATAACTGTTGACAAATTTATGCTTTTGAGCAAATTCTCTAAGGTAATCAGGCTTTTGATATTCTTCTCTCTTTCCTTGATTTTCCAAAAGATCCAATTTATTTTGCAAGAGGATAATAGGGATCATCTTTCCATCAACCAAATCTGCGTTTTCTTCTATGACTTCCTTCCATCTCAAGGCAGCAGTTAGTGAATCTGGATTAGTCACGTCAGCAACGATGATGCATCCAAGAGCACCTTTCACATATAACTTAGAGACAGCAGTATATCTATCCTGTCCTAAAAGGTTAAATTAGTAAAGATGATGATCTACCTGCGATATCCCAGAGTTGGAGCCTGATTGTCTTACCATTGAAATCATTCAAGACTTTGAGGCAAAAATCACAACCAATAGTTGGATTTACTGAAGTGTCAAATTTATTATAGCAGTATTGGTTGAGGATAGATGTCTTTCCGACACCAGAGTCTCCAACAACAAGTACTTTAACGAAGAGCGAGTCGTCCATGATTTTCAGATAGGCAGAATAGGAATTATGATTTATTATTTATTATTTAATAAACCAGACATAAAATTTTATGTTGCAGGTTCGACTGTATCAAACCTGGTATAACGATAACAGGAACATGGAAATGCATCTCGTTATAGAGAAATGAAGTATACTAAAAATCACACAACATTATTGTCCGTCTTTTCCCTTCTTCTTGGGAGCATCTCTGAAATTACTTCCAAAAACTTCGAAAGAATTTTTCAATCCATATCCTAGATTAAGATTATCAATGGGAGGTCTCCAACCAATTTCCTGGGATCTAATAAAATTAACATTTCTTTCTATTCTGGTATATACGTTGTCACCGGCATATCATAGATTTGTTTAGATAGTGGTCCTTCCTTGGCCTTGTGAATCGTCCAAGTTCTATCTTTCTTGGACTTTGGATCAAAGTTATTCACTGTATCACAGTAGAAAGGAAGAGACTGTTAATTAGTTAGATTATCAAATTAACTGAAGAATACTTTGTAAAAGTCCTCAACGGTTTGTTCTTGCTGTTGCTTCATTGTTTGGGTGGCAGCAAAGTCTTCTTTCTTATACAATGACAGGTAGTTTATATTCTTTTCCAAGTGATCTTTCATTCTTTCGAGATCATTTTTATTCTTAGTCGCTAATATTCTATTCTCAGTCTAAAACTTTATCCAAACTCCTCAAATCCTACTCTCATAAGCTGTCTGTAAGCTTCTGTTTGTTGAGTATTGATGAATTTTCCTCTGATATCAGAATGTACTGCCTTTTTGTCTTTTGCTGACATTTATGAAACTATTTAATAAAACTTTGCCAGAATAAAAATATAATAACATGAGGAAAGCATAGCCTAGCTAAAGTGAACATTGAAATATCTTGATTGCTTGAAACAATAGAATTATACTAGTGAAAAAGTCTGGTAATGTTTAATATTTACAAGAAAAAGATAGAGAAATTTATCATAGGTGGTTTAGCCTTTGCTAGTTTTGAAAGTGAACTTAATATTTCCGGGTCCGAAACCTGCAAATCCTCCTTGGCCTCTTGAGCCACCTCCACCAAAGAACGAGGAGAACCCATCCATTCCTCCAAATCCAAAGCTGGCAAATGGATCTAAAAATATTAGAGATGTATTTCATAATTATTACCTTCACCACCAAAGAATGTTCTGAAAATAACATTAGGATCAAAGCCACCAGCATCAAATCCTTCAAAGTCCATTCCTTCAAGGTCAACTCCTGAATCATATCTCTTTCTCTTCTCAGGATCACTCAAAACTGAGTAAGCCTCATTGATGTCCTTGAATTTTGCTTCAGCCTCTTTCTAAAAAAGTTAGATGAACAGAATTAGATTTCTTTACCTTCTTCTCCTCACTTTCAGAGTTTTTATCAGGATGCCATTTCAGGGCAAGTTTTCTATAAGCCTTTTTGAGCTCTTCATCAGTGGCATTCTTTGGGACTCCAAGAATTTGATAGTAGTCTTTTCTGGCAGCCTTTTTAGCCTCCTTATTAGCATCCCTAATTCTTTTATGGGCACCAAGACTTGGATCTAATTGATTTGCCTGCTGGAAGTCGATAGTGGCGCCATCATAATCGCCCAATTCCATTTTTATTTCACCTCTTCTTAAATAGGCTTTGGCGTATTGATCATTAAGTTCAATTGCCTTATTACAGTCTGACAAGGCATCTTGGAATTTTTTGGCTTTCATATAGGCAGCAGCTCTGTTTGCATAGAGGGTAGAGACCACGTTTCTATTCTTAGGATCTTGCTCAATACCCTCAGTATAGTATTGAATAGCCTTGCTATAATCTCCAGACTTGAAGGCATCATTTCCTTTTTGTTTAGCTTCCTCCTGAGCCTTCATTCTCTTCATTGCAACTTTGCACTTAGAGTTATCTGGATCATGTCTTAAAGCTTCTTGCCAAATTTTCTTAGCAGCATCTCTAAAAAAAGTTATATACTAAAATTTTATTTCTTACGATTGTCCATCATAACAAAGGGCCAATCCCCTGATATAAAGGAAATCAGGATGATGAGATAAATCAGTAAGATATTCCCTGCTCTTGTCAACAGCGGTCTTGGTATTGCCCATTTTAGCGAGGACCTCAATGTGTTTGATTTTAGCTGGGGCAGATTCAGGACAAATTTCTAAGGTTCTAGTAACATTGGCCAATGCCCTGGTATAGTTTTCTGACTCGAGATCCTTTTCAACTTGGCTCATTAACTTCTCAACTTGATGAACTTCATTGAGCTCGTCCTTGATGGAAGAATCTTTAGGATCAAGTTCGATTGCTTTTCCGAAACAAAGTTTGGCTTCCTGAAGGGTTAGGTATATTTATCAGAAAATTTACCTCTAAGTCACCAAGGTAAAAGTAAGCTCTTCCTTTTCTTCTCCAGGCTTTAGCAAATCCTGGGTCGATGTTGAGAGTTTCATTACAATCTTCGATACATTTGTGATATCTAAAGGAATTATAAGGGTTAGAATGCAATTATATTACTTCTTCAGGCCTAGATAGCAAGCAGCTCTGTTAGCATAGTAGGATGGGTCAATTGGATTAAGATCTTAAAGTTATTCGATTAGAAAAAGAATTCTTACTTATAGCATTAGTATAACACTCGATTGCTTTGAGGTAATCCTTCTTTTTGAAATATTCATTGCCTTTGTTCTTGAATTCAAGCGCTTTTTCAGTCTCAGTTGTGTTCATTGAAACAGAGAGGTTATAAATTGTAAAGTTTTTTTTTATTTTTGTAAATTCTCTAGCAAGTCTGGACTAAGTATGGAGAAATAAATTAGTTAAATCTATAGAACTTTCTAGCAAATCTTTTCTCTTCCGATTTTATTAGATTATTATTTTAATGAACACAATAAAGACTGCTACGAAAAGAAAATCAAACTTACAGCTTGATATTCTCCGATTGCTTCGGAAAACATTAAAATTTGCCTCATCAAGGCCAGAAGTATAATAACCCTCCTTATTTGAACCTGAATCAACTAGCCAGGCCGCTCTAACCTAAAAAGATACATCATGGGAGAGTTTAGAAAGAATGCTGGGATACCAAGAAGGAATATTGATAGGGTTAATTTATTTAATGAAACCATATAATGATACAGATTGAATATCTACTAAGAGAAGGGAAAAATAAATTCCAAACCTTGAAAGATGCCAATATAGAGGATATTAGATTTTGATTCTGGTGTAGACATCTTCTAATGGAAATTCTTATCTATATCTCTATTCGAGGTCTTCCAAGGACTCATAATATGAAAGCATGGATTCTGTGAATTCTATGATCAGTAAGTAAAATTACCTTAAAGTTTTACTTTTGAACTCTTGTTTAAACTTTTCATCAGTTGCTAATTTGTCAGCTATGTCTTTCTCAAACTGTGTAGGCTTGGAGTCAGGATTGGATTTTAATTGAAATGCGAAATAAACACTAAATAGGACTCTCCAATCCTCTTTTATATTGCTTAGCTCTCTTAAGAAAAAGCTATAGTATTGAATAATATATGCCTATTCTTACCTATCATTATAGGTGCCTAAGGCGAGATTATTGAAGACTTTTGTAGTCTTTAATTTCTCTAGGACTAGGAATAGAAGCTGATAATATGCTTCATATTTGTTTTCCAAATTAAAATTTAAGATTCTGAGGAGATGCTGTTCAGCCTTGAGGATAGTATCTCTCATGATATTGTACTATTTAATTATTCACTTTTCCGATTGAAAATACTCTTTCAAGGGAGTAGCTAGGCAGAATTTCCATAAGGAAAGAATCCTCATCTTCTTCAGTTTTTACACGCTCTTTGAGATGTTCCAATGAAACATAAAGGACTTTATTTGAATATTTCTCAGGATTCTTATCTGCAAGCTGCTTGTTCCTGTTCTTGTAGAAATTTGTGACGATCAATGTGATGTTGATGATATCTAGAAAATAAGCAAAAATTCCACTAGGCCAACCTCTAATTTTCCTAAGTTCTTCATTAATTTTGCTGGCGAGATATATACAGGCTATAATGATGATCTAAGCAATAAGAATAAATCAGAATGGCGTACTTCAGGCTTGAAGTTATGAGTTTCAGACTCCCCAAAGAGGTTGTAGTAGGAAATCACCTGGACAATGCAGGGCCTTGATAACCGTAAATTTAGACACACTTCTTCGATCACTCTGAGAAATTCATGGTCTTTCATCTTAAATAAAATCTATTGAAATTCAAAGATTTTATTCCTTATAAGCACGTTTGCATTCTAGGTTTCAAATGCTTATTTGAGCTGGGAAAGACTTCTTGGATCGCGTTCTCGTCTTACATATAATCATATATATAAGGGAGAAATAGGATATTGTAGTTTACATGCTGATATATTATACACTTTAAAAAAAAAAAAAGTAGATCTTCCTTGTTCTCATTTTAAAAAAAATGCCTTTTAGACCCTATCCTAATGCAAGGTTGCCTAGAAATATTAACAAATAAAATCTTTTCCTCTTACTTTAAACAGAGTCTTGTCAATTTTGAATATCATTCCATTAGTAATAGTTGCATTGTTCTCTACGAGAAGCCTTTGAATTACTTAATTAGTAGCATTACTTACCAAGTTCCATTAGTACTAGACTTAATTCCATCTCCATCTTGGATCCACCATTTTCCCTTATCATAAGATAATTTACATTGGGTTCTTGAGACTCCATAATCATCAACAGGGATAGTACAAGTGACCAATCTGCCTATTGTCACGGCAGGAATATCCTCGAAGGTGCTAGTATTTTGACGAGATAAAAAATATGAGTACTTCTCTTGTCCTTCTTTAGATCCATCGAGGAACTTCAGCTTCAAGGTTTTGATGGGTCTTGAGCTTTCTAGAATTTTCGCAAAGAAGTGGCCTGCTCCAAAGTAAATAATTGATTCATTGGGTAATATCTAATGAAATTAAACTTCTAAATATTGGCATACGGTTTTTTTTTCCAGCTTGATGTACACTCCATCAGCGCGTCCTACATCATAGAGTTTGAAGGTGTTTGTTTCTAGATGTATATGGCCTGATTTAGATATTTTCTTACTTTTATCATAAGAGATATGAGCATACTGCTCAGCTGAGTCTTTTCTGCGTTTTCCCATTACAAGATCATTCTTTACATCCTAGTTAAGATAAGTTGAACACAACTAATAAATTACAGCAGGATCCTCCGATTCTGGACCTATGGAGACGCGGCCTTCTACGAGGGGTGCTTTGTCATCTATGTGGCCTGTGGGCTTTATGACATAGTGCGTTCCCACTTGAAGGGTTTCGCTTTCAAGGACTTCTAGTTCCAAGTCTCCTGATTCAAAATTTTTCGAAGCCTGAAAGAAATAAGGGGGCATAGCATAAAATAAAACCGTGGTGCTTGCTGTGCTATTGAAATCCAAGAGACTGCTACGACCTTTGACATAAGGGAACAGACTAGCGTCCAAGGCAGAGACACTTTTGATGATTATGAGATAGTATTAACTTACTTGAGGTACCTCTTTGCTTTGATGATCTTCCATCAAATCGATCAGCATCAGGATCGGTAATAATTTCATACTCAGTATCGGCCTTGTTTGCACTTTTCTAGTACATTACTTTGCATTGGGAGAGACTTACACAGAGGCCTGCACAAAAAAGATTGAAGAATTGCATGAAGTAGAAAACTATTTCGCACTTAAAAATACAATGTTAATCAAACTCTAAAATCAAAAAACAAAAAAACAAGAAAAATAAAATCCTGCATGAATCCCAACTATTACAATCAGGATTACAACTATGGCAACATGGGAATGGGCTTCCCTAGTCTCAATCAAGCCAATGCAAACACCTACTCTGGGACTCTCCCACAAGGTCTCGGCCTCCAAAGAGGAGGTTCAAATATCCAGTATGATAATCAGAACTATGGCAATCCCAACAGTATTTTTCGCTTTATATCTCTAACTTTCTAGTGTACAGAGCAAACACCCAGAGCGCAGGTCCCACCTTAACCAGCAAAAGTAGTAAATAAGTTGAACTTTCTTCTTAATCAATATAGAGCTGAAATTGAACTCAGCCTCTACCGATTTTATCCCAAGTAAGTTCGTGTGAATAATCTGTGATACTGTAGACTCGAATACATCGAGTGCTTTCTTAGGAACCCCAACACTCAGTCAATTAGGTCAGCAACAACCTCAAAATACCTATTACAGTCCTCAAGTGAACTATCCAACCACCCAAAACAAGAATATTCCCATCCAGCATAGCACCACCCCTCCTCTGCAGCAAATGGCCACCCAAATGGGTCATCCTCAGTACCCTCCTAATATCTATCCTCAGCAACACCCAACCACAACACAACATTTCATACCAAATCAAGGATTCCAACAACATCCTAGCTTCTATGGAGGAGGTGGTTTCCTTCCCTCGTACCAATCCGCCTCTACCTCACTGAACAGCTCATTTTCTACTGACTACTCCGAAACTAATGATAAAGAATTTGAAAAGGTCATTGAGTATATTGCCAACCTAAAATACCCCGAGAAGAGAGAAGAAGCTCTTCAGGAGTTGAGCAAAAAGAGAGAATCCTTCCCCAAGCTCGCCGTCTATCTCTGGCATTCAGTTGGAACCTTAGCTATTCTGTAACATTTTTTTTTTTGAATTACTGAACCCTTAGCCTCCAAGAAATTGTCGCTATTTACCCTCTATTATCTCCTCTCACATTATCACAACAAGTATCATGCAAAGTCTGCAATGTCTTGGGACTTTTACAATGCCTCGCCCTACATCCTGAAACCAGATCGCTCTTTTTGAATGGTAATTCAAGTCTATCATGGCTTAATTATATAGCCCACATCCCCTTGTTCTTGTACCCATTCCTCAATACTTCAAGCAAGGCTAAGCCATTTGAAAATCTCAGAGTCACCAGCTTGGGTGTTATTGGTGCTCTTGTTAAGGTAGTTATAAAATAATTGAAGCTGAAAAAATAGGGTGATGATAGTGATGCCATTATTTTCCTTATGCAAACTGAAATTATTCCCCTTTGTCTGAGAATTATGAAGAGAGGACAAGAATTATCCAGAACTGTTGCTACCTTCATCGTCCAGAAGATTTTGCTGGATGATAATGGTTTGAGTTATATCTGCCAAACTGCTGAAAGATTCTATGCTGTAAAGACAAGTCCCCACAATGTTAATCTTTCTAGGTCTGCACTGTTCTCAACCATATGGTTACCGACGTCGTAACAAATAGCAAAGATGACCAAAGACTTCTAAGACACGTCATTCGATGCTATCTTAGACTCGCAGAAAACCCTAAGTAATAGATAATCATATTTTTTCTTATGTGTGTAGAGCTAAAGAAGCCTTAAGAAAGAACCTCCCCGAACCCTTGAGAGAACCTGATCAAAAATTAATTTCTGACGAAGCTGTTAGGAAGTCGCACTTCCAGCTTTTGCAAAGTTTGGGATTATTACCAGAGTAATTTAGGAATTGTACTATGAATTAAGAGCTACCCAAAACCAAAACAAAAAGGCTCTTGTTAATATTAATATTTCTACTCTTACCTATTTTTGATGATAGTAATAATTTGAACCTTGATCCCTTTACATAGTTGTATTTGCTAAGCTAGATATCTTTTAAAATCATTGAAATCATTCTCGGGACTTCTTTCATCCCTTTTCTGATATTTTCAGCTTACAGGACTTGTAAACTAGTTACAAGAGTGTTTATTTGATATTTCAAATTATTGAAATAAATGAAAAAGAAAGAAGAACCACAGCACACTCAAACTAAGGATAAACTTGCATTTCTCCAGCAACTAGATATGTTTGGAATCCCAATCAAGCTTCACGTCAATCAGAAAGACTTTTACAGGACCCCGGCTGGCGGAGTACTAAACATCTGTGTTGTATTTCTGACAATTCTTGCTGGTATTGGGATAATTCTTGAGCTCTTGCAACAGAACAAACCAACTCTAATGTATAAATTAGGCAAGAATCTTGAAGGAACACCTTTATTCTTAGGTGTCCAAACAGAAGTTAGAACTTCACTGGGAATCTCAAGATCTTTTTGATGGCCTTCATAATGGTTCTCAAATAATTTCCATACTGAATTCCTATTGTCCAGAAAAAGAGCTATCCTCAATATGGGGAACTAGCAAGAGTAGTCAAATACAATTCATACAAATAGGAATCAAAAAGTGTGAGAATGCCACACTTTCTCCCATTATTTGTGCCCCTCAAGATCAAATAGATGCCTATTTTTCGGCAAGACATTTCAAAAAAAGGATGACTTTGTACGCAACGTCTTCAACTTTGGACCCTAAAGATGGAGATTCTCCTATAGAGAAATTTATAGAAAAAACTGAAACATATATTCCGAGTCCAGATTTTGTAAGAGAAGTTGAAATTGAAGTTATCGAAAACATTCTTCACTCAGATACAAGCTATATAGCAGGTGATTATAAAATAACAAAGTCGCCTTCCATTAGTTCAGGGTCTAAAGACCAACTCTATGCTGGTAACTCTCTTGATCTAGTCTTCATAAATATCAAACGTGGGGAAGATGTGATGAACTATTACAGAACATATACAAAGCTAGGTGAGGTACTGTCTTTCTTGGGAGGGTTGGGCAAAGCCATTTCTTTCCTTGTGGCTTTGATTGCAATTCCTTATAATGAGTTCAAGTATAAGCTAGCTATATCTAATGAAATCTATGAGTTTGAGACTCATTCTGGGTATAAAGGGAGCAGAAGATCGGAGCGATCTTTCTCCAATTTAGCATCAGCGAATTTTTCCAGGGAGAGAGATAGAAAGGCAATGAACGAAGAAGGAACTGTAAATAAATATCAAGTTGAGAAGGAGAAGCTGGAGTTTTATCATCCATTTTTCAGGTCGTTATTAACAAAGGACATGAAGCTTCACATGAGTTTTGTTGATTACTTGAAAGATATCTTCTTTTGTTCATTCTGTAAAAATAGGAATATCAAAGAAAAGGCAAATCTATACTCTCAAGCAGAAAGAAGATTGAAGCAGGATATCGATATCATGACAGTACTAAAGAAACTACAAGATGTTGATAAACTGAAACAATTATTATTAAAAAAGCACCAAAGGGAACTTTTCAATTATAAACGCACATTGAAGATCACCTACAGGGATAAGCTCGCTGTCTTGAATGACTTACTCCAACAAACTGGAGCTAGGGCTAGATCCAGAAGCAGAGATACTACAAAAGTAACGAGCAAGCAACCTAAAAGTTCTGTTGACGAAGAGGTCCTAAGAGATGAAAGGCATGGGAAATATTCAATGTTTCTCCCTGAAATTCGATTCGACTCTGTTGACAATTTTGTCAATCTTTTCTATTCCTACAAAGAGCTTAAGAAAGACAAGACTGATCTGAATAAAAAACTGATCAATTCTCTCGGACATAAGGTTAAAACCATTTTCGAGATGGTAGAAGAGGACATGAAGAAAGATTTGCAAAGATTTATTCCTGCTGCTGTGGCTGAAGAGTCACCAGCAAAAGAACGGAATGAGGAGCCTTTAGAGGATAATCGGTATAGCCCTATGATTAGCATGAACAGGTTTGTAAACGGAACAAGCATGAATTCACTAGAAGGAGATTCTCCTTACACAAGATCTCTTGGATATAACTCAAACAGTTCTCGGTTTCATCTTCCTAGTTCTGGAATAGGACCATTTGTGAGGAATCAAAGAAAAATGTTAACCTATGCAAGTAATTGGAGTGAATCAGCTATTCCTGAAAATAAGGGTCAATACATTTGCTCAATAAAAGAATTTGATGAAGAAGATCATGAAGCTGAGAGAAACGATCCTCAAATTCAGAATCAAGAAACCTTATCAGATAAACTACAACAACAACAGCAGCTTGATATTAAGGAAGAAGATGATAGTTTTGATTCAAATAGTAATAGTCATATTGATAGTTTAGAGAGTATGGAATCTACAAATGAAAAGCCAGCCAATAATTTTGAAAAACAATTACAAATCCTGGGGCAAAGCACAACAAATGGAAATTTACATCCTGGAAGAAATTTAATAGTGTTTACAAGCTTGATACCAGATGACAACGAAATACTTACTCTAGATGTTATAGTTCCTAAAGAAAAGACTCTTTGTACTCAAGAAAATGAAGCTCAGAACTAGAGTATTATATTTTTCTGTTATTTACCAGGTATCATATTGGTGTGTTAAAAGTGGTATATAATCCTGTTGTATCATTTATCTTTTTGTTAGTATCAATGAAATCTTCAAAAAAAATTATTGCAAAATATTGTAAAAAAATTATTTGAAAATGTATTTAGTCACATTCTTCTTCGTCCTTGTTTTCCAACATGCATTGGTAGCAAAAGAGATGCTATTTAACAGCTCAAGGGAATTCACAATTTTGCAGATAACTGATTTACATTTTTGTGAAGATACTGAAAAAGATATCCAGACACAAAATCTCCAAAAGTCTCTAATTGAAAAAGTCAACCCGAATTTAGTCATAATTACAGGAGATGGAATCTCTGGGCAGTTTATCTCTACCAAGAAAAATTTGGATGCTTTTAAACCTTGCTGGGAAGAGATGACTAAAATAATGACTGATTCTAATACTAACTCTGCATATATCCTTGGAAAATCAGATCTGGCATCAGGAATAAATAGTGCTCAAATTATTGATCTTGAGAAAAATTATCCACTCAGCATGTTAGGACAATACAGTGAAAAAACAGGAGAAACTAATTATGTCATTCCAGTCTATTCTAGCTATGATATTGATAAAGTGGCTACTCTCCTGTGGATGTTTGACACTTCGAAACATGGCATAGATCAAGAGCAAATTAGCTGGGCTTTCATGCAAAGAGAATATTTTAATCAAATGAATGGAGCTAACATTGATTTTCAATTAGCGTTTTTCCACGCTCCTACACAAGATTTCTTATCCTTGTACAATAATGGATACTTCACTGGTGAGAGGCCTGAATCAATCAATTGTTCGAGTTCTGATTTCTTCAATTTTGCCAGAGAAAATAATTTTCAAGGAATGTATGTGGGTGCCAACCATGAGAATGATTTCAGTGGAACTATTGATGGAATAGAATTAGCATATGGAAGGAGGACAGGATATGGAGGATACTCTATTTCTAATGGATTTAAGAAAGGGGCTAGAGTAATTAAACTAACAGAAGTTCTTAGGGATGACAAAGTTACAATAGAGAAAGAGTCGTATATTATTGATGAAGATTTGAGAAAGATCAATCCTATATTATCTAAGAGAGAAGGAGATGAACAGAAAGAATGCCTGCCACTCTCAGATTATCCTCTAGTTGGTGGTATGACAAGACTCACAAGCATACTCTTGGTGTTCTCTCTATTAATTGGATTCTTTGGAGCAGGGTATATTCTTTGGAAGAATGGCTATCTAAGCGATATGTTTCATATAAAGGCTCATATTGTAGAGCTAGAAGCTCTAAAATCTGACCTAAATGAATCCCTAGATGCCAATAAAGATGAGAAGAAGTAGGGCTTTGGATTTCAAGATGATATAAATACATCAAAATAAATTATAAGAAATAGATGGATTTGTATCACTTATTAAGCGTACTCAAGTAATCCAGCGTTTTGTTTCTTAAGGAGGTTCTTATATACTTCAACATCAGCAAGTGCCTTCTCAGCATGGGTCTTAGAAGTCTTGGCCATATTCTTGAAATACTCAATATCATTATTTAGACTCTCATTTTCTCTGAGCATCTCATCTATTGTCTTCTTTCTTGTCTCAAGTTCTTCATCCTTAATCTGCAATTTATGCTCCATTTCCTTGATTCTTTCCATGAGTCTCTTATTCTCTTCAATAATCTTTTCAGCCTTCTGTTCTTCTAACAATTTCCTTTCAATTTCTTCAGTAAACACATCCAATTGAGCCTTAAACTCTTTCATCTCTTCCTCTTGCTTCTTCTTTTCCTTCTTGACATGGTTCAATTCCTCAATCAAATCCTTATTATGTCCCAGAACTTTACGAAGCTCACCCTAATACGTTAATGACTCTTTCCCAAAAATCAAACCTCAATGCTACGGATGGTCTTGAATTGATCAGTGTTCAAAATAAGGCTCATTTCTTGATTTTCCTTTCTGAGTTTTTCAAGAACCTCGTTCTTGATTTCAAGGGTCTTTTTCAACTCTTGTCTTTCCTTTTCAATTCTCTTGAAGTTCTCATTTGCAATTCTATTCTCAGTCTATTAATGTATTAGTGAAGATATTCCAATTTTATACTCTAAGCTTGCTGAGTTCTCTGTTCAAGTTAATCAATTCTTGGGCCAATATATCTTTTTCATTTCTTAGGTTCTTGGCAGCAAAACTGAGCTTTTCATCTTCATTTTGATTCGCATTGCCCTTTGTATTTTCTTTTTCTGTGACAAATTTAAGACTCTTCATTGGCATCTTGTCCTAGGCAATTTAAAGAAATTCCTATTGTTTATACTGCTAAAGACTTCTTCTTAGCTGGGGCCTTTTTATCACTTGTCATTGAAGATTGAGAATACATTAACTCAGAATATTTATTGATATATTCAGAAGCCTCTTCAACGACATTTTTCCTGATGGACTTGGAATATTCTAGAGGGTCATTGTCCTCAATAAATTCTTCGGTTTGGACTGCAGAATCTTGAACAATTTTCTCATCAGTTTGAATTTCTATCTCTTGGACCTGGGGTTTTCTAGTGGCAAAGACTGCCTGTTCAGCTCTTGCTGTTAATTCTCTAATTTTCTCTCTAGAGAATTAAGAGGCAGTAAAATCTTATACCTTTGAAGTTTATTCTCTTTTAACAATAATAATCTTTCTTCTTCGAGTCTGAGGACAATATCTATTTGATATTCCAAGGCAGATTTCATGTCATTAGCACTGGGTTGGGCTAGGTTACTTCCTGGCAATCCGGTTGGTGGTTTGTCGGCCATTGTTGGGCTTGAGTAAATAAATTGTTTAAATTCAAATTTAACGAGATAAGACAAAAAAAGATCGAAAAATGTGTTTGAGAGACTTTTTGATAACTGAGCTAGAAAACAGTAATACGAACCTTTACTTTTGAAGATTGATTTCTCAAGCAGCAAAAATAATAGAGAAGATAACTTATTAATAATTACAATACAAATTAGAGATGACTTTTTTATAATCTGCTGTATTCATCCAGCAATTTAAGGATTTCTCTGTTTTCAGCTTGATAGTTGATGGGGGTGACTTTCACAGCTTGGTATCTAGGTCTGGCCTGGTTGTTATATTCATCCAGCTTAACAGAAATTCTCATGAAGAATTCTTTATTGTGGGTCTCCTTGAAGATATCAGACAAAGTCATATCATCTCCTTGATTTCTAAGTTCGTTAATAGCTCCAGCGTCCTTTCCTATACACTTAGAAAAAAAAAAATTATTTCATTAATACCCATAATAGTTTGAGCAGGCTTGTCAAAGACACTAACCCACAGGCTTCCACTTTGATCGCAGATCTTTACAGTCAAAGTATATCTGAAATTGGGTTGATCCATTTTGTGGCCACAGACACTGCATTCCCATCCTACAATTATTTAGACTTTATGAAAGAATATACTACCATCGCCATAAGGATTAGCTTTTCTTTGGCATTTAGGAGCTGTGCAGGCTGCATAGTAAAGATTACCTTCGGTCTTGACGTGAGAAATATGGACTCTTGTATCGAAAAAGAATCTATCTTGAGTGGATGAAATACCCTCTCCTGCCATCTGGACTTCTTCAAGGGTGTAATAACCATACTTGCCTGCACCACCAGCATCACCTCCATTCATAACCTGGATGTTAGCCTCATTGAATCCTGTGGCTCTCCATTCTTCCAATTGGCGAATTCTGTCGTCAATTGGGATATGGCTGCTATCAGTAATTATTCTAGTAGCATATCCATTTGAAAGATTTCTTTTTCCATTGAAATCAGCAATTCTAGCAGCCTTAACCAAAATCAAGTCATCTTTCTTTGCATTGAAGTTAGTAGCAAGTTCGCCCCAAAGAGTCTAAAATCTTAACAAAATACTCATCTAATTTACTAACTCAATTGCTGTATTAGTGTCATCGTATAGCCATACATTTCTTCTTTCTTTTCCACCATTTTTGGTTGCAGTTTCAACTGACATACCTTCGTCTCTAACAAAGGCAGCCAAATCAACCATGGTATTAGGATCCATTTGGGCAATCTGAGCAATAGTGACGTAGTTGAACTTGTTTTCACAAATACCAGCATCGTCCTCGACTAATTGGATAACAGCATCTCTACGATCAAAGATGATTTGATAGTCAGATTTAGATCTAGAATGTTATTTCCAAGGAAGATGCACCATACCTGTTGAAGTTGGGATTTGCCATTTTAACATTTCCATTCATCATGATGTAGACTTTATTTTCTTCAATCAAATCGTAGAATTGAGTAACAGCGTCACCAAAGAAGGTGGCACTAATTTCGTTTCCTTCTCTGTCAAGCAATTCACAAGTGAACATAACATTGGTTGAGTTGTCACTTTTTCTTTGGAATTCTCTCTTTGCTGACTTCAAGGTAACTCTTGCCTTGATGGTGAAGGGTGTGAAGGGGGCAAGCTGCTTGAAGCTCATGAATTCGTCTTCACTGATATTTGCCAAGTTAGGATTATGCAACATAGTAATGGATCCAGATTTTTTGAATTGGGGTTGGTTGCCTGTGCTAGCTTGCATGGGCTTCTGGACATTGGGTTGAACATTCTCTGAGCCAATTCGGTTACCATTTTTATTGAAATTACTTGTAAAGTTATTATTATTAGGAGGGAAGGATTGTCTATTAACGTTTTGGTTCATGTTTCCAGCACCAAAATTGTTATTTTGGAATGAGTTGTTTGAAGAGAAATTGCTCATTCCACTTGGTTGGCTGACTCTGCTGCCACCATTAATATTCATTTGTCCCATCATATTTTGAATTGGCTTTTGTGCATTGTTATTAAACTTGGGAAGATATCTTGATGGGATTTGGTTGGCACCTTCTTTATTAATTCCACCCTACAGTCTCAATCTTTTTTTTTGGTCAAAAAAGTACATTATTAACCCAATCTTGATAATCTATGGGGTTGCCAATTTTCTCTTCAATTTCAGTGTATATAATCTCAATCTTGGTGATCAAAACAAGTCTATGTGTATTAGAGATGAGAACAAAGACTCTACTTTTTCTGACTGGTTGGCAACATCAAATCAACAATTCTGACAACAGGGAATTTAGGACTTCCAGCTTGTTCATAGGCGGTAGCAGCCTCGTTACCAAGGACAGCTTTGTGGTGGCAATACCCATCTGAAATAAAGACTCTAAGCTTATTACGAAAAAGTAAAGCAACTCTTCACCTGAATTTCAAAGATTTATTATCGCTCTTTTGAGTTACGATTGGTTCGGCATCGAGAAGTTGGAGAACAACATAGTTCTTCTTGGTTTCTTCAACGATCAAACGGACACCTTGAGGTGTGAGTTGGGTGACAGCGTCTTTTGCTGATATGCTCATTTTTAAATTTGCGCAAATATTAGATTTTAAAAATGAGCGAAACTATTAATATTTCCAAATTTCGCGGGAACTCATCTGACTTTAAAGAGTCCGGGATCTTTTTACTAAAAAATGCTTCTTTGACTTTACTATAGTTGGCCATGAATTTCGATAAGCTCAAAGGAAAATAAAAAACAGAGTACGAGAAGTTAATGAAATACGAGCTGATCAGAAAATATGTAGGGGAGATTTTTTGATCTGAGGGTTAAAAATTTTTTAGATGAATAGAAATTTTGTATAAGAATCTTTTTCACTTTGTTAGTAAGTTTGAGAAACTGAATATTTAAATTAGATAATAAAATGGAATACGATCAAGAAGCTGTAAAGAACTTTTTTACAAAAGTGTTAGCTGAGTTCAAGGAGCTCAGTCGCTCATTTCAAAAAGAAAGCTCAGATATGAATATAACAGGAAGGAGATTTAAAGATGCTTTCGAAGTAAACATTAAAGTATTGTAGAATTAAGATTTTAGAAGTGGAGAGTCAAGTTCCAGGACATAATAGATAGAAATAAAAAAACCTATCTTAAAGCAGATTCAAATTTTGATTTTCAAGCTTTTATGAAAAAACTCGGAGAAGACTTAGATGTCAATTCTGAAATCTTGCCCCTTCTAAAACAAATCAGAAAAGAGCTAGATGAACTTACAGAATTTATGAAACCAAGATTAGCAGCAGACAAAAAAATATTTGATGTAAAAAATCTATGATTTCTATGTTTGCATGGATTTTTTTCTTTTTCATCGTTGTAAAATTTTCTTCAAGTTTTTTTAGAGATCAAATAAAAGTAAATTCCGATTCTATGTCTAACTTCAAGAATTCTATATTGTTTTTAACTAAGAATTATTTATTACAAATATCAGATTTGTACAACATTTTCTTTATCTAAAAATTTCCTAATTAAAAAAAAAAGTAATAATAAATAAAGAAATTAATAAATAAAAAAATTAATAAATAAAAAAGTGATATAGATCCATGTTTACATATTTTTCTTTTGATTAGTTTATTTTTCTTGAGAAATAATTCAAGAAATATTTAAATTTGAAAGTCAAGAATTTAGAGAAGAAAAATATTGTCATATGATTAAATAAGTGATACAGTACTGAAGGCTCTAATAATAATGTTACCCAGTTTTTTCATAGTGATACATGATAGTGATTTACAGTAGGAGGCTCGTTTTTTTCATATTTCTTACACCAAGTACCAAATATTTTCAGGAGGCTAAGATTTTTTTTAATTATAGTTTTTTCTGAATCTACAATTTTTCGAAACCAAATTTTCAAATAGTTCGTTAGAACTTCATAGAGTCTATTATGAAGTTTTTCACAACAACTGACATCAGATTTCTGATCATCCAAAAAGTTCCATAGCAAAAGCTTTGAAAATTTAGACAATGTGTCTGATAATTTTCACAGGGGACATTCTGTGAAAATATTTTCATTAATAGATATTCTGTCATTTGACAATCTCAGTGAAATATTAGTACACTTAGGTAAGGAATGTGGGTTTTTATGCTAAAAGTTTGAATTTAATTCCAAACTTCATATATTCAACTGTTAAACAATTCGCCAAGAAATTTGGGGAAATATGCCAGCTCGGAATTTAATTCAGGAAAAATTAAGTAAGACAGTTAAATATATTTACCCATACACTGCATAAAAAGCCCAACACCCAATACCCAAGAGACCAATTTTCACCCAACACACAATACACCAAAGAATATGAGTTTTACTGTTTGATCTTACCAGAGTTCCGATTTAAAAAACACCGAGACCCAGATTTCTTAAGTACAAAGGGGTTTTTAAACATTCTCCACATGAACTTAGTAAGCCCAAACAATCATTTTACCCAAATTCAAATTTGAAAAATAATTATAAAATTTACCAATACTCCAAACCAAATACCCAATACCAAAATTTGAATAGCCAAACACCATGTTACCCAGAAGTCATCTGTTTTCCTTTTAGAGCAAGGATCTGTCCTTCCTGTTAAAGCAGTCTGTCAAAGACAATATATTTTGAACTTTAGAAAACAATTTGAAAAATTAAATATTATCTGAAAATTTGTTTGAAACTATAACTGATTAATTATTTTTTTGAATTTTTTGAAATTTTACAATCTATTATTCAATTTAATTAATTTGATTAAATCTTTTTTCTTTTTTAATATTCTCAAAAATTTGAGGAAGCCTTTGCAAATAATAATCTTCAAAAATTTTTTTGTCTTCGAACAAAAGAATTTTGTTTTTGAAATATTTCTCTTCTGGAAGAAATTGTCCCAGTTGTTATTCCCCATTGAGGAAAAATGAGTAGCAACTAGAAAATAATCCCTCTCTGCGTGTTTTCATCAAGGATTTAGGCATATTGTTAAGAGTCCTCAAGGTACAATATAAAAAGCATTTAAAGATTGTATTCACTAGAATTTAGAGCAAAGGCCAATTTTTCTATGTGCTTCTTTAAAATAAAAGTTCTACACAACTTTAAGTAATGAAAATTGCCTATCAGATATTTTTAATGGGCTACAAACTAAAATCAAAGAAAAAAATATGCTAAAATTCAATAGGTTCTTGTAGAATAAAAGTCTAATGGAGCCATTTTTCCTATGTGGGATGCACAACATTAAGTGGGAAGAATAGATAACTTAAACTAGCTTGTCATGTGAGATAGACTATTCAATTTTGAGCTGTGTGATTTAATTGAAGGCAATGCCAACCAACTTTCGATTAAGAGCAGTACGTTAAATTTCATTTTGGGATTTAGATATGACAATGGAAGAGTGTTTTGTGTCTTAGGGTTGAAGAAAATTGGCTTTGAATTTAGTTCTGATAAGATTGAATTCACCAGACTTCGACGTCATTGGCTTTTGCTATCAAAAATATCCGTCAGATTCTGAATCAATATATAAATCTTATTTTTCTAATAAATCTTTTTGCAAGAAAAATGAAAATCATCACAAAAGCCCTTACAAGATCCGACATCTATGAAATTGTATTCAAGTTAGATACAGTCAGTATCGACTTAACTCTCGTCAACGAATTCTCCAACGAAAACGCTGAAGTTATTCCATTGAACGACCTTAAGGCAGAACTTTCCAAGGTTGCACTTCAAATCCCCAAGGATGCCAAGTTCGGCTTCCCAGAATTAGAAGTCTTCTTCACCAGAGCCTACCACCTCTTCCTCCTTTTGGCTTGTATCAAGGCTAGAAAGGAAATCAGAGGCAAAGTTGCTGATTTCTTGGTTCTCATGTTGAACAGACGTATTAAGACCTCTGCTTACTTTGCTGATCCCTTCAGCATCCTCTACTCATTCTATGGTGAGAACGCTATCTCTGCTGTTATCGATTCCTTATCCAAGTTGCCCTCTTTGACAAAGAAGGAAAAGGAAGTACTCCTTCCTTACATCGAGAAGGCATACTACTTCAGTCTTAGCGTCGTCAACTACTTCAAGATGTTGAATGCCCTTAGTTTGGGAGAAGCTTCCTTTGCCTTATTCAACGAACAAAATTGCATCAAGAACGACTACCTCTACGTCAAGTACGAAAAGAGAACTAACAACAAGTTCGTCAGCCCAACCGCCGGTAATGTCCTCAACTTGATCTCAGGTACTAAATTCTCCAAGGCAACTGCTACTACAGCTGTCTCCACCTGGGTTGATATTGTTGCCCAAATTAAGGCTGTTACCACTGAAAGCCTTAATTCCATCTTGGAAGAAGTCAACTCAGAAGAGAGTGAGAACTTGGAAGACCTTAAAATCAAGGAAGGAAACTACAATGTCAAGAACTGGAGCTTCTATAATAACCAAGCTATTACCTTCATCACAGGAGTTATTAGCTTGATTGGAAACTGCATTGAAAGACTTAGAGAAAGCAAGGATATTGAGAAGGAATTTGTTGTCCAACTTGACAAGATCAATGAAAATTTGAATAAGAAGAGAGGAGAATTGCTCGCAGTTATTACCGATGTTGTTGGTAAAGCTGAAGCCTTCGGTCAAGGATTCGGAGCCATGTGGAAGGCTGGTGACTTCTCTAACCTTCTCTTAGATGTTTTGGGTATTGAAGCTTTGAGCTCATACAGAAACCTTGACCTTCTCAATGACACTTTGATCCAAAAGACTGCAAAGGCAAAGAAGGAAGAAGAGAAGAAGGATGATGAGCCTGCCAAGAAGCCTAGAAAGATCCAATTGGGAAGAGGTACCAATGCTCTCTTCAGCAGAATTGAAGACGAATATACTTCTCAATTAAAGTCCAAAGTTATAGAACAAGAAGCCATTGACAAGTTCTATGATTTCTTCAGCCCCTTCAACGTTAAGCTTATTGATGAATTGGCTGAGCTTGTCAGTGCCAAGAATGAGGAAAGAAGAAAGCCTAAGATTCCTAAGGGAACTAGAGACATGAATCCTCTTCAAATGACCATCAGAAGAAAGGCTATTGATATTATCGGATCCATCTTCAGAAAGCACGGAGCCGTCGAGATTGATACCCCAGTCTTTGAGCTTCGTGAGACTCTTATGGGAAAGTATGGTGAAGCTTCTAAGCTAATTTACGACTTACAAGATCAAGGAGGTGAACAGCTCAGTTTAAGATATGATCTTACTGTTCCCTTCGCTAGATATCTTGCCATGAAGAACATCACAAACATCAAGAAATTCCACATTGCTAAGGTGTACAGAAGAGATCAACCTCAAATGAACAAGGGAAGATACAGAGAATTCTACCAATGCGATTTCGATATTGCAGGAAGCTATGGACTCATGCTTCCAGATGCTGAATGTATCTACATGATGACTGAAATCTTCAAGGAGTTGGACTTGGGTGGAAAAGTCACCATCAAGGTCAACCACAGAAAGCTCTTGGATGCTGTTGTTGAGCTCTCCGGTGCTCCTAAGCAAAAGTTCAAGACCATTTGCAGTTCCATTGATAAGCTCGACAAGGTACAAAAAAAAGAGGTATTAACATAATGCATTTAGGAACCATGGGAAGAAGTCAGAAGAGAACTTATTGAAGAAAAGGGATTGACCCCTGAAATGGCCAACAAGATTGGTGAATTCGTCGTTTTCAAGGGTAATAAATACTAACTTTTAAATTAATATAAATAGGACAACCCACTCAATTGCTTGAAGAAATCAAGAAGCGTGAAATTTTCAAGGGATCTGAATCCGGAGAAGCTGCCCTTAAAGAATTCGAAGTCCTCTTCAAATACCTCGAGGAATTACAATGCACTGATAGCGTTTTGTTTGATTTGAGTTTGGCTCGTGGTCTCGACTACTACACTGGTGTTATCTATGAGGCTGTTATGGAAGGAGCTAACGTCGGATCTATTGCCGGTGGTGGTCGTTACGATGAATTGGTTGGTATGTTCTCAGGAAAGGATATCCCAGCTGTTGGTTTCTCCATCGGTATTGAGAGAATCTTCGCTATCTTAGAAAAGAAATACGAAGAAGATGCTACCATTAGATCCAATGAGACCGAAGTTATTGTTGGTTCCATTGGTGGAGGAATGGTCTTCGAAAGATTGAAGTTATGTAGATTGTTCTGGGAGAACAAGATCAATGCTGAAACCTTGTTCAACGAGAACCCCAAGCCTCAAAAGCAATTATCATATGCTCTTGAGAACTATGTTCCTTTCATCACTTGGGTCGGAGAAGATGAAATCAAAAAGGGAGTTGTCAAGCTCAAGGTAAAGTTCTGAATCAAGTGTCTAATTAATAGTGCTTGTATAAGAATGAAGAATTTGAAGTTCCTAGAGACAAGATTGTCGAAGAAATCAAGAAGCAACTTGCAATTTACAAGGATGAGCTTAGCAAGGGCTTAGTCAAGTACAAGAAGCCTGAAGAAGGAAAGGACAAGGATGAGAAAGACGGCAAGGACGGAAAAGAGAAAAGAGAAAGAGGAAAGGGTAAAGGCAAAGAAGCAGCTGAGAACTAAATCTGTGTTTCGTAGTAAGGGTTTGTAAATATGCCTACAATTTACAGTTTTTATGAATTATAAGTATTCAAGCAACATCATTTACAGTCCATCATTAAACAGTAATATTCTCAATCACGAATTCTTGACCATAAATAATATCCGACACAGCTTGGAAAGCTACTTCCAAGCTCTCGGGTGTAGCACTTTCAATAAATACACCATCTCTAGTTGCCGAACATAAATACCTAAGTCGAGGTCCAACCGCAGGATGAAGGGCAAGCCCAATGATAATCAAGCTGACATCTGAGCGAGCCAACTGCTTAAAGATCTGCTCATAGGATATTCTGCTTTCATTATCATCTCCATCAGTCAATGCGACTATCCATTTTGTATGATTTTTCGCATCAGCCTTATGGAATAATTTGATTGCCTCATATATTGCTGTGTATAGAGCAGTACCTCCTGAAGGTTTTGTTGAGTTTTCGAGTTGTTTTCTGAGCTGGATTGTATTTTTCTTTTTCTCGATAAGACTGAAGATGATATCACAGTTCATGTTAAATCTAATGAAGCCGACTCGATCATTTGGCTTAATGTAGTTATCAAAGACTTTTAAGATATTATTGACGGCAAAATTGATTCTCCCACCATCTCCCATACTCTGGGAATAATCCAGAAGAATGACGATATCTTTATTTCTTTTTACAAAACTATCAAGCATTTTCTTTATATTAGGAGCCTTATCCAACAAGTTATTTTTCTCAAAAATCTCCTTCAGCTCCAAAAGACATTGCTTTCTTATTTTTGGGTCGAACTTTTTCCCACTTTCTAGTGCCTCAGTTAAAGTCCTACATGCCTCCCTCATCTTTCCACACTTCTTAAGAAAGATTGCTTTCTGTAACAAGAATTTCTGTCTCAGTATCGGCACAGGAATCGAATATGTAGCTAATATATCAGCTTTATCATTGGCTACATCTTTTTCCATGTCAATAAGCTTTAAGTCTGCTTCTTCCAGGATCTGTTTCGCCATTCTAAAATCACCCACCTCAGTATATGCATTCGAGATATCCAGCATACATATAATAACTCTTGAGTTATTCTTTTTAGATTCTTTATCGCTAGCAACCACCTTGGCATATATGTCCAAAACCTCACTCCAAAGTTGAGAATTCAAGCCTGAAGGCTGCTTTGAAGCTAAATTTATATAGGCTCGACCTAATTGATAATATCTATTATTGAGTTGTTCTTCCAGCATCCACCTGATCTTTTCAAGAGCATCAAGAGATATGCCTAGCTTCTTCTTTTTCCCTTTAGTCTTCTGCTGTTTAAGCCTGTGCTTTTCAATTTTCTGCTTTACTTCGATCTCAACTTGTGAATGGCCTTCCAATTCTTTCTTGGCCATCTCTATAGCTTCTTTGTAGCATTCTATTGCCTCATCAAATCTCCCACTTTGAAAATGTACATTAGCTATGTTGTTATAGACGATTCCCATTCCACGAATATTATTCATCTCTCGATAAATTTTTAGGGACTTGGAATAACTCATTAAAGCTTCAGCATCATTTGTCATGTTCAATCCTTCTTTAGCAAATCTAAGAGCTTGGAGATTATTTTGAAAAGTAGAGAAAAGGCTATTAATCTCCATGGAGTACTTTGACTCTGATAGCTTTGCAATTCCAATCAGGAAGTCATAATCATCAGAGCTTTCATTATCTTCAGAAAAGTTCTTCAACACCTTGACAAACCTTACAAGATCGTCTATGGGCTTTGACAAGAACTTCGCGATAACATTGATTAGTACCCAGGCAAAGATAAACAAGAAAACAATAATACCCAGAATAACAACAATTTGTATTACAATCTGGTCAATGAGGACTGTATCCAACTCTTCATATGGACCTGTAATATGAGTTTTCGCTTTTGCGATACCCAACAGATATTGAACAGGAGCCGTACTGGGATTAGAGCTGATTTTTATCGTCACAAGCTTTAGAGTGAGGACGTGAGTGACTCCGTCTTTATCATATTCCATTGTACTGTTTTGTGCCAAGCTTGCGTTCAAAGCTTTTAGACTGCTTTCAAAGGCCTGAGCCTCTGTTGTAGATTTATTGTAGAATTCTAGTTGTTGAATAGTGGGAGTTGTTGTGAACTTGGAAAATTGATGCAGATCTGGATGTAAAAAGACAGCAAAATTACTTCTCCTGACTACAAAGTAGGTCGCATTTTTCTTATTGATATTATCTTTGATCAAATTGTTGAGAGTATCCACTGAAAAATCTATGCATGTGACTCTGATATCTGTTGCATATTGCTCTTCAGAAAAATATGGGGAGCAAGCTGTATTTCCATACCCTCCCTTAGCGAACAAATAAGGGTCTGTAAATACAACAGTATTCATCAGGCTCTGATCTCTACTTGCTTGTCTCCACCAAGGGCGTTTAGCAAAATCGTAATATTTTACTTCAAAGGAAATATCTCCATCTGTAATAGTCTCTGTGGTGAAGTTTAGAAAAGTTGTAAATTCTCTGCGCAATGGAAATTGAGCTAGAATAGATGAGGGCTCAACACCATCGTATCGAAAACCATTGTAAATGGCGATATAATTGTTCCTTGACATTACTGCTTCCATGTAAGGGATAGCCACAATTGCTGCTTGATAATATTTTTGTAATTCAATCGGAAGGTTATTCCAATATTCCCACTGAGTTTTCTCCATTTCTGCTGGAATGTACCACATGGGACGAAACATAGAGACATTAGTAGTAAGGTTAAAGTCAGGAATATCGAGTGCATCTTGATCTGAGAGCCGAGCAACTTGCCTAGCATTGAGGAAGTAACTTGCATTCGAGAAAGTTGAGTTTTCTGGTGGGACAAGGGAATCATTCAAATATATCTCATTGCGGTAAATCTTCTGAAAGACATCATTCAAGCCAATTACATCATCTGCTATGCTTTGAAAGAATCTCTCGAATTCGAAGGCTATACTATCGGATATGTCTTGTAAAGTGCTGATTTGTTGACTAACAGCTCTTTCTTCAACTAGGGTGACCCACTGAGGACCCGAAATCAACATAATTAGACAGGCAACAATAGCCGTAATTAATACTCCCAATATAATTGGGAATAGTATTCTTCTGTTCATTTCTTCTCGGAGTCCCATTTCGTCAAGAAATTTTATTGCAGTTAATTTTATTTAGGTTTGTATATTCAAAATATCGAATACTTTCACCAAAATCCTGATCAGTCCAACCCTGAATAGAAACAGAATAATTTGTTTCATACAACGTGATCAATAGGAAAATACTCCAGAGAGATTTTCTAATAATCTTTATCTCACTGAAACTTTACAAACACTGTTAAAGCTGTAATAAAGTGAAATCTTTATGTTGCATGTAATGAATCTTTATTTGATGCTCATTGTCTATTTCGAAACCACTTAGGATGCACTGAAACGGAATTCATAGAATATTTGTAAGTTTCATATCAACATTCTGACTTGAAGTAGCCACCTGCTCAAAGTTCAAGAAATGAGCAAAATAAGGAGGTTTAAATATACATTGATGTTATAATGGCTCTTGAAGATGCTCCAGGCTTGTTTTAGAAAGGGTTCTTTCACAATAATTATATTAACACTTTATTTAAAAAACTGACAAAATATGTCTCAGAAATATTCTAAGAACGCCCTCGAGCTCAATAAGAAGGCAAACTCTATCGGAGTTTCTCCTAAGATAGATGCTAAAAAACCCTCTCTCGGTGCCAAGTCAAAGCCTCCCATTTCTAACAAACCCATCAGCACACCAAGTGTAGAAGTTGATAATGACAATGCAATGGGATACAGTGCATATTCAGGGGATAAATTCATGTTCTATGACAATAATGAAGGCGAGAGCATCAAAGTCGCCCTCAGAGTTCGTCCTATGAATAATTTGGAACTCTCCAGAGGAGATGAAAATTGCATTAAGATTCTCAATGAAACAACCTGTCAAACATCCATCAAGTACTTACAGAGTAAGCTGCATATAATACTATAGGGGGAGTATCAAACATTTCCAGTTCAATATGTGTCTTGCGGAGAAAACTAATCAAGCTGAGGTCTTCAATAAATGTGGAATTAGTGTAAATGAGTCATATATCAATAATAATCCATTAGCAATTATTAGACTCTGCACTGGATGGATATTCAGCAACAATATTTGCTTACGGTCAAACTGGTAGTGGAAAGACATACACGTATATTGACAAAAATATCTTTTAATAATCTAGAATGGCTGGTGTTGAAGAGAAGCTCGGAAGGGAAGTGTATATTTCTGATGAGACTGAGGGTATTATTCCCAGATCATTTAGATACTTGTGGCAAGCAATGATAAAAAGAGAAGAGCAATTTTACATCAAGGCCTCTTTTATGGAAATTTACAATGAGCAAGTGAGAGATATTCTTAATCCTTCAGCTGGTATTCTTCATACAAGATGGAATGTGAAAAATGTAATGCATAGGTATCTCTCTTCTAACCAAACTAGGGATTCTTTGTTGAAGATCTTATGGTCGTCGAATGTGCTAACGTTGATGATCTCGTCGCTGTCTTACATGAAGGAATGAAAAACAGAAGAACAGGCAGTCACGAATTGAATAAGGACAGTTCAAGAAGTCACTCTATTTTGACTGTGTATATAATCAGTGAGTCTGAATCCCAGGGCCAACTCATTAGGAAATACGGAAAGATTTCCTTTGTTGATTTGGCTGGTAGTGAAAGACTCAAGGAGAGCAAGTCCCACGGTGATATGGTCAAAGAAACAGGAAATATCAACAGATCTCTCTTTGTCCTAGGAAAAGTTATCTCTGGTCTCTCAGATAAAAAGAATAAGCAACCACATATTCCCTACAGAGACTCAAAGCTTACTATGCTGCTCATGGACTCCTTGGGGTAGGATCATTGTGAGATTTCTAAGAGTTTTAGTGGTACAGCCAAGAGTCTTATGATTGCCTGTATCTCCCCCTCATTAGTTTATATTGAAGAAACATTGAGCACCCTTAACTATGCTACCAGAACTATGAATATTAAGAATAAGCCTGTCGTTCAGGTAAGCTCTTAACAGGTTGATCTAATCCCATAATAGATGGATCCTAAGGAACAAATTATTTTCAACCTGAATAGAGAAAATGAATTATTGAGGATGGAAAATGCCTACTTGAGGGAGCAACTCCAAAGAGTTACCAACGGACTGCCTATAGAAATTCCTGATCTAATGAATCCAAGAGGCTCTAAACAATTACCTCCATTGTCTAGCCATAATAAGAATGCCAGTAGTTCCAAGAGGCTGATCAGGGATGAGGGAGATCCAGATGAATACCAAATTGAGCTTCCTGTGAATAAGGTATTAATAAGATAATGGGAATTAATGGAATAGATTTTGTCTGAATATCAGTTTGAGATAAACAGACTGAAGAAGGAAAATGAAGAACTTAGATATTCTCGTGATGTTGCTGAGAAGAATTATCATATTCTAATGAACGACAATAATGCCTTGCAAATTAAGCTTGAAAATTTAGGTATAGCATGTCCTGGTTTTATCTAATGCTTGTAGAAAATGTCTTTATTGGAAACCCAATCCAAAAAGGCGATGTTGAGAATAAGAGTCGAAGCAAGATTGAAGATGAGTTTATGATATCTAACGTACCAAAACTAAGATTATTCTTACCCAATAGTTAATGTCAGAAAACACAGAACTGAAAAAGAGGATTAAAGAATTAGAAGAAAAGAATCTAGAGCTTGCAAGTATAGCTAAAGAGACTGGGCTATCGTTTGATAAAGTCAAAATGCCCTACCCTAAAGACATTCAGGAATTATCACAATTGCGTCAGGTAGAGAGTCTTAAAATGATTGTTCATCTCGTAGGCGAATAGTCGCTTGCAAGAAAGAGTGGAGTATTTACAACAGAGAGAAAGAGATCTTCTTGAGAGCTTGAATAGACTTCAGAGAAATGGATATTAGATAGAAAATAGTTTCTGGAACTAGTGTGCTTCTACTCCTTTTTGTAGCTAATTAGATAATACCTTATTTTAATGACTTTGTATTAGTAAATATTTATAAGAGTCTGTGCAACAAATGCCATCATCTTGTTGATTATTCACATACATAAATGACTCAAAACACACTTCTGTACAAGTAAAAAAAGAAAATGACTTATTATTGAAGTTTTCAGTAATGATGTGCTGAATTTGGCAACCCAAAAATCCTCTTCAAGTCATGGAAGTCCTTCCTGCTCTCAGTCATTTCTAAATTTTCATCCTATATTTTCACTTCATTAATTCCGAATAATTTACTTGACTTGCCTTATACATCTGCTGCATTGCAGCCTGTCCCTTCAGCTTCTGTATATCTTGTGCTTTCATCTTAGGAGAAAATGTCGATTGTCCACCTAATCTTGCCTTAAAGTCTTGTCCCTGAAATAATCATAATGAGTTCTGGGATTATTTACTGCATTCGTATAATAATTATCAATATAAGCCTCCAGTTCCTTCATTAGCACATCCTCATCACCTTCATTCTTGAGTTCCTCGTAGACCTTCTTACGGACCTTGAAATATTGACAATTAGAAAAAATCAACTAACATTTTGCAAATGATGGCCAAAAGCTTTCAAAGTCTCACCATGTACACCGTTTAACAATTGATTTATTTCTACTACACGCTCTATTATCATTTATTGGGATGAAATATAGACGAACCTGGAGCCTTGAAGGACTTGTAATCAAATTTCTGAGACTCTTTATTCATCTTATCGCAAATTTGAAAAATAAAAATTATACAAATCTGAGCAAAAACACGCTAACATGAAGAGATAGAAAAGGCTCTGGTTGCCTTTTCATCAAAATGCGCGAAATTTTAATAAAAACTAAGAGAAATTAAATAAAATAAGCAATAAAAGTAAAAATGAACACATCTTCACAAAACACTGCCTCTTCAGATTTCTTTTTAAATAGCATCCCTCAAGGAAGCTTCTCAGAGATACTCAAAACCAAGAGTCAAAAAAAGAAATTCTCTTCTAAGCTAAGAACACCTACTCGTCGAACAAATAGTTCCGCCAAAAAAAAGGTGTGTATTATAGTCAAAACCATCTCCAAGAAGCCGCTACAACCTTCAAAAGAGAGGAAGGGAGAGTGTTTAAAAGACATCACAAACGAAAACACTCCTAATCCAGGAGACGAGCACTTTACTGAGGTTTTAAAAAACGCGCTTTCCCAAGCCTTGGACGAAAATGAGGAGGTAAGTCTTCAAGCAATTTCTTCATGTTTTTAGCTGAGAAAGAGAGTAGCAGAGCTAGAAGCGTTGTTGTCAGCTGCCCAGGATGAGATTGAGAAGAGAGAGCAAGCAATATTAGAGTTAGCGGAAGTTTTGGAGGTAAAATAAAACTAACAATTACTAATTTGTGAAATTACTATAATTTAGTTTTTGCAATTTATTAATTTAATTAGAAAACACAAAAAGGAGAAGGAAATAAAATGGAGCCTCAGGACTAATTTGAACTAATTCTCCCCCTTGGTTTTATTTCAATTATACCTTTTAAGTTGATTTCAATAAGAAAGGGTTATGAAAGGCGTTGTTTACTACATATATACACAGCTGTTCTTAATTATCAAAAAACTACAAAACAAAATACTTTCCTTTAGATTAGAAATCTGCATCTTTTGATATAACTTCTTTACTAGACTGAAGTTCCTTACTCACTAGATAATCCAATGTCTGTAGAGTCTTCCTTAGATGATTCTCAGTATACTTACTGTCATAGGCCAATTTGTCCATTCTCACTGGCATTGGAAGTGGCTTTTGGAGATCGAGTTTCATGGAATTAAGCCTTTCTTGCAAGGGATTGTAACTCCTCATATTGGGGTTGAATCCTGATTTCCTGACCTCAGGGATATTTTCCATATTTTCCTTGAAAAGATTGGTGGATCTCCTGTCAAAGCTCAATGTTGAGTAGCTGTCAAAAGTATTGTTAGTCATTGGCTTTTTAGTCCTTTCCAAGAGCATATTCTTTCTAGGAGAGTTGGATTCGTCATAAAATGAGAGATCGCTTGTGTGAAGAGCATTATCTGAGCCTTCTACAGGGCTGCTTCCCAAAATTTGAGCTGTCAGTTTTCTAGCACTTTCAAATCCTGAAAAATCTTTATTATCATGGAGGATAGTCTCCTCATCGTTGAAGGGATGTGACTCTAAGGTGAGCCCGAGATTTATATTGATATTGTTTTCATTCCTTGACAAAAGCTTTTGGATGCTGCTCTGGTGATTATTGGTAGCTAGAGGAGCCTCATGCTTCTGCAATGGAGAATGAGAGTTCTTTCCGATTTTGAGTGTGTTCTCCATGATGGTCTGATTGGAGATCTCCTTGCCAATGACTCTGCCACTATCTTTTTTACCATCTTTGTTCTTTGCACTGATTATAAGAGTTGTATTGGTCTTATTGGAGTTATTCAGTATTGCTGGCTTGTTCAAGTTGTTATTCTGCGAAATACTGTAATAGGCCAGCTGCTTGAAACTCAGACTCAACAGTTCCTTAGATCTCTTTTTGACAAGATGGGATAGGAGAAGGCTCGAAGCACTATATCTTGCTGTGATATGCTTGTGATTTATCTTCAAGATCTTTTTCAAAGCGTTATGGGCCATCTTAGATTGAACAGAAAATGCTTTCCATTTCATGAAACCTTCTCTCAAGCCAAACACTTTTTCTTTGATTTTTTGAGAAACGGATAAAATCTTGTCCAGAGATTTGGCCTTTGGATCTACGATATTTTGTGATGACAACTCATTGATTTTCTAGGAATTAAAACAAGTAATTCAATAGTGATACTGCATTTAGCTTTTGATTTTCTTCCTTCTTGGCTTGCAATTCTTTATCCAATACTTTGATTTTATTATCATAGACTTCAATATCGTGTTGATATTTCTTCAAATTATCTTCAAGGATGCTCATCTAATGATAAGACTTATTTTATCGTCTAGTTACTTGTTCTTCAACTGACTTAAATTGCCAAGTTGTCTGGTTCAAAATGTCTTGATTCTTCTCTTGAGCACAATAAGTAAACCAATCATGGAAACCTCTTGATAAGGCCTTCAAGCGGTATTTTCTAAGCAATTAATTTATTATAATGAGAAAGATACGTGTGCATTAACAATAACGTGTTCAAGTTGGATCTGGTCCTCTGAAGACAATTTAAAAACAATAATTTGATGTATTCTTTGGAGTACTCTGAGATAGGTCTCTGGAAGCCTTCCATGGAGAAGATTTCAATAAGCATATCTATTTCATTATTTATTAGATTCAACATTAAATTACATGGCTGATCATAAGGCAATATTGGGTGCTTCATGTCAATAATGAAGTAGTTGATATAAGGATAGATCAAGCTGTCTTCCTCAAATAATGATCTCTATAGAATTAAAATATTTAAACATGATATTTACAGTGTTAGAAGATGTCAGACTTCCTTTCTCAGCAATTTTGGCAAAGCTTGAGAAGAACTTTTTATTAGTTGTACCATTCTTAATCTTATGCAAGCTTTCGCTATTGAATCTGAATACGACTTCTTTTGAACAATCAATAAAGGCTATATTATTTCCTGCAAGGGTTGGGAAAACCTCATGAAGATACTTATTGATAGTGTTGAAGAAGGTGTATAAGCTGTAATTAGAGAAATCAATATTATTCAAGAAGGACTTGAGGATGGCTTTCTCATGCTTAGAATTCTTCAAATTTTCTCTCAGAGCCATAATAAACTCTCTCTGTTTATTTTGGAAGACTTTTGTCAGGATGTGACTGAACAACTTATTTCTCTGGTACTCGAACTTCGAGTTGGGGATTGCTCCAGTCTTGTAGGACTTGAGCTGTCTAAAAGCAGCTCCTTTGGCTTGTAATTCATACTTTACAAGCCAATTCTTAAAGACAATAAGCTTCATCCTAGATATTTCTTCTAATCTGGATTCGTCCTGATTTCTCCAAGACTCCATCAGTATTGTGTCATACCATCTCTTAAACCATCTAGACTTATCTTTAAGCTCAATTTTCTTGACTAGAGTAAAGGCAATTTTAGTTGCCATCTTCTGCTTGTATTCAAGATCTGCCTGGGAGATCATCTCCTGCTGGCTTTGGTATCTGCCCACAATTGTGCTAATCTTGAGAGTTTCAAATATCTTTCTTAGTCTTTGATTATAGATAATGTCTAAGATATTGAAACCACCAACCATCTCCTTCTTTCTTCTTTCTTGTAACATTTGGTTTGTGATTTCGAGTTTTATTTTATCAAAAGAGTCCCTGATGGTCTTTCTTCTATACATCTTTACATATTGAGTTAGTGAGTTCAAGGCAGTAGTATAATTCCTCGAGATGAGCTTCTCAGGACCAGAAAGTAATCTAGTAAGTTTTGGCATGATACCCTCTGTGATGGCTGAAACCTTGAGCAGGTCTTTCTTTGTGAAGGGCTTTTTGGGATCTTTTCTGTTGAAAACTTGAACAACTCCTACAATCTTATTCTCACTGTTTGTAATTGGATAGAAAACAGCAGTTTGGACCTTTCTTTGGTTCTTTTGTGGAGGAGAAACAGAGCGAGTCTTGCTTTGAGGAGATACTTCCCTCTTTTCGTTTGCAAGGGCCTCTGTAATGTCTAAGTATGGGTTGTACATTTCATGTTTTTCGAAAGCTTGATGCAAGTAAATAGGATTTTGGAGAAGACTGGAGTTAGTGATGGAGAAATTCATGCTCTCATTGTGTTGCTGATGGGGAGATTGATTTTCTTTTCCTTGGCCAGGATACTCAAAGTGGAAGGAAGCGTGGGCCTTTGACTTGAGCATGCTTTTTGAGGCACTTCTGAAGGACATGAGGGTTTCAGAAACATCATCTTCTGTTGTTATGTTGATATCATCTTGGCTTGGCTGAGGATAAATATAGCTCTCATTCTTTTGAATAACAAGTCCTGTAATGGAATTGGTAACTTCTTGTTGGTATTCTTTGATCTTTGTTGAAGTATGATTGACATAGTGATACAAAGAGTTTCTGGATTCATTATACAAGAGGATTCGACAGTGTTGGGCATTGAGAAGACCTGCATATGTGCTTTCTAAGAAGGCAACAAAAGACTGAAGGTTTTTGTGCTTCTTATAGACAGCATATTCAGGTCTAAGGTTTTGATTGAAGATCAAAGATTGATAAGCTTTCATCTTAGAGGATTTGATCTGGGACTTTTGAAGCTTTGAGTTCAGCATAGAAATAGAATTATTGACTTTTGCTTGCTCCTGAAGATAGTTTTCTAACGCTTGAGCCAATTCTTTCATGAAATTTTCTTCGACTTGCCCATATGGATTCTCGATTCCATATTGGCCAATAGTTAAGTAAGCCAGAGGCTTATCGTCAATAACAACAGGGACAACAAGGATGTTTTGAGGGTATTGCTTGGGCTTGAAAGTCTGTGTATTATAAAGTCCTTCAGGATCAGACTGGTGGCTACCAGTTTCAAAGTGAATTAGCACGCCTTCTTTTTCAAAGTCGCTGGCCTTTATTCCATTGAAGATTTTCACATAGCTGGAGGACTTGAAAGAACCACTTTGCATCAGGGTATCGACGTTGATATTGGCGATAGAATGGCCTTGAAGAGATTCAAAGATCTTGGCTAGGAGAGATTCGCCTTTGTTAATTGTGACAAGTGGATCTGTGAAGATAGAATTATTTTCCATAGTGTTCTGTCTGGCACTCTTGTTAAATGATGAGAGGAAGTTGAAACTGAAGTAACTTTGAAGATTGGGGTGGACGAAGAACAGGGCTGCAAGGTCAATGTTAAGATGCGTTTTAGTGACAATTTCATTGAAAAGGATAACTATATCCTCAAATGAACTACAGTTCTTCAACTTTAAGTGGAATTCGTAAATCAGTTCAAGATTATTTAGCTTTTCTTGGAGAGATCTGTTCAATATTTCAAAGTTAGAAATCTGAGCCTTTAGAACCTCAATATTCTCCTCTAGGTTTGGCTGAGAATTTTCTTCAAGTCTCTGCAATATTAATAGGGAAAAGCTAGCCAAAAAGTCTGTTATAATCTCAGGAAGAGAATTGATGTTATATTTGTCCATAGCCAGCAACTCATTAGGATTGTCCACGTAGTCATTCATTGAGGCCTGGCCATCAAAAGTGACTTTTTCAAGCTCCAACAGACCGATTTCATTACCAGTTTCTGGACTGATAAGCTTAATAGGCAGTATGATATTTCCAATGAATTTGCTTGTGTTAGCTTGTCCCTTTGCACTTGAGAAATTATTCTTGAAGTTAGATTCTTGATAGGATCTCTCAAAGGGATCTCTTGGGCTGATGCCAGATTGTGAGTCAGTGAATATCTTGATCATTTTGCCTTCATGATTAGCTGCATAGAGGGAAACAGTATCAAGATTAAAACACTGGTATAGAAGTCTTGAGAATTCTGTCAGCAGGGCCTTGGGATGGGATCTTATGAAGATGGAAATAGACTCTTGGAAAAGGCTTCTCATAACTAATTCTTGCTTTGTTGTGATCTTCTTTGAGACATCATGAACATAGTTGAGTTTCCTCTTTATATTGAAGATTTGTTCCAAAATAGGGACAACACCATCACATAACCTAAAATATTAATGACTTTATCTTTATTATTACTTAGAGAGCTTATCAATAGCCCCAAGATCCATTGTCTCATCTCTATCAAAGAAGATTCTGACGACACCGATGACAGTTTTGCTTGAATTACAAATGGGGAAGTACAAAAATTGAGCAATACTCTTTCTGTGGATATCTCCATTGGCCAAGTGTCCAAATTTCAGAGCAAGTGGAATATCAACATTTCTATTATAAAGGGAAATCTGAGGCAGATTAGCTGAATTAACAACTTCTCTGCTATGAATCACATACTTTAATATGCTTTCTTCCTCATAGGAGAACTCAAACTTTCTTGAGTTAGCAGATTCACTGCTCTGTCCCATTCCTTCATGGTAACCATTGACATCATCCAACATGTTAAGATCATCAGTATTAAAGGACAGAGTTCTGCTAATCCTCAACTCCTGGCTGGCATCTGCATTTGATCTGACATAACAAGACAAATTTGGATATCCAAAGGCTGTTCTATGGACTTTATCAAGTAATAAGACTTCAGCGTTTCTATAGTTGGTGAGGGCTGCAATAGTCTGGTTCAAGGATTCGAAGAACTTGGGTTCGTTATGCACAGTGTTCAATAAGTTGCAGATAAGAGCCTTTTGATTCTCGTTCATCATGAGGTCTGCTTTTGCAGAGTAGCTTAAGTCCATCAGTCTGATGGCATTGAAGGCCATGAATTCTTTAAGAAGGATTTGCTTTTGCAAAATAAGAGCGAGGTTGTTGATGTAAGTTGCCTTCTTTGAATTTTGGCTCTCTTCTTTCATTCTCAGAGCATAATATTTTATCCTATTGCATTATTTGAGACGGTGAAAAACATACTGTGTAAAAACTGATAATTTATGGGCATGGACCCTGGGCTTCAGAATTTGAGCTACTCTAGTAATAGCGGCAGTTGCCCTGAAACTTGATATTATTCCTAGGGCTTTGTTCAAAATTTGATGAGTTGTGAGGTCATAGTGTTGTTGAAGTACTAAGGAGAAAGTTGTTATCACACAACGATTAGTCATTTCTTGGAAGTGATTTCCATTGAAGTTCTTTATCTTCTGAAGTAAGTCATTCAATTTTTCCAAAATTTCTTCAAAGCTAGAAAATTACATAGAGGCAAAGGCTTCTTACCATCCTCCCAAAGTTGTGATAAAATATTTTATATTAGAGTTAACATCCTCAGCTATCAAATTAGACATATGTAACAAAAAATACCTGTATGGAAGTTATGCCACTGTTCCTTTAAGGTCTCGAGCTTGCTCACATACTTCTTCATTAATAAGTTAATACTCTTCTCAGACATTTTGGTCAAGCAGACTCCCTTGAGACTGTTCATAAGGTACGTCACAAACTTGTTCATTTCGCTAGTGTGATGGTCAACAATAGTTAAGAAATTCTCTTTAGTCTTAGCGACCTTCTCTTCTCTAGTTTCATGCCAGTTCTCATCTTGAAAATATGTCCTGATATCCTCTCTTTCAGGGCTAGGATTTTCAAGAATTCTGTTAGGACTATCCCTCTTATTTCTATCAGAAGAACCTTCAGAATCATTGTCATTAGCCATCTTCTTTGATACAGGAGACATATTTAAGGAAGTGTTAGGATTATGATTAGCAAATAGGAATGATTGGGAGTGGTCACGCCCTCCTATGGATGAATTTCTGGCTCTGTCATGGAAAAAGGAAGTATTGGTCCTGTCAGCTCTTTCCATAGAGCGATCTTGATGATTGAAGTGAGAGAAGCTTCTATCACGGCCTCTGCTCTTATCTCTATCTTTAGGAAAGCATATACTCTTTAACCGCTGTAATTCTTCAAGTTGCTTGCTCTTGGAGGTTTGTTCTCTAGTATCCTCCTTTGCAAATGCTCGATTGAGCAGTCCTTGGAGCTTATTTTTTGAAAACTCAGCACTTTTGTACATATTTATGTGCTATAAAATTTAAAAATTTGACCGAATAGTTTGATTAAATGTAAATAATCTCAAATATTCAAATTTCAGCTCGTTTATACATCGTGCGAAATTGTTTGGACATATCACTATTATCTCCTGTTTTCTAATCTTGTACAGATCCTTTTTTGTTTTTCAGGCTGTAATTATAATACTTTCGAGTCTATTTGTGTCTAAGAGACTGCTGAACACTCTACATATTAGCAAGCTGTTACTTCGCTTAGTTCTCTAAACTTTTATTTTCTTTATCAATTGAAACTGTTTACAATCATACAAGAGTCAGTTATGATATCGAGTAAAAAGTACATTATAATAAATTCAAATTCCTCAAAATAACATTATATCCTTACATTTCTTTTCAGATCTTGAGCTTTTTGGTTGGTAGTACACCAGAAATAGCTTCTTCAAGATATTCATTTGAAGATTTTGTCAATTTGGAGATAATTTGCTGTGCTTTGAACTTAATTTTCTTCGGGACATGAACAGCATTGGATTCGACAATATTTTTTTCTGATTGTTTTCTTCTTGAAATAGTCTTGCTCTCTTCCTTTTCTTCTACTAAAATCCTGAGAAATCTGAATGTGCGAATTACTAAAAAATTGACTATATGATATGAGGAACTCGTGGTCAATTGCGATCCCTAAGTTACAGTTTTTGGTTCTGTAATAACTTTTATCATTTCCTGGTAGAGTGATGTCATGAATGATCAAATCTTCCTTTGGTTCCTCCTCTTTGATTTCTATATCTTCATAATTACCAAAGGCCAGTCCAATGATATCTCCATTACTGTTCAAGATCGGTCCTCCACTTGAATTTTCAGTTGTTGAAGCTTTATAGGCTAATATGCCAAAACCTCCTTTTTTGAAAAGTCCTGCTGATAATGATTTTCCATTATACACAAGATGCTGATAAGGAATGGAAATGCCTTTTACACATCCTTCTGTAATAATTGTTCCTGAATATTCAGTATTATTAAAGTTCCACTTTCCCCAAGTATCATTATATCTAATCACACAAACAAGATCCCTGTCTTTCATAGATAATGTAGAATTTGCAAAATATTCGGTTATCTGTAGGGCTTGAATCCCTTGATCTTTTAGACTTCTAATGCCTTTCTTATCTATATCTATTAGAGTAATGTCTAGGGAGGGAGAAGGTTTCAACAAGAATAATAGATCAATTAGAGATTCTATACGTTTAGTTTTCATTATCTTTTCTAGATATCTTTTTCGATCCTGGATAAAGCCCATGTTTAATGATACTTCGATGAATTCTGGAAATTTTGCTTTGAAATGCTTGAGAAACTGGTCCTCATTCATTCCTTCGATCGATCTTTCATCAACCACTGTCATAACATCAAGGAGCATATCCCTCACAGAGCAGGAGAGATAACAACATAACTTCACTGTTGGATTAGGCTTAGAGAAGGGGTGCAGGCAGGTGAGTCCAAACCAAATTTGTTCCTTTCTTAAGATAGTGCATGTTGCAGCTGTGGCAGTTATTTCAAGTCCATGCACTGATTCTTCCAAAAAAAGAATTATAATTTGGCAAACTGCAGAACTTACTTTTTCGATTTTTTGCCTATTGATTTTGCCTGATTGCATTTCATTCACAGTTGGAATATCTGCCTTAGTTATGACTAGATTTTCATAGTTTTTTTCGATAGGGTGGAATTTATTAAGTAGTAAAAAGAAGATATCTTGCATCGCAACTCTTATTGTAAGATGAGATGAGTAAATCCAACTGAATATATAAGAACTACAATA
>Ga0065720_1018967_pt1 | contig 50059 bp, 22 predicted proteins | sample Thericmetagenome_FD_59107 | JGI IMG/M metagenome (GOLD analysis project Ga0065720, IMG submission 59107) | Thermophilic microbial communities from the Joint Bioenergy Institute, California, USA of rice/straw/compost enrichment - eDNA_2 v2... | ecosystem: Engineered > Solid waste > Grass >... | reverse complement strand
TATCTCCAAAACCCTGCCAGTTAGCAATCTGTTGGTATGTCTTTCTAATAAGTTCTACTTCGCATTCCAAAATGCTTCCCTCTCATATCTTGGCAAAGAAGGCAAGTTAATAGAGGTTAAAGACAAGTCGATGACTTTGGCTGAGTTAGAAATACAAGATGGAGGGTTAATAAATGTTAGTCAAAGAGGAGAGCATAATTTAACCGACCCGTTGCCTCCTGTTCATCCCAAAACAACCTCCAATGCATCCCAAAGATATCAATATGATGATGAGAGTTCTAAGACAGATGATAATAATCTGTCAGGAGTAGGAAACACAGTTGTCAGGCAAGTCTTCGAAGATTCAGACGGAGGTGGGGATAATTACACTAATCCCTCCAGAGAGGGAAGTGACAAAATGTCAACAGGTAACAGACTGACTTGAAGTCCTTACTGTATAGAGGGAACATCCAATCCTAGGAGAAACTCATTTGACTATGATCCCATCTTTGGAGACGGTAAAATCTTCTTTGTAGGGAAGTAATGAAATAGATGAATATGGAGGAATGAACTTTGATTTCCGGCCAGAAATTATTCATGTAACTACAGGTATGCCGAGAATTATTCGTGTGACATGATAGAAAAACATCCTGATTTAAACACATTCTTGGAAAAAGCGAAATTGGGAATAGGAAAGGAGAAAATAGTTTTAAATTTCAAGCCTTTGAAAGAGATCAAATCGAATATTAAAAACCTCCAACACGAGTGGAGTCTCAGATCTAGCAATATCTTCAGCAAGAAGATTTAAATATTTTAACATTAATACTGTGTTCTAACCCTACTATTGTCTTGTAGTTATTTCTAATATTCATTTTCAAGCCTTATTGGTATAAAATCCATACATTATCTCTGCTATCATATAGCAGCAAAGTACCAAAATATAGTCCAGTACTTTCGCACCAATTTATTGTTAGCAGCCGGTTTTCAAAACAATTATTATTATTATTGATCACTGTGACGACATCATGACGTCATCACAATGTTTGAATGCTCATACTGTGATACTTTGTATATAAAACAATTAATTCGAAAATAAAATGAAGATCATCATCAAAAGCTTCCTCTGCATCTATTTCATAACTCTCGCAGGACTCTCAGTCGTCGCCCTGATGAAGTGCATCGTGGAGACCGACTCCCTCTCTTCAAAAATTAAAGGCTCTGATCTCAAGTGCCCTTTCGTAAAAAAATCATTTCTTCATCATAATTCTTTAGTTTCAACAGGAAATCTCGAATCTGTTGTCCGATTTTGAGATCAAGTAAGGCTCATTTCAACAAAATTTATCCCTTAGATCTGTCTTAGCTACACCTTTCAAGTACTTAGACAGCTTTAGCTCGCATACCCTGAATATTTTGGTATTGAGCGGATATGTGACGGTCGGATCAACAATAATGACTATTCTGTAATGAGTTCTAATTTCCTTTAAAATTGCTAGATATCTTATTTTCAGAATCCTGCAAAAAGTGTTGTCACTTGCTATCCAGGCTTTGGTTGTTTTATTCTTAGTTGTCTTAGTGTAAGAATTTTCTGAAATGATTAAGAGGAATAGTGCATCTATATTCATCAACCCAGAGCTCAGAGAAAGTTATTAGAACGAATTTTCAACTAAAGCTGATGAAGTAATATACTTGAATTCCTTGCTAATCTGATAAATAGGTCATGTCAGGAGCCAGGAAATTGGTTAACTTATTCTTTAGAAGTTAAGATTTAATATCTTAATCTCTCTTATTTGTATATATCCTTAATAATATCTAATTTGTTATTCCATTTCTTGAAATAAACTCATAACCTTTTTCAAAGAATCGTAAATAAATTTAAAAATCATGGAGTCAAAAAAGAGCTTGGAGATCGATGTAGAGCTTGCAAATGGCGAGAAGAGTTCAACAGACCAGTCCCAGGTCCAAGCGCCCTCTATGTCCCAAATAGAAAACCTTAAGGACCTTCCTGCTAAGAAAGGAATCGATGTATTCTTTGGTAAAATTACATTGAACGAAGGAATCTCAGCTGCTAACTTTTACGCCTCCCTATTTCACACACTTATTACTTTCATGAATTTCACCGCCACCACAACCCTCCAGCCTCTGATCCTTCTGGATCCGAAATCCTATGCCGTTGATGAGAACAGAATAGGAGTTATATTAGCCCAATTGATATTGCTTCAGACTGTTACTAAGATATGTATGACTCCGACCTTCGGGTTTTTGATAGATAAGATTGGAAGAAAGCCAATGGTCCTGGTTGGAGGGACAGTTATTATGATGGGATATTGTTTAGTTCCATTTCAAAGAACAGTGTTCCCTGGATATGCAATTAGCAAGCTATTGGTAACTAACGGAACGAATTTGCTCATTTTGCTCCCATTCAACGCTGATTATGTACATGATTCCTCAAAAGGGAAAGCTATAGGTATCGCTCAGGCGCTCACCTCCTTTGGAAATTTCCTTGGAAGTTTGGTTATTACAATCCTCTTGCATGTTGGGTTTGAACTTGCCCAGATTCACATGATTTTGGGTATATTCACCTTCATTATGGTACTAATATACTCTCCCTTTATAAAGGCTGGAAATTACTATCTCAAGAAGGGAAATAACGATGAGGAGGAATTTTTGGATAAGCAAAACCAGGAAGAGTCCTTCAAGGAGAAAATCATTAAAAGTATAAATGCCTTAAGCAGAAATGGATGGCTTCTCATTTCCCTGATTATTAACACTTTGGCTAGAGCAGACTATTACTTGATTACAGCAGTGTTTGCTTTGTGGATGAAGAGCTTTGACACTTCTGAGGACCAGAGGAAAGACACCGATAAATTAATCAGCTTCTATGAGAACATCTTCTTCTTGTTGGGTTTCATCGGGAACATCGCTTATGGACTCATACTCGATGTTGTAAATCCATTAAAGGTTATCTTCCCGACAATATTTTCAGGAATGATCGGATATTCACTCATCCTTATGGCGAACAGCAAAAATAGTATATTTGTCTTCCTATTGATCCTTACAGCAGGATTGGCCATGCCAGGGCTATTTAACTCTGCTAATTACTTGGCCATCAGGAACTATCCTAAGGAATTGAGAGGAACCCTAACTAGTTTGATTAATGTGTTTGGTATAGTGGGCTACTTGTTCCTTTCAACTGTGGGTGGCTACTTGTATGATAATGTGAACAAAAAGATGCCTTATGTACTCTTTTTGGGAATGATTCTTCTCGCATCTTTTGCTATAGTTATGATATATAGAAAACTCAGAAGATATGGAAGGAAGAAAAAACCTCAGTCTGTGAATAAATCTATAGATACTAATAGTAATAACTAGTTAGTATAATATACATCAACTTCCTCTCTAATATCGTTTGTGTTTCTTTCTTTTTTGTTAAATCAAAACATGGCAAAGGTTCAGCCTGAAGTTTTCTGAGGGATTGAAACAATTTTTTTGAAATTAAAGTACTTAGTACAGAAATATCTCGAATACTAATACAATTTTATTTACTAAATATGGGACTCAAAAATCTGTTCATCGTGGTCTTTTTAATCCTTGTTAAATCCACTATACCTAATCAGCTTAACTCTTCAGAGGGAAACAAGAATTCTCAGCATATTATTAACACTAGGTCTGCTAGTAGAATGCTGGTCGGATCATCTCATCCTGGAAATATAATTACATCCCTCTATGATGTTGCTTGGGATCACTCAACCAACTATTGTCCACATGGTTACCCTAATTACTATGACATAAGCAATAAATTTTCGCCTTCGAGCACCTTTTCCTTTACCATCAAAATTCAAAATAGCTGGTCAGCCTCAAATTCAGAAACAAAAGCCCTGTTTTTGTTAACAAATGAGATGACCAATGATCAAAAGTTTGATATTTTAGTGGAGAGAGGCCCTGTTTCTTCCAGTCAGTTCACTATTTCTATAAGAGTCACCTTAGGAACAGATACTTCAAACACTTTGACATTCTCAAACGTTCAAGGTGCAGGACATACCATGTTATTTTATTTGAGTCTGGATTACCCTCACTTAAGAGCCGCAATAGTTATAGATGGCGTAACATATTTAACAGAAGAGACAATCTCTTTGACTGCAGGAAATTGGTGGACTAATTTTGTCTTCCCAACTAAGCTTATCATCGGTTCTTCTAATAGATTCAGTCCTTGCACATCAGGAATCACAGAATTCTCAGCTCCAAGATATTATAACGGAATAACCATTCCCACGGTAAGTCTTGAGAATATGCTGAAAAATGTCCTATGGCTTGATGATGCCCATAAAGGGTTGGTTCTTGTTCCAGGACCTAAGGATGTCAGTCCTAAATATGTCAATGACTATTCAGGATATTGGCCTCCAAACCTAGTTTATAAAGGACATATTCCTGACTCCAGCCATAATCCCTCTGTTGAGGATCAATATTACAAGATTGAGACAGAATACTCAGGGAGTGGAGTAGTCAGCTCTACATATTTAACAGTCGAAACCAGTATGGATATCACTCAGATGGTCATGTACGCTTCAGTTAAATTGGGAGCTACGACAAATGGTCAGATTTTATTGCAAAGAAGTGATGGAACAAGCGTTGATTTCATGGTTGGAATCAAGTCAAGTGGCGTTGTTGAGGTAAAAATTAACAGTGAAAGCCATACAACCTCACAACCCATTTTCTCTTCTATAGAGACTAATAGAATGTTGCTTGTACTCAAGCATACATCCTCAGGAACCAGCGTTAGCATACATGACGGAACTGATATGTCCGAACCTCTATGGACAGAACATTATTCCTCAAAGCTATCCAAGCACACCAATCGATACTATCTGTATATTGGTAATGGCGCCCAAGAGGATTACTACGATGATCAGGTGGCCAGCCTTACATCAGAAACTCTGATTTCCTCAATCGTGATCTTCCCTGGAAATGTCTACGCAAATAGTGTAGACTGTAATGCTGACTGTGGGTATTGTCTAGGCTTTAGTTTACACAATTATTACTGCGTGGATTGTACAAGCAACTCACTCAACCTAATCACTGGTACTTGCCAGGCCTGTACTGACCTCCCTGACTTGCAGAATCAATGTGCCTTGTGCTCATCAGATAGCAACTGCCAAGTCTGTGGCTCATCAACCTGCTCTCAATGCTTCCCCGGCTTCACAGGATCATCAACATGCCAGCCCTCTTGTTCTGGAGTTGCTCACTGTGACGCCTGCGAAAATGGAGTTTGTTATCAATGCTCTAGTAGCTACTATCTCTACCAAGGAGCCTGTTATGCTAGTGGTCAATGCCCTGATGGTACTATTCAAAGTGATGACCTCCTTCAATGCATTCCTTGCTCCAATCCGAACTGCAAAACCTGTTCAAGCCAATTCCTCAACGCAGGCTGCTCACAGTGTAAAACGCCCTTTGAAAGTACCCCATATTGTAACTCCCTTCATACTTGCAGTACTAACCCTCCTCAATACCTTGATCCCCTGCTTGGATGTCAAAGCTGCCCACAGCATTTTGTCTATAGCTCAGCAACAAGGCAATGCGAAGAGTGTGATATGAACCAAAAGGTTGTATCTGGAGCTTGCGCACCTTGTCTTTCCAATCAGAAATACGACTTTGTGTTGGATGACTGTAAAAATTGCCCGAAGAAAAATCAGTTTTACTATGCTCCGACCAAAGATTGTAAGGCCTGCGACTCAAGTAACGAGATCTATAATCCAACCCTGAAGATATGCGAGTCTTGTGGAAATGGAAAATATTTCAACCTGAGCTTAGATACTTGTACCGCCTGTCCCAAGAAGAATCAGTACTATGATTTGAATGAGGAAGCTTGCGTTACCTGCCCTCTTTCCAATCAGATCTACGATTCAGGATCGGGGTCATGTCATAATTGTACTAAGAAGAATGAGTATTATGATGAAACAGCTGACAGTTGTGTTGCATGTGTGGATATCTACAAGATATATAACGCAAGTTCTGGCACATGTGTTCTATGTGAGCTGAAGAACCAATATTATAGCACCAGTGAGGATAAATGTGTCTCTTGCCTTCTTGGAAATGAAATCTATGATACAACAGAAGAAACCTGTAAGAGCTGTCCCTATAACAACCAGTTTTTCGATGTGGAGTCTAATGAATGTAAGAATTGCAGTCAAACCAATCAAATTTACAGCTCAGGCAGCTGTACAGATTGCCAATATCGCAACCAATACTTTAACCTAACCAATAATAACTGTACCAGTTGTCCTTACGGCAACCAATTGTATAATAGCTCCTCTAACCAATGTGAATACTGTCCCTACAAGAATATGAAATTTAGCTACGATGTCAACGACTGCGTTAGTTGTCCTAATCCAAACGAAATCTTTAATGAAACCCTTGGTGAGTGTCATCCCTGCCCCTTAGCAAACATGTTCTTTGATAACGTTACAAATGACTGTGTCAGATGCAACAACACAAATGAAAAATACAACCCTACTACCGGCCAATGCGAGCGTTGCACCTATAACAACGAATATTTCAATGAAACCCTGAATGAGTGTGTTCCCTGCCCCGAAACAAACCAATTCTATAACCTCTCTGCCAACGCATGCCAAGAGTGCCCCTTCAAGAACATGAACTTCTCTAAAGCCGCAAATAACTGTTCCGCCTGTCAATTTGCCAATCAAATCTACGATGTTTCTACTAATTCTTGTGTCCCATGTCCATTCCAGAATCAGATCTTTGACAACTCAACAAATGACTGCCGAGATTGCTCACAGCCAAACGAACTATATGATCCCGAAACTGATACATGTGGGCCTTGCAGGTATTCAAATCAATTCTTCGACCAGAGCATGAATCAATGTGTTAACTGTACCCTCAGTAATCAGCTCTATAATCCAGAGAACAACTCTTGTTATAGTTGCCTATACAACAACATGTATTTCAACCCGGACACCAATAACTGTACAGCCTGTGAACTCAGCAACCAGATATACAACACGACAACCAACAATTGCACATTTTGCCCACTCAACAACATGTTTTTCGACAAAGAATCAAATGACTGCAAGTCCTGTAATGCCTCCAATCAAATCTACAATGTCTCCTCTGGAAGTTGTGAGCCTTGCCCATATAACAACCAAGTATTCGATCCTGAAACTAATCAATGTAAGAGCTGCACGGATCCGGATATGGTCTACGACCCTAACACAGGCCAATGTAGCAGATGCCCGAAAAAGAATATGTATTTCGATCATGATACTAATGACTGTGTTACTTGCGAAGCTCCTAATGAGATCTTCGATCCAAACGAGAGCAAATGTGTTCTTTGCCCTAAAGCCAATATGTTCTTTAGTACTGATGCCAATGACTGTGTTCAATGCAACCAAACAAACCAATTTTACAATGTCTCAACCGGAAAATGTGAAGACTGCCCCTACAAAAACCAATATTTTAACTCTACCAACAACACCTGTGTTTCCTGTGAAAATCCAAACGAAATCTATTCCACCTCTGAGAATAAATGCAAACCTTGCCCCAAGAATAACATGTATTTCAACCTCACTAATGACGAGTGCATAACCTGTGAGCTCCCAAACCAGATATTTAACGTCTCTCTCAATACCTGCGTTGACTGCCCTGAGAAAAACATGTATTTCTCTGGAGATCTCGACGCATGTGTCTCTTGTCAACCTAATGAACAGTATATCATCGAACAACAAAGCTGTGTGGCCTGTCCCAAGAAAAATCAGTTTGTTAACGTGACAACTGGAGAATGTACTAACTGTTCGTTGAGGAACGAGATTTTCTTAGATAATACTTGTCAACCTTGCCCAGCTACTAACCTATTTTTTGACTTCGAGGTGAATGAATGCCAGGCTTGTGGAAATGGAGCTGGCAATCAATACTTCAATATCTCTGAGAATCGATGTATGACTTGTGAGAAAGGAAACCAATTCTACAATGTTCTTAATGGAACTTGTGACTATTGTCCAGGTAAAAACCAGTGGTTTGATTCAGATGCAAGTGGATGTATTTCCTGTGAGGAAGGAAATCAGATATGGGACGAGGATTTAGGGGATTGTATTCGCTGTCTCTACAAGAACATGTACTTCAGCATCACTAATAACACTTGCGTTGCTTGTGAACTTAAAAATGAAATCTGGAATGAAACAACTAAGAACTGTACCAGATGTCCCAAGGGAAACATGTTCTTTGATGAGGAAGATGACGATTGTAAATATTGCACCTATTCCAATCAATTCTACAACGCCAGTGCTAGCGAATGCCAGGAGTGTCAATACAGGAATCAGTACTTCGATTTAGAAGCCGATAGTTGTCAAAGCTGTAACTTTACTAACCAAATCTACAATGTGACCCTCAATACATGTATTGACTGTGAAAAGAAGAATATGTTCTTTGACAATGCGACAAACGACTGCAAGGAATGTGAATTCGAAAATCAAATTTACAATACATCTCTTAATCAATGTGTTCAATGCCCACAGATTAACATGTATTTTGATGAAGAAGCAGACGATTGTGTTCCTTGTGAAATTGGTAACCAAGTTTACGTCGTAGGACTGGGATGCACTGCCTGTACCAAGAAAAATGAATATTACAACTCAACTTATGATGCCTGTACTCCCTGTGAATTCGAAAATGAAATCTATAATGCATCCTCACAGAAATGTGAGAGTTGCAAATATAATAATGAATTCTATGATCCCGTAGTCGACGGCTGCAAGGCCTGTCCCCGCACAAATGAGATTTATAACAGGTCCTCCAGGGAATGTGAAAGATGTCAATGGACGAACCAGTTCTTTGATAATGTCACAAATTCCTGTAAGAATTGTTCCCTCACAAATCAATACTACGATGCTGACAGGAATGAATGCTTGAGCTGCGCCGGCAATGAATACTACGATGTAGTCCAAGAAAAATGCGTGGCTTGTCCTCATTCAAACCAAATCTACAATACTCAAACTAATTCCTGTGAAGACTGTCCTCAAACGAATATGTTCTATGATAGCGCAACCCAACAATGTAAGGCCTGTCCCTTAGACAATCAATTCTGGAATCTTACTAGCAACTCCTGTCAAAGCTGTCCTCTCACAAGCCAATACTACAATGTGACCACAAATCTCTGCACAAGATGTCAATCCAACCAGTTCTTTGATGCATCACAGGGCCGTGGACAATGTCGTGACTGTCCTTATAAAAATCAATTCTACAACGAGTCGAGTTCAGCCTGCCAGGCCTGTGAATATTATAACCAAATCTGGAATGTAACCTCTGAGGCCTGTGAATACTGTGGCTTCAACCAGTATTTCAACTATTCGCTCAATCGATGCTCTTGTCTTGCTAATTCCAAGTATAATGAACAGCTAAAGACCTGTATCCGATGTCCCAATGGACAACTATGGCCTGATGATAATTATGTATGCCAAAATTGCCCTCTGCCTAATTCCTACTTTAACAATGAGACAAATAGTTGCAAGGAATGTCTTAAAAATCAGAAATACAACAATGAAACTGACACTTGTGATAATTGTAAAGCCAATCAATACTATGATTTAGCCACTGACAACTGTAAGGATTGCCCAGTAGATCAGATCTACAACCTAAATACAGGCAAATGCGAACCCTGTGGAACCGGCTTTTACTACAGTCAAAGCGAGCAAGCTTGTCGTCCTTGTAATGCATCCTGTACAGCCTGCAGTTTAGGCCCAACTAATTGTACGGCTTGCGCTAATGGCTTTTTCAAGGTCGCTAATCAATTTAGATGCGTCAGCGTTTGTCCTTCTCCAACCTACGGTAATCGAACTGACAACGTTTGTCTAAAGGATTGTGTGACAGGAATGTACGGAGATGCGGACACACATACTTGCGAATCCTGTGATCATGCCTGTAGAACTTGCTATGGCCCTACAGCAAGCACCTGTACAAGTTGTTCTTTTGGATATCTTCTAATTGATGGACATCGTTGTGAAAACGCAGGTATTCCCCTATCCTGGCATGTGCCGAATGCAGACCATGGCTGGAATGTCCCCCAAGATAATGATAATGTTACCATCTCAGGAAATCTCTACATTTTCTTGGATCATACCACAGCCAAAGTTGATACTCTAATTGTGGATGGAATCTTGTACATTGATGATCAAGCCAATAACCCAATCTATCTCTATGCAAGAAGAATCTTTGTGAGGAAAGGAATCATCTACTACAAATCCAATAACCCTAACGCTCGATTCTACATAGTTTTGCGTGGTGGCCAACACCCTTACACTAGCCAAGATGCCCTGCCAGTCTCTGATCCCGTCCTGAAAACCAGAGATAAGGTGTTTATTGTACTTGGATATGTCACATTTGAAGGCTATCCCAAAACCACCTCAGAAAGGCTCTATACACCAGCCATTCCAGGATCCACAAGCATTGCCCTGGATTCTGAGCCTTTTAACTGGCAAGTTGGAGATGAGATCGTCCTCGCTCCAACTAATTTTGCTACAGAACAGGATGAAGTTTTCAGAATTACTGCTATTAACCAAAACTCTATCACCTTGAATGATAGTGTGAAATACTATCATTATGGAGCCAACAGCGTCTTTACTACTAATGCTGGAAGTCTGGACGTTAGAGGTGAGGTTGGAATGCTTTCTCACACTGCTGGAATCATCAGCGATCATGATACACCTGGAACAGGCCAGATCTATGTCATTCAAGATACTATTGACGGAAATGTGATTCTCAACGGCTCTTTAACTCTCTCTAATGCTCGTGTGGAAGGCTGTGGTACAGGTGATCTTGGGAATGCTTCTGTGGTTATTAAGGACATTATTGGAAACAATCCTCCTAATGCGATCACTAATGTTTCGTTCGTTAAGTCTGGAGCCGCTGGTGTCTCGATTATGCGAGCCCAAAATGTCCTGGTTCATTCCAGCTTATTCTACAAAACTACGAATAATTCTATCTATATCGCAGATCTAGGAGAATTCCCAAAGCCAAGAGCTGTAAAAATCACTAATAACCTCATCATCGGCAATATCAATCCCTACAATAGCCCCAACCCACCCCCAACCTATGGATACAAGATTTATTCTTCCTCAATCTTAGTTACAAATCTCACAAAATTCACCTTCAAAGAAAACAATCTCCTCATCGAGTCAAATATTGTCTGTGGTGAAACCGGTGTTGCCTTCCTAGCCCCAGGCATGACATGCTCAAGCTCTCAAGAATCCGGAAACCCAGGATCAGTAAACCTAACAGGGAATATTGCACACTCCTCAAATTACGGATATGTAATCCTCTCAAAGCTTGCAGATTGCCTTATGATTTCACACTTCAGTGCATACAAAGTAAAAGAGGCCCTCATTACCTACAACAGTCTTACCTCTTTCGATTCCGAGACTAAAGCCTCCTTAATCGCCAACAATATAATTCTCACCGATACTGCCACAGGATTAACTTTAAATCAGGGATACAATGGAAACACGTCCAGGATCTTGCTTAAAAACTCTTACATTGGAGGCCCCAGCATGAAAGAATCCTATTTTATTGGACCCGATACCTGCAAGGACTTTACAGCAATTAGAATGTCCGTCATCTCATCAGTTGGTAAATTATGGCCTATTCTGGCCTCTGAAGAGCCCTATTACAAAATCGGATCAGTTGCTATTTTCTCCTCATCGATTGATATAGATCAAGTCACCTTCGCTAACTGGGCTGATGATCCAAGCTTCACTTGCGTAAATATATCAATCTTCAGGCCGAATTACTTTGCTACGGACTACACGGCTATCCATAATCTCTTGAATGTTACTTGGACTAATGTGGAAACCAAATATCTGTTTAATACCTGGAGTAACACCATGAGTCCTATTAGCAATATCAACCCAGCAGTACCCATACCATTCTGGGATCATTCTGGCCACTATAATTTCTTAATTAAGGACTCCATGGATAACTTTGAAAAAATAGGCCTTCCTGCTAAGGTAATAGCCCCTAATAATCAGTACTTGAGCCACGCTAATTCAAGCTGCACCCTTCAAGCCTCCTGGAATGGATACAGCTGTAATGTAACCTATGGAATTTTGATGATGGATGCGGATGTTACCTCAACTCCAACAAAAATTTGGCCAATTAAGGTAATCGGAGATAATGATTATACAAATGTCCTCACGCCATTCAATGACTACCAAGGAGGCAGCAATTACTACCACAGATTCCCTTGCTACATCAGAGCCAATAGCACTTACACATTACAGTTTTTCTCAGGAAAGCCCAGCTCAATGGTCTTCCAAATGCAAGGGTTCCAAGATTGGGACTATCTCGTCGTTAAGATTCCCTTGGACCAAGTAGAGGCAGCCCTCTCTATCAAAGGAATATCACATGCTCCAACTGTTATCAGAACTGGACTTAGAAGAACCAGACTGGGAATTGATTATACAGAATGTGGAGTCTATTTCCTGAATATGACTTCTGGCAATCTCGAGTTCCTATTAAAGGGAGCAGAATCCTGTGTCGTGAAGGTCCGATTCATTAACTCCATTTTCGTCAGAACGACTATTGAATATGACTACTCAGATTTCATTGACAATATCGGCACAGAAAATTTCAAGGTTTACATGGGAAGCAAGCTAAACATAAGCTCAGATAGAATCACAGTGGTTGCGCTAAAGAGAGGATCTACAATAGTTGAATATTTCATTTCGGCAACACAGAATATGGCTCCTACAGATCAAGCAAACGAACTAAATCAACTAAGTGAGAATATTAAGACTATGATAACTTCCGGAGTGCTACAGTTTAGCGGTGTTCCTATGAGCATGCAGATTGGAAATGGAGAGATAATCAGGCCACCTTCTCAAGAAACAGACAATGGCGGTGGTGATACAGGCAACACAGACACTGGATCAGGCGGTACAGGTGGGGGTATCTCTTCGGATAAACAGAGAATGTATAAGATTTTAACAATTACGTTGATTGCTGTGTTAGGAGCGCTAATGATTTGCATCTTTTGGAAGTGCTGCCTTCCTAAAAAGGAAGAACCGTCTGAAAAGGATAGAAATATTGAGATGACTAGTAGGACAGAGGAAAGTGAATATGATTATTAACATTGGGTGTAAACCTGAATATATTCAATATTTGTATGTAAAAAAGTCAATATTCAAAAACTCTGTAAGAATTAATTATTTATTTTAGCTGAAAAATGATTTTATTGAAAGATTTCCTCTAGTTCTCACAATCCTGAGACTATCCCCTAACAATCTTATAGTATCTAGTGATATACATCACAATATGAGGAAAACTCTGCTTTTTCCAAACAAAAATTTGAATTGAGAGTCTATTCTGGGTAGATTTCTATGAAAATAATAGTAAGATCCAAGACGCACTTTTTCCGGCTGAAGAGTGCTCTATAAGATGTTGGCAGAATCTTTTTTCAAAATTACTAAATTGCCTCCTTATTTTTAAATCAGGAGAACAACTTTTTTAAAGAAATTTTGAATATTTAATGAAAATGTCTAAAATAAGTGATTTTCTTTCAATCTCTCGAACACGTGTACTGGCACTTTCCCTCAGGAAAATTAAAATTTTGAAAAATAATAGGTCGTAAAAAGGTCCAAAGTGATGTTAATCCCTCTTGAAATTAACGTGTGTTATTATTATTAATTACATATCCTTGAGAAACAAAACTTTCAAATATGAATCCCTTGCAAAAGAAGCTCTTTGAGAAGAAATACGGGCATTTACACGAAGAACAAGTCGACCCTAATGCTATTACTCAACAAACAACAACTCAAGACTCCGCCAAGCCCATATTTAAGTCAACAGAAGGCGTACAAAATCCAAATCTGGCAACAACTACTACAGGCTACATGCCAACTCCTGGTATGAGCAATAGAGTCCCCTCAAATCAGGCCCTCATCGAATCTCTTTCAAAATTCAACTCTTCTAAGTTGGCAATAAGACCATCAACAGATTATTTCCCATCATCTAAAAAAATGAACAAATCCACCCAAATTCCCTTGTCAGTGATGATCACTCCCTTTACATCTGTGTATAGTTATGAAGAATTTCCTGTTGCTAACTTTGGTCCCTCCAATCCGATTTTAAGATGTGAGGATTGCAGAGCCTATGTCAACCCTTTTAGTCAGTTTCTAGATAACGGGAATAAATTCAAGTGTAATATCTGCGGCTTCGTCAACAACGTCCCAAGTTTCTACTACTGCCCTCTTGACAATAACGGAGAGCGTACCGACAAATATGAAAGATCTGAATTATGCTGTGGAACCTTTGATATTAAGGCCGGCACAGATTACATGGCCAGACCCCCTATGCCACCCATTTACTTCTTCGTCATTGATGTTTCACAAAAGGCAGTCGAAAATGGATCTATCGAAATGGTCTGCAATATCTTGAACGAACTCATATCCAATGACTGGATGTGGGGCGATACCAGAACCAAAATCGGATTTATTGCATATGACTCTAATATCCATCTGATCGACCTCAATCCCAATTACAAACAGCCTAAAATTGTCACCTTAACCGATATCGAAAGTCTCACTAAGCTCCCCGTCCCTGACAACCTAGTCGTCAATCTAACCGACGCCAAGACCATCGTCCAAGTCTTCATTAAGGCCCTCCCTAACATGTTCGCACAAACTAAGGATATTGGTACCTCTTTCACCGACGCTGTGAGAGTTGCTGGCAGTATCCTAAGGGCTAGTGGAGGCAGGATGTATGTGATCCAGAGCAATCCTAATGTGATCAGTGAAAAGAGTCTAACTATTAAGGGTCCTCCCAATACTATTGACAAGAAGACTTTCTTGATCCCCACTGCACCTAATATTATGGAGATGACTCCTGACATGCAGCAGAACTTCGTAAGTTGCTCGCTGTTTATCATGTCAAACAGCTATAAGAATCTGATCACTATGGGAGAACTTGCCAGATATCTTAACGGAGATATCTACTACTACCCTGAAGGTCCTGAAAGAAACCATAAATTTTACTTCGAGTTCAAGAATTCCTTGCTAAGAGAATATACCTGGGAATCTGTCTTCAGAATCAGAATCTCAGCTGGCTGGAAAATAAGCGCAATCTACGGCAATTACTCCATCAAGTCCTCAGGTGACCTCCTCAGTCTTCCTAACATCGATGACTCCAAGTCCTTGATCTATGAGCTCGTTTTAGATGATGAAATCGCCAGATCTAGCTGCTTCTTCTTGCAGACAGCTCTTCTCTACACTAACTCTTATGGTGAGAGAAGAATAAGAGTCATAAACTATGGTATCCCTCTGACTGAGAATATAGGCGAAATCCATAGTCAAATCGATGCCCAAGTCGTCGCCTGCACTATTTTGAGACAAAACCTGACCAAGCTTTACCACTCTCCAAATCTTTCTGATATTAGAAATAATATCTTGACAAAGACAAACATGATCTTCACAGAGGTTTGCCCTCGTACAAGAAAGAATGAGCCTATTCCTGACTCCATGCTCACCTTCTCCATGCTTATGCTTGGTATTTTGAAGCATCCAATTTTCTTGGAGAAAGGCCTGGACTACAACAAGGAAACTGATTTGAGAAATGCCCTCAGAATAAAATTGAATATGCTGAACGTAGAAGAAACTGCCCTGCATTTTGTCCCATATCTCTTTGCTATCCACACCCTGGGTGAGGAAGAAACAGCCATCTATGATGAAAATAACGTGTTTATCTTCCCACAATTGCTCAGTCTCAGCATGAATAATCTCTCAAATTCTGGAATCTACCTTATGGATGATGGGTCTTCATTATACATGCTCGTTGGATCCCAAGTGGACCCCACCCTTATGACAAACTTGTTTGGAATTAAGAGCATCCATGAAGTCCAGAAACTGAATGAGGATATGTTATATCATAATTCGAATGAGCCTGTTGTGAATAAGGTGTATAATCTTATTACGGAGTTGAGAAATAGAAAGATGGATAGATATGCTTACTTATATATTATTAAGGAAGGAGAAAGATCGCCTGCAGAGTTCGAGTTCTATTCAAAGCTAATTGAAGATAAAATGAATATTCCTCAGTCATATAACGTGTCTTACGCTGACTTTTTAGAATTGATTTCGAAGCCTGTCATGAATCCTAATGCTAAGTAAGTAAGGAAGTATGTAAATGTTAATGTATCGAGTACAATGAATGCATAATTAGATTTTCTGGCAGTCTTATTGTCTTGTCCAAGATAATAAATTCTCTAAACAAACTTGTCTAATCAATTTTTTCAAGTTAGTAATAGGAGCAAAATTCATAAACACCTAATTCTATCATACAAAGAAACAATTTCAAAGTTCAAATAAATAAATAGATGATGTCCATTAAGTGCAGTTCTTGATTATCTCTTGTAGGTGATTGTATGATACAGGTTTCTTTAGAAACTGGTCAGCCCTAACAGATCCATTAGGATCAAGGCATTCCTCAATTATACTCTGATTGCAATGCCCGCTTATCATAATAATGAGACAAGGCTCAATTTTATATTCTTTTTCAAATTCTCTTATCTTTGTCACGCATTCTTTTCCATTCATAACAGGCATATCATAATCCATAGTGATCATTTGGAACGGTTTCCCATCCATATAAGCCTGGCAGTAAATGTTAAAGGCGTCTAAACCATTATACGCTAATCTAACAGATTGAACTCCAGCCCTTTTGATATAGTTAAAGAGTACATTGTTATTAAATTTATCATCGTCTACAACCAAGCAGGAGTTGATCTTTTTTCTGCACAATGGGTGAGAGCTGAGCAAGTTGATATCCAGGTCTTCTTTTCTGGGTTGGGATGATAAAGTAGGTATACAGATAACGAAGCACGATCCTTTGCTAGGACGACTATATGCTCTGATATCGCCGTTCATTTTCATGCAAAGCTGCTTTGTTATATAAAGCCCAAGTCCAGTCCCTATCTGGCGAGAAGCCATCGCGCTATTGAATTGTGAGAACTTTTGGAACATTTTTGGCTGGTCTTCCTTGGGAATTCCACACCCAGTATCGCCTACTGTGATCTTTAAGACTCCTTTAGTTGAGTGACTGTTTGCGCTGACATTTGATAAGGGCAGATTGACCATCTTGGAATTCAGCTTGTAAAAATTCTTGATGTCATTAAAGCTTACAGCCTCATTTTTCTCGAATATTCCCTCATTTTCATCGTCAAAAGGCTTAGGCTCAAAGCACTGGTCGTTAACTACTTCCTGATTGGCCAGCCACTCGAGCTTTATATTGATATGCCCTTTTTCAGTATATTTAACTGCGTTACCTATCAAATTCAACAGCATTTGGGTAACTCTATAAGGATCAATATTAAGCCATACTGGAATATCCTTGGAGAGTTTGAGGGTACCATGAAGTCCCCTATTTTCAATTAGTCTTTTTGAAATGGCCCAGACTCTTTCAACAACAGTGTGGATGTTAGAACTGGTAGTTCTGACTTCCAGGGTTCCGACATCAATTTTTCCCCCGTCGAGAATATTGTTAATCAAATGTAATAAGATCTCGCCAGCCATTAGTGCATTGTCAAGATTCTCTTTAGCTTCTTTGGGAATGTCCTGGAAAAGAGTCAATTGGATATTCCCTACCATGGAGTTAAGAGGATTTCTTAGCTCATGGGATAGCCCTAACAAGAAGGTATTCTGCTGTTTATAAGCATATTCTAGTTTTCTCGCTTCTTCAGCGGCCTTGTGAGCTCTTCTGTAGGAAACATTTAAGACTCCGATAACTAAGAAGAGTAGAAATTGGAAAAATAGCAGTGAATTTGTTATGGAACTTGAAAGCCCTTCCGTATAACAATGATGAAATATGTCTGCAATTTCTGAAGCCATTTTCGTCTTAATGAAAATCAGCTGGACAGCTAGAACTAAGAATCCATAGATCTCTTTTTCTGTGATGACAAGTGTGAAGAAGGGGGTGATAAAAGCAAAGCCAATTGAATGGTACAGCCCTCCAGGTACCCTATACATCACATAGCTATAAGTAGCACATACTATAGTGTAAAAGATATGAAACCCCGTTGGCCATGAGCGACAGAATATGAGAAAGCCTACGAATAAGATAACGACTGAGACAAAATTAGCGAAATGAACCCATTTGTATTGATCATCCAGAAAAGAAAGAAAGCCATCAATAGTTATAACCGTAAGGGCTATGGTAGCAAAATACAGATTCTTTTTGTATAATGCCTGGCGGTCTGCCTCAGAAGATGTATTCTGATGCTTCGGGTAAAGCGCTTTCTTTAGAAAGAGCTGAATCTTGGAGCCCTCCATAATTATAGAACTGAAACTAAAATTTAATAATTTAGTGTCTTTCGGATTGATCTCTAGCCTACTGATCCAAATGTATTTGGCTTTAATAATTTTAACTGACTTCAAATTGTTGATTGGATACTGGAAGACAAATTTTCACTATCGTCAAGATATTAGAAGGCTAATAAATTTGCTGCTCTGTTGTCCGGAGATGGTAAGATCCAAAGGATAAATATCTTCTGAGGGCTGGTTTTTCTGATACCCTTCCTATTCTAAGGTGGTTGAGTGACCTTCAAAACTAATTAATTGAGTACTAGTTCTAAATTATTTAAGTCTAGCTGAGTACTGAACTCACAAGCTGCTATTGGAAGAGGAGTGAATCTTGACTTATATACACTGCTGATTCAGTTGTTCAACAATTTTACTGAGTTACAGCTTTTGAAGGGATTCCTCGAAAGTCTCTTTAACTTTCATCCTTTGAGTAATTATTTATGAAAAATCTGTCACAATGAAAAGAGGTTGTTTAGGGGTAAATCATATAGAAATAAGACTTTACCATTTCTTATGACTTTGGATAAATTTAGCGTTTAAATTCTGTTATTTCCTTTTGGCTTCTTCCTTTATAAACCACTCGTTCTCTGCACGCAGGCTTGTCTGGCTGCAATTGGACAATCATCTCTTCACAGGCATTGTGCAAAATTAGTCGAAAAGTGATTTATTTCATGTCTTAACAATTTTTTAAATAATAGTATCGCATTATTTCTTCTCTCTCCTAACTTACAAAACAATCTCACAAGCCACGAGCATTTATTTCACCCGAGCAATTGTTATTGATAGAATTCACGAATGTTCACAGTAAAGAAAAATTCGGTTAACTTTTATGAATTTCTTTAGGTAGCAGCTTGGATTGTGGATTAATAGCAATGATCCTATATTGATTCTTCTCACAATTACGCTTCAACTCAAATAAATCCGGTTTCAATGGTATAATTATTGCTTTCTGTTCGTTTTATATCGTTCTATCTTCATTTCTTCCACTTTGATATCAGCTCTAACTTTTCCTTCACCTTTTTGTCATCTAGCTGTACAGAAAAGTCTAAAGCCAGTATGCTTTTATCCAAACCTCACACAAAATTGATGGGGTATTTGAGATTGAGTTTTATCCTATTATTTCTTTCCCTTATCATTCCTTCACTAATGAATTCTCACTTCCACTTCATTGTTCTTCAGTTTCCATAACTTATTTAGGGTGCAATCAGCTGTATTTTCATATTATTATTATTGATCACTGTGACGACATCATGACGTCATCACAATGTTTGAATGCTCATACTGTGATACTTTGTATATAATTTATATTTTTTCCGTTACATATTTTTACAAGATCCACGAATCGTACAATGCAATTTTGCTTGTGAAATGCATGTATTTTCATATGATGTCTAATTTTTGTATAATTAAATCATCTAGGGAGTGAGAGGGAGATCTTCAATAATTCAAAGACAATAAATAGAATTTATTTAAGCCAAAAATAGCCAAGACACTTCAGGATTCAAATGCCAATCACTCTGAGACAGGTAATTAAATCAAAAAGTAAGATTTTAGTCCTTATCTTGAAACTTAATCATAGTAACCCGAACTCACTTAATCTTCCATGGTTTAATGTGGATCCATTTCCTTGTTAAGTCCGAGACATTACCCCTTATCATAATTTTTAAATTACAGGGATGCCTAATTATAGCTTATTTCCTGCAACTGCTTTGTTGTCCATCCTTCTTTGAAGATTATCGCGTAGATAATGTATTGCATGTCGTAGTTATGGATCAATGAGATATTAAAACTACAATTGTATTTTATGATAGGAAACCCAAAATTCCAAGAGCTACAAATAAACTTTCAAAACAAAAAAAAAAATGAATGAGGATATTAAACGTATTATTTACTTAAACTTAATGATAGATGTATAAATTGAATATCAGTATACAGAGGATGAGCTATAGATAACCTTTTATACAAGATCTCGAATTGAGAAAAGGATATTGCCAGCATATAAAACAAGGAAGTTCCTTAAATATGTATTCTTAATAATAATCTCAATAGGGATAATCCTCAATATCCGATTGAAAGCATTTCTTTCCCTCAGAAAGTCCCTCCAGATAGGGACCCAGATGAATCTTGTAAACAAGACAAAGCAACTTATAAACAAGATGATAATCGACAGAGACTTATCTTTCACATTCTCAAGGCTTTTGAACATGTTATTCTTCAAAATAGCCTGAATTTCTTCATAAGCGATAAGAGCATTATTAAAATGAACCAACTCCACATCCCTGAAAATCTTCATACTCAGAGCCTCTTTCTTAGCTTCTTCCGTTCTATTGGACATTTCGTAGCTTTTCTTTATATCTTCTATTCCATTTAGAACAAAGCTATTCATCCCCATTATCCCTGTCCTTGGGATTTCGAAGGTGCAATCATCGCTGACAAAGAGAACTTTACAAAGATCTCCATGTAATAAATAATCAATACTAGAAGTCGTATTAGCATCTCCCTCTCTTAGAGAAAAGAAGAATGCAGAAGACTCCGAAAGCTTGTCAAAGTCCTTCTCCCATTCTTCGGAAAGAGGTTTGTTCCTGATCAGGCTCGATCCATCAGTGGTGAGATATTCATAGAGAGTGAGAAATGTCGAGCTGAAAGTAAAGAGAACTCGGTTCAAATCTGTTATTCTTTGTATTTGAGTTGTTGCTTGTTCTTTCCCTGAAACAAAAATTCTATACACAATGAAGCAAATACTACCAATCGCAAGCTGGAATATCAATAGGAGTCCTAAGAATATGTATGTTTTGGTATTTAACCCTGAAATGTCTATTGATTTCCTGGTGAAAGTCTTCGCAGTATTCTTAGACTTATTCTCTCTTAGCTTCCGAACAAAGTTCAGCTTTTCCAGGGAAATATGGTTACGATCTTCCTCCTGGACTAGCTTTTTCAATAGCTTTGCCTTCTCGAGGATCTCAGAGACATGATGATCATTTATTTTGATAAATGACTCTGCAAAGTAGATTTTATGTCTCTTATAATTTAGCTCCATCAAACATGTGAGTCCAAAGATCACAACAGAAAATCCCAGAATTATCAGCAACGCCTTTCCAATAAACATCTCTATAGAGTCGAGCTTTTTGACCACATCATCTGCTAATAAGCCAAATAATTCTTCATTTATCACAAGAAGATCATTCAATGAGTTAATTCTCATGAATTCATTTATCGGATCATCAGCAGGAGGATAAATCACTCCTGTGTAGGTGGAATAATATCTAATGGCAGCATTTCCTAATAGATTTGACAGCTCAAACATGTTAGAATATCTTATTGTTTTATCATAATTCTGAATCACTTTGAGAGGTCTGTACATGACAGTCTTCAAATTCGGCTCAAGATAACCAATCAGAGCTTCGCTTTTCCTGTTTGTCTCTAGTATCATGTTCCCATCATGAGAATAAAACTCAAAGAGCCAATTCCAGTGATCCAGTCCACTATGCCCAAACCCTTCTGAAAGCCTTCCTTCAATGATATTCTTAGCAAGCCATGCATTCCAGTAGTTATCGTAGGTCCAATACACCTTAGTTCGATGATGTTCTATAAATTCCATGACATAAGGAATTTGGCCAATACGGTAATTCGTATAACTCAAATACCCAACTAGCAAGCATATTGTAAAGATGACATGTCCTAACATGGATATGTTAAGAGCCTTCAGAGGGATTGTTGTTTTCTCTGTGTAGATAGCCTGCTCAAGCTTTTGTTCTCTGATTGCTTCTGTTGAAGAAGAATATACAGAACTTCGAGAGCCTTCAATTTCTGGAATCATTCGGAATTTTTCCTCCATTGACCCTGTAGTGTTATGATTTTGTAAATAATTTATCATGTTATTCGAAATTTCACTTATTCTTTTTTTTTTATCTAATATTTTCTGCTTATTGTACTCCAGTTCTATTTGTTTCTCCAGAACAATCTTCTGAAAGCTAATGGGCCTTTTGGAAATGTTATCAGACTTTCTGCTGAGAATACTGGGAAAGTATGCACTATTCTTGGTATTATTTGCAAGCAAGTGATTGCTTTCACGGTCTTCTTGAGATAATTCATTAACATTTCGTGCATTTTTCTTCTTTATATCTTGCTTTTGTAATCTCAGGATCACATAGGGATAACTTGAACTTTCGAGAACTTCAGTCAAAAATGTATAAGAATTATTATCTTCTGAATTTTTCTGGGCATTTGTCCTTGTAAATTCCACCAAAAATTCTTTTCTAACTCCCTCTTGTCCTAAATCAGGTTCCACAAAGTCATCAATAGAATGGCCCCTAGTTTTGTTGTTGTCAAAATTTGTCAAACAGTTTTTATTGCTATTGAAAGCAGAACAGATTGTCTGTTTTGTAGATTGTCTTTTGCTGAATTGAGATACAAGTGTAATAATATGGTTTGATTGCTGTATTGTCTGCCTGATATCAAGGTTTTGGTTAGGAATCCCCTCAGGATTTATAAACGAGGAGAGGTTTGGACTATACCCTTCAATAATTCCATCATAAGTTAGGGTTATAAATTGATCATCAGAATCAAGCTGTCTCGCTATAGCCATGATCTGGACATCCTCTAGTAGATAAGATAACGGAGCCAAGCTAATCAAGCAAGGATAGAGATGGCCATCTCTCCCTGCTAGCGGAATTAAATGTGTTTTATATACTATTTCATCTTGATCATACTGAAGAGGATTCTCAAGATAATTATTGTATAACTTTTTCAGGGTTTTAGGCATTAGTATTCTAATATCCTCACCCACGAGGCTAAGAGCAGAGGAGTATCCCAGCAGATTTTTATTTATGACTGCTCGAGTTAATTTCCCAGATTTTAGAGAGAAATAGATATAAGAGTCCTGCGAGGGATCGACATTTATCGAACTGATGCCTTGATCATAAGATTTTTGTGAAAACCTTGTTTTTCCATATAGAATAGCCTTAATTGACTGTTTTGCTGTATATGGGGCATTAGCAACAAGAGACATGTAAATGCTATAATTTATGGACTCACTGCTTCCTGTCTGATGAATCTTTTTCAACATGTTCCATTTTTTGGAAATTTTTGAAGTACATTTATTGATTTTCTCTGTCTCGAAGATGAGTTGTCTGATCTTGATATTGGGAGACTTGTAAAGCTCCCAGAAATTGATATATCTCTCAACGTTTTGGAGTATGAGGTCTTCAATTTCTTCTTTTAGACATTCATAATCATAGAATTTTCTGGCATCCACAATGTGAGCTTCAGACAAATGATCTTTATGTAATTTTGACTCCAAAATTTTGATCAAGTATGCCCTAATCAATTTTGAAGTTAGGTCCAAGTTTCTGTGATTTATTGAATGAAGGATCAATGATGCAGCAAGAATTGCTTTACTCTGGCCAGAAAGTAAAAAGTTAGCATAAGCCATCTTCAGACTCGGGTGATTAGTCTTCTGAATAGCAAGCATATATGTTTCATTAATTATTTTAAAAATTAGAGCATTAATCCTCGATTTCTGATCAGCCCTTGATACTAGATTCTCGACTCCTATTTCAATGTCTAGAACAATTTTACATCCACAGGTCTGGAGAGAACATTTTTTGGAGTGTTCAGTAATTATTCCTAGAAAGAGTAAATTCTGCGGATTTTCAGACCTCTCATTCTGCATAAGCAATGAGACATCTCCTTCTGAAAACAAGTACTGCAGAGCTGTGATTTTTCCATAGAACTCGTTCAAAGTTGTAATTTCATTTAAAGGCTGAGTGATCAACTTATTGGCCGCCCAATTAAGATAACTTGAATTTAGTTTAATGCAAGCGAGAGCTATGAATAAGATGGTATAACTGAATACGCTGATGTCTGTACCCAGAACAGCAAACACGAAGCTTAGGAAAGCCAAACAGGCTTCCATCCAGCAAAATGCGAAAAATATGCTTTGAATCTTTCTGTTATAGATTGGATGCCGATTTAAGGCCATTACTAATCGTGAGGAAAGAAAGATCATACTGATCACAGGCTGCATCCATTTATTGACTTCTTTCTCGAGAAATAGGGTCAAAGGGATAACAACAAGCTTGTATAGAAATCCAGTCGAATGTAGAATTGAACTCCTTGATGCTAATCGGTACTCACCTTCCATGGATTCAAATGCATATTTTGAGCTTATATATCCATGGAATATTGTAAAGATGGCCAAGCTTATATAGGTTAAAGCCGTTAGAGTTGAAGTTTTTAGGGCAATCGAAAATTGGTTGAGAGAGTAATCATAGATAAGACTGAACACGAATAGATGATGAACTGTAAGTAAATATCTCCATGCCTGATTCACTTGACTCATAATGCTCTTTTTTAAGAAAAAACTGAGTATATAGTAGAAGTCAAAGAATAATATTGCTCCGCAATACAGAAAAGCTATAACATTAATTACAGTCGAATCCACTGTGTGTAGTCTCATTCCAGAGGCCAAGTTGGCTAATTCTATTAGAAAATGTGAAAAAGAATCGTTATTGGCATCGGCAAGGGCGCTCAACGGGGGTATCAAAATCCATGAGATAATTTGGATTTCTGAGAGAATTCGCAAGCAATAGTCAACTGGCATGAAGGACATATGACTTCCCATCAGTTGTATTAGATAATACTCAGCGAAATTCCTCGGCAATGAAGAAAATTTTATTTTTCCTTCTGTCATTGTGAGATTTATCAAATTTTATTAGTGGTTTTTTAAGTAAGATATATAACTGTTAGAAGAAATGGTTCTAAAAGTTGGCATATGAGTAGACCTCTGACATATTTGAGAGAATTTTTTCATTGAAGTTGATATGTCTCATTTTCTAGTATTTACAATTATCTCCTCGTTCCTTTCAGAGTTTAAAAATTTAAAACAGTAGCAACTGATGCTTAATAATCATTTTCTATAGTTCACGAGTAACTCGTTAGTCTTAAGACTGGCAAAGATAACAAGGTCTTAAGGACTCTTTGCTTAGAACAATAGTACCGGAAACTGCATTGGTTTATTTTTAAGATAATTGGCAAGCGTGCTACTTATGGTAACAAATCTCATATAACGTACAATATTAAACATAAAAAAGTAAAAAGTATAAATATGAACTCTTATAAGGTGTGTTTTAACGAAGACAGGACCCTTCCAGCATGGGAAATGAGATAGGTTTTCAGATATCCATTTCTGATAATGATATTTACTGGGATTACTCTCAATATTCTGTTAAATGTATTCCTTTCTCTCACAAAGTCTTTCCAGATTGGGTACCAGATCAGCCTGGTAAACAAAATCAAACACACACTGAAAACCAGAATAATTACTGCAGACCTTGATTTTGTTGAGTCTAGGGTTCTGAACATGTCTTCTTTCAATAAAGTCTGGATCCCTTCATAAGCCATCAGAGCATTCACGAAATACATATTTTCAAGATCTCTATATATACTCAAGCTAAAAGTCTCTCTTTTCGCTTCATCAGTCCTATTAGAAGTATCATAGAAGTCCTTGATATATCTTAGGGCACTAATAACGAAGTTATTTATTGCTACTGTCCCTTGCCTGGGAATTCCTTTGGTACAGGTATCATCTAGGAAAATTTCTTCACAAAGATTCCCAGTTAAATAGTAGTCCATATGTTCTGTAAAATTCTCATTACCTTCTCTTAGAGGTATGAAATATTTTATAGAGGCTGATAGTTCTTCATAGTCCTTCTCCCATTCTTCAGAAATTGGTTTCCCTCTCATCATCCCTGTCCCGTCTGTGCTAATGTAGTTATAAAGGCCGGCTGTAGTCGAGCTAAATTTGAACAGTACCTTACTCGTCTTGGTCATTCTTTGCATCTGCAAGTTAGTCGTGTCCTTTGCATCTTGGTAAATCCCGTTTAGAGCTACACAAACACTAGCCACTGCAACTTCGAAAACTAAAAGCAGAAATAAAAAGGTATAAGTCCTTGTATTCAACCCTGAGAGATTGATCGTCTTTCTCTTGAAATTCCTCGCATCCAGGGACATGGACCTCCCCTCCTTCTCTTTGTTTATCAGATCGAGCCTCCTTGAAGATTTATTATCGTAATTTTTCTCATGGATCAGCTGCTTCAGCTTCCTAGACATTTCCAAAATATCCGCAACCTGATCATCCTGAATTCTGAGGAAGGAATCTACGAACTTGAACTTCTGCTTTGTATACTTGACTTCCAGGGCCACCACAGTAAAATACATGAGCATTGAGATTCCCACGACAACTACAAAGATAACAATCACAAAGTTTCCTATTCTATCCATTTTCACACTGACATCGTCTGCCAATATATCAAAAAACTCTTCATCAATAAGAAGCAGCTCATTTGCTGAGTTGCTTCTGATAAACTCTAAATTTGGCTCCATGGCTGGAGGATATACCGGAGACCCAGCGTATTTATAATAAAACTGGGTCGCAGACATGCCAATCTCATTAATAAGTTCAAAACAGTTTGCATAGCGTACTTCATTCGAGTACTTATCAGTTACTTTCAATGGCCTGAACAGTTTTGCTTGATGCTCAGGCTCTAAATAATGCAGGCTTTGCCGAATTTCATTATTTTTGAGGGTTATGGTCAATCCATCCGAGTAGTAAAACTCAAAGAGCCAATCCCAGTAGTCTCGATCTGAAAATCCGAAACCCCCGCTCAATCTCGCCAAAACTATGTTCAACGCAAGCCAGCTATTCCAATAATTATCATAAGCCCAGTATAGCCTGGTCCTATGTTTCTCCTGAATCTCAACAATATTAGGCACTCCAGATATGACCTTATTGCTGTATAATAGATAGATAATCAGCAGGATTATGCTTATTCCCATATGAACAATCAGCGAAAAGTTGAGTAACTTCAGTGATGACTCTTCTTTCTCATAGTAAATAGCCTTTTCAAGTCTCTGTTCCCTTCTCTCCTCATTCGCAGACGACGCAACAGAGGACCTATTACTCCTTAGGTTGTGAAAAGTTTGTTGCTTTTTTTCATCTACTGTATTGTCCATGAACTCAAGCTCAGATCCGATAATGATTGAATCTCTCTTTTCTAGCTCAGCCTCTTCTTGCACAACTCCCAGATATCTGGGGTTCATTGAGAATTTCTTTATCAAGTTAATATTATAGGACATATTTTGTTTAGTGGAGCTTGCGACCATTGAAGTTTCATTTTGGACGAATTGCCTGAAATATTCCCTGCGAAATATAGAACCCTGAATGGCCTTTCTGGCCGGAGAATTTGGCTGGCTAAATCCTTCATCGACTTCCTTGAACAAGTTCTCAATGCTGTCCTCCGATTCTTTCTCATTATAGATACGAGTACTCTTTTTCAGTTTAAAGATGACTGCTCCAAGAGGAGTCTTTTCCATTATTGAAGCATCAAAGCGGTGGATTCTTTTACTTTGACTGGAATTCTGTGGATCAAAGCTATGCAAATCTAGATAAAATTCTACATTTCCTAGGCTCCGAAAGTCAGTGTTTTGTTCCATTGTCGTTGAGTACAGATAACCAGTCTCACTCATCGAGAATGAAGTAGCTTTTTTGGACTGCATTATATCAGAACCAAGGGCTTCAATAGTCTTCACATCCTTTACTTTCTTAGAATTTGTTCCAATCACTTCAAGAACTTTATCAATGTTTGAACAAATTCCCTTTAAATTGTACTGTTCCATAAGAATAGGATCAAGCTTGAGGATTTCTGCCAATTTTTTACTGAACCCTCTGACCTGCCCATCCTTGTTTATCAATAGATATTCTTCATCTAAATGGAGTTGTCTCATTACCGCAAGCATTACCAAGTCCGATTTCATATAAGGAACTGGAGCGATGTACACGGAGACTGGGGCGATAAATCCTTCCTGGTCAACTGCACAAAGAAAATGGTTTTTGTGGAAAAGATCCTGTTCTCTAGCTTCCAAAGGATTTGCCAGAAGGTTGTGGTATTCATTTCTCATGGGCTCAATCATCAACTCCTTGATATTCTTTCCAGTCAGAGTGGTTGCTGTGTACCCTAGGAAGTGTTTATTAATAGATGCGTGGTCAATTTTCCCAGTTTTGACAGAAAAATAAATTAAAGCATCTTTTAGATGGTTTACATTTTGTGGACTGATTTCAGGTTCAAAATGTCTGGATTGTTTTTGCTGGAGGTGGCTCTTTAGGATTTTCTTGGCAGTAAAAGGGGCATTTCCCACAAGAGACATGTAAAGACTGTAGTCAAGGGACTCGGAGACCGCAAAATCTTGAATTTTACACATTACTTTCCAGATCTTAGAGATATTCAGAGTTTCTCTGTTTATTATTTCTGCCTTGTTAATAAGCTCTCTAATCTTCACGTTTGAGGATTGGTAGAGCTCCCAGAACTGAATGTACCTTTCTATGTTGTCTCTCAGAGCTTTGAATAACTTCGTTTTCGAAAAATCGTAGTCGAAGAATTTCCCTGCATTTAAGTAGAAATTACTATTTATGTAGCTCTTCGCTATTTTGTCCTCGATCTTCTCCAATAGGTAATATGCCTTTAATTTGGTTGTAAAGCGAGTATTCTGACTTATGCTTGCATGTATTATAATAGCGGGATATAGATTTTTTTCATCAGGAGAATTAAACAGAAAATTAGCAAAAGCTAGCTTAATCTCATCGTTTTTCTTGATCTTCTTGATTCCCTTGATGAACAGTTCTTTCCTGAGCTCAAAGTATAATTTCTCTATTCTGGAATTTTGGACTGATTTAGGAACATTATGTTCATTACTGGTCTCACCCTCCACTAGCAGGGAACACGCACAGCTGACATTCTTGCAGGACTTTCTGTGCTTTAAGATTATGCTCATAAAGACCAGTTCATATATGTTTTCTCTTGTAGGTTGAGCTAGTCTATTAATTTTAGCCCCTTGGTTCATGACATACTCATAGCATACTAACTTTTTAAAGAAAGCGTCTGGGGTCTGAGCATGACTGATACTCTGGGTACTCAGTTGAACTGTTTCCTGGTTCAGGTAAAGTACGCTTCCAATAGTGCTGAACAACACAGTGGCCACCATGCAGTAAATAAAGTTTATGGCCTTAAATTCGAAGATAAAGGCAAGTAGGGTGAGAATGGCTGTACAAAGCTGAGCTGAGTTAATTGAATAAACAGCTCTCAATACCCTGAAGTCATGATAGGGAAACTTCAAATTTAGATTTATCCATCTCAATAGCATAAATAGGATTGTAGTCAATGACCTCAGCCACTTATTAGCGTCTGATGTTATGAGTATCTGCAGAAGGATCTCCACAACGCGATAAATAAAGCCAATGAACTCGAAGGATGAACTCCTTGTGGCAATATGGTTATTTGTGGGAAAAGGCTCATAGCAGTATTTAGAGCCAAGGATTCCTTGGAGGATGTTCAGTAATGAGATAATATTTAACAGCAAAAGGAATCCAAAGCCTGAAAATTTTGGTTGTGATCTGATAAATTTAAAGAAAGATAAGCTAAAAATATGGCTCAAAGGAAAGAGGTACCTGTAGTGAACAACCAGCAGAACTTTAAGAATCTTAGTTGAAGTCCTCTGCATATTCCATTTTTTGAGAAGATACTCAAGAAATATCCAGAATTCTATTACTAGCAGCAGGAGCATGTAAGTGCCAGTTAAAACTATAAAAAGGATAACTGTAGACTTCTTGGAGTAATCTATAAACCAGAAACTAAAGGCTTTTGATATTTCTTGGAAAAGACCGTTGATTTTGAAGGGCTCATCCACTTTACAGTACTTTAACGCCATGAATATGACCATATTCAAAATTTGCCATTCTGAAAGAAAAAGAGTGATCTTTTCGAACCAGTGGTTGTATCCTTGGCTACCAATCAATGAGCCGAAGAAGAATTGAGAAAAAGTGAGTCTTGGCTTGAAGCGGTGAAGTTCTGTTTCTTCTGACATAAATTACAACTTTAATTGATTATTATATTTGACACAAGACAAAATAGTTTTCGAGAACCTGATATACTGGAGTGATAGAGGTCCACAAAATTAATGTGTATGAACTCCTTAGAAGTCAAAGACTCTGGGTGTTCTCACGGGTTTCTTATAGGACGCACAGAATACGAGTAAATAAAATTCTTCTATAAAATGTGGTGTTTTTTATTTCGATATAGTTGGAATTAAAATTAATTTTTCAAATGACTGAATGCCTTTCTTGACCTTGTGCAAAAGACCATTTTCAGTCTTTGTTCTACCATTAGCCTTCTATGGATTGTGACCAGTTAATACAGAATAACAATCCATGACGCATTACTGCTGATTTATCTTTTGAAAGTCATTGAAACAAGACTTAAGGTTCAAGCAAATTAAGATTTAAAGAGGATTATACAGATTCTACTGTGTGTAACTTGAGAAGCATGAGGAAGCTGGAGAATTGAAGAGTGCGTCAATGAGTGTTGCTCATCTAAGTAAATAATGTGTGCTGAACAAAGTAATTTCGAAAATAATGTGAAGTCAATTCCTTATTATTGAATCACTTACTGCTCCTGTTTCAACCACATAGTAAACATCTAAAATTCCTTAGTAATACTAATATCCTGGCAAGAAACGTCTAAAAAAGGCTCTCTAAGGGAAATCGCAAGCAATCTAGGAGACTCACTATCCAATTCCTTAGATTCTAAGTGAAAAAGGAAATCTTTAATGGCTGAATTGGGCATTGTTACAAAACTTAGCATACATGCCTGCATACACATCTGAGCAAGAGATTTAGATGTAAATACGAATATTTTGAACTAGAGCTCATTAGTGTTCAGTTTCCTTTTATAGGCTTTTTCAAAGAAGCCCATTAATTTCCCTGTCTCGATATCCTTTAATAATTGTTGCATAGTTGTTATTTCTGTAGCTTCCTTGTCAACATATTCGTCAATCAACTCATTGAATATGATCATATTCTCAATATCAAGAGTTCCGCTTCCGAGAAGGTAACTCTTCAGGATCTCCTTGTATTGGTCCTTATTAAATGTCCTTTTCTTCTCAGGGTCCACTTTGTCCAATATTTTTCCAATTCTGCTCCCTTTCTGAGTGCTGTTACCGCTTCTTCCGATAAAAGGATTAGGGATCTCAGTCTCACATTGTGCGTACTGTACGAACAATAAGAGAGAGCTGATAACTATTAAGGCAACCAGATAAGATCTTGATAACTTCATTTTGTAATTTTATTTATCTTCAAAAAGCGTTTCTAATAGTTATTAGTTCAACTAACGATATTATTTGGAAAAAAATAGAATGACAAGTACTTAGAAGTTCTTGACTATTATTTTTCAAGTTCTGGACTACATAGAAAGAAAAAATAGGTTTACAGAAACATATACAGTATGCAAGTTCAGGTAACCCTAATAAAAAGAATTTAAACTATGTTCTTAAGGGAGATTTGAAGAGCTCCACTATGAGTAATAAGATAGGTTTTTATGTAGCCATTTCTAAGAATAATATTAACTGGGATAACTCTGAGAATCCTATTGAATGCCCATCTCTCATTCAAGAAATTCCTCCAGATTGGGTACCAGATCAGTCCTGTAAAGGCGGCAAAAGCAATACTGAAGACAATAATCACAATTAAGGTACTCGATTTTAAAAAATCAATTGCCGTGTATATATTATCAGTAATAATCTTCTGGATCTGTTCATAGCATATCAGGCCATTATAGAAATAGACTTCCTCTATATCTCTCATGCTCTTCAAGTTGAAGACTTCTGTCTTAGCCTCAGACGTATGGTTCGAATTGTCATAGGTATCTTTGATTGTTTTCATTGTATTGAGGAGAAAACTGTTAATTGCTAGAAGTCCTCTTTGGGGCACCTGGAAGGTACAGTCACCATTAATAAACAGTGTTTCACAGAGATTTCCATTTAGTAAGTAGTCTAGTTGGGATCTGATATTCTCATCTTCTTCTCTTAGTGAGAAGAAAAAGTCAAAGGATTCTGTTAGCTTTGTATATCCTTTCATCCATTCCTCGGAAATTGGGTTATTCCTGGCTGTGCTGGTCCCATCCGTGGTGATATACTCATACAGAGAGATAAAAGTGAAACTGAAGGTGAATAATATCTTATTGGTCTCTATAATCCTTTCGGCATGCTTGTAGGTCTTCTGCTTCCCCATCTCATTGATGTGTATTATTCCTAGGCACACAGCACCAGTTACACATTGAAACAACAGCAAAAAGAAAAGATATAGATAAGCCTTAGTATTTAATCCCCTTAAGCTGATTTCCTTCTTCTTGAAATTCCTCAATCTATCGCCCATCTCCTTCTCCTTACATGACCGCTCGATAAAAGTTAGTTTTCTTGTTGATCCTTCACTAGACTTCCCTAGTACAATACTTCTTAGCCTTCTCGCAACCTCTAAGATCTCATCAACCTGGTCATCTTGAAGCCTTAGGAAGGTCTCAGTAAATCGGTCTTTCTCTCGGATATATGTGAATTCAAGGTAGCAAGTCACACCATAAATGGCAAGAGACAGTGTTAGTATAACAGAAATGATAACTATAATATAGTCACCAATTCTGTTAAAAATATTCTCCGCCTCCATCCCTGCATAATCAAACACCAGCTCGTTTGCAATCAGCACATCATTCAAAGAATTTTTCCTAATAAAGTCCGCATTTAGGTCATTAGCTGTTGGTAAAATGTACCCTCGACCAACATACTCGTTCCATGCCCTTCCACAAGCTATTGCTAAGTCATTTGTTCCAATGAACCCATTGGCATAGTATACCTTATCATTGTCATAGGTATCAATGATTCTTATTGGCTTGTAGAGATTGGCTTGGTATTTTTCATCTAATATTCTTATTCCTATTTGCACGGCCTGATTATACTGACTGATAAGGGTAGCATCATCTCTATAAAAAGTCATCAGCCATTCGTAGTACTCTGTTCCGGACATTCCAAATCCTTCAAAGATATGATCTGGTACATTTGCCCAGAGCCAGGCGTCCCAATAAGCATCATAGATGAAGTAGATTCTGTTCTTTTGATCCTCAATAAGCTTAATAAGTTTCGGTAGCTTATTTATGTTGGAGTTGCTGAATGCCAGATATGAGAAAAACAAGCTCACGCTCAGAAGCAAATGGATCACCACAGCATAGAAGATCAACTTCAAAGGAAGATATTCTCTCTCACTGTTAAGTATCGCTTCAAGGCGCTTGTCCCGAGCTTCTTCTTGAGTAGAGGAAGCTATTGATGATTTGGAACTCATCTTAGCTCTCTTAGTAAGGAATTTGTCCCTGTTATTCGCCCCGTTTCGAGGTGATTTCAAAAAGCCTTGTTGGTGGTTTTGCTTATTTATCCTGACGAGTTTCATTTTTTCTCTTATTATTTGTTTCATCTGGATGGCGTCATTATCAAAACTTTGGCTTTCAATCATAGAAAAATCATTGTCCGAAATAAGGAAAGAGTCATCAAGGACTTGTTGCTTTGTAGTATTCTGTAAAGATTTTCCATAGCTTTCTCCTTTTGATTTTAAAGTTTGTAGAGCAGTTTGCCTTCTCTCAGGACTATTTGTTATATTCTGCGAAAATTCCTCCACTAGCATGTTATCAATACCCTCTGAAATGTTTTCATCATGATCATCTAAGATTGTGGATACCCTTACTTTCTTTATCGCCCTCAATTTGATGGTATAGACATCAGCTTTTTCTTTTTCACATAATTGAGCAGCAAAGGTGATTGTCCTTCCCCTTTTCCTATTCTTACGATCCTCCTTGACAAAAAATTCAAGTTCAGTTTCCTCTTTATGATTTGTATTCAGAGTTAGCCTGGATTGATATATTTCTTTCTGAGTCTCTTCATATTCTGATATTCCCAATTGAGTCCTGGCATTAGATGCCTTGAGTTCATCCACATTGATCTTGGAAACATACCTCACAGTCGATCTTGTATTTTCAAATTTCTCCAACTTATCCATAATCTGCTCATAGTCAACGCAAATATCCCTAAATTGAATCACCTGGCCAGGGATTATATCCAGTTCCAATGCCCTTCCAAAATCTTCACTATATCCTGTGACTTCTCCTTTACCATTCACAATAAGATATTGCTCATCAGTAAGAACAGGTCGAATAATAGCTAAAATTACTAAATCCTTTCTCATATAAGGCAAAGGAGCCAAATAGCAAGTCACAGGCCTGAGAAGTCCGAGCCTTGTCAACCCAAAAGAAGGAAATGTCTTATGGAAGAAGTCCTTTTGATCAAGGCTATGAGGATCTTGGAAATATCCCTGATACCGCTGACGAAGAAACGGCGGAACAAGAATCTCAAAATCTTGATCGATTAGCTCATTATAGCCCAGGAACTCCCCGGTGAACTTTGTATGGATAATCTTCTTGGTAGTCAAGGAAATATAAAGCACTGCATCCCTGTTCTGATTGAAATTCTGAGGGGTGATGATCTCATGATGCATAGAGCTCTCAATTTTCTTCTTAAAGCACCTTTTCATTATGCGCCTTGCTGTAAACGGAGCGTTACCAATCAATGACATATAGAGCAAATAGTCAATACAATCCGAGAAGTCAAAATCCTGGGCCTTGCCCATATAGTTCCATAGTTTGTTAATTTCAGCTGATGCCTTGTTGATCTTCTCTGCTGAGGTGAATAAGTCCTTCATCGGAACGTTAGACGAACTATAATCCTCCCAAAACTTCACATATCTGTCAATATTCTCTTTCAGGCCCAACTGGAATTTCCTCTTAATGGAGTCATAGTCATAGAATCTACGGGCATTGACATAGTGCTCCTCATTCCTGTATCGATCTATGATAGTGTCCTCAATTTCTTGAATCAATTTTCCAGAAATAATTCTTGATAACATACTTGAGGAACCGTTTTCAACACTGAGTAATAGTAGTATTGGTGTCGTGAACTCTGCTGGATAGGCCCTGAACATAAAATCGGCGAAGCAGATCTTTATCTCAGAATTATCTCTCACTTTTTCGATGCCTTCTAAAAAAAGCTTTTTTACAATCTCAAAGTAAATCCCGTTCATGTGCTTAGCATGAGCTGCCTTATCTAGAACGACCAGCTGGCCGTCGCCGGTGAAAATATAGCACGTGCATTCTGAGGAGTTGCACTTCGTGATATGTTCTTTTATAATAGAACTATAGCATAAAACTAAATTATTCCTGCAAGAATTATTATAGATTTGTTGATGTTCTGTCTGATTCCCTTGTTGAAGAACGTACTCATAGCTTATTAGCTTCATAAAGAAGTCCTCAGGCTCAACATATTCCTTATCTAAAATAGCTCTGTCCATCTTGCGATTCATATAGAGATTTGCAATCTGGGCCGCTATTGGGAACGAAATCCACAGAAAATATATATAAACGGTGTCGGTTGACTCAAGAAGAAGGAGAATTAGCCCTGTTATGCAAGTAACTAGCTCACATGAGGCTATTGCAGAGAAAATCTTGAGATATGGTAAATTTAGTACTGGAATGCGGCAGTTTAGGTACCACAAGCGTAGTGCCGTTAAAAAAATGAGGCTAAGGATTCTGATCCATTTAAGGATAGTCTGGTCTGAGACCAAGTGAAAGCAGGGTTCTATGCACTTGATTACAAACCCAAGGAATTGAACATTTGAATTTCGAAGTTGTATTGATTTTCCTTTCTTGAGTGGGGAAAATCCGCACTTAGTGCCGAGGACTGCGAAGAAACAGTTAGTGATAAGGTTGGCAATGGATATGCACATGGCTGCGGGATGTGGTTTCTCTTTGTCTCTGTCAAATAATAGGAACAATGAAAATCGATGAATCGGGAGGAAAATTACCGAATGGTGCAGAAAAATCCATACACAAAAGATGGATCTCAGTGTTTGGTGTTTGGTTTGTGTGTTCGAATTAGAGTTCATAAGGAAGATGGTCAGTAAGATAAGTAAGCAAAGATAGATTGAGGTAGCACCTAGCAATTCTATATCCTTAGAGGCGTCAGTAAATGCATCTAGGTCAATAGAAACCGTTTGCGTTATAGTTCTGGAATAAACTGCTGATATATCTCCTGTTTGAGTGAGGAAATCGAGAATGAAATAAACGATTAGAGACCATACCTGCAATTCTGAAAGTAGTTTTGCAGCACTCAGAAGCGTGCTGTCGCCAGGAATATTGATAAAGAGAGAAATAAATCTTGTGAAGACATTAGGAGGTGAGTTCAGCTTGGAGAACCTGTTAACCATTTTTAATCACTCAGGTAAAATTATTTATTTTTATTGAAATGCCAACACAGTGTTATACTTTTTTAAAATAACTAAACTTCCTAGAGCTTGTCTGTTATCTCTGTCCTATAATGAGTACTTTTCTTGGAAAGAGCCTTTTTCTATTGTCTGGGAAAGATCTTCGATTTTCTTGAGTTCATATATAACCAAAGAGGAGAGTTATTAACAGTAATAAAACAAATATCTTCTGGTAGGTGCTTCCCTTTACTGGAGTACATTGTTATCCTTATAATTTAGTATATTCCTTAAGAAAATGATGATCTAGCAGAAAATGTCAATGAATGAAGAGAAGCTTAGAGAAGGTCAAGGTAAGTTGCTGATAATGAAGGATAAGTTTCCTAATCAATTTTATGGCACTACAATGGGAATTTGCAAGTCCTCTCTGACCAAATAAATAAATTGATTTATGGGACTCAAATCTTTCTTAATAAGTTTCCTCAGGATCATATTAAGAAACATTGACTCTTGCCTGGAAAGGCTGAGATTAAAGTCCTTTGCCAGGAAAGTCCTAGTTCACATAGCCTCTGTCATCGTCTGCTTTGCATTCGTGACCTTTTTCTATTTTATATTGTATTTCCTCCTAATTCCCTCCATACATCAAACCACCAGACTCAATCTAGTCAGATCTCAGAACGGCTATACTAGCAGGATATTGAACTTTGACCACAACTTCTCTACCTGCAGTAACCCGAAACTTGACCGTGAAAATTCACATGAGAGTAATAAAGCCCACTTAAAAACCTGCGCAGATCCCTTCAATATCCTCGACCATGACCTCACTTTCCATCAAGAGACTTACTCTATCAAACTCAAGATGAATATCCCCAATACTGACCATAATAATGAAATTGGGATTGTTCCTGTAAAGGCAGAGCTTATAAATCAAAAGAACGAGATATTCGAGCTTCATTCCATGGCCACCCTTCACTCAAGAAGGCCTGGCCTTATTCGTAAAATCCTTGACAAGATATGGATGTTCATTGGATTTTCTCCATCCAATAGGGATGTCGAGGTGGTCCTAAGCGAGAAATTTGCGAATAATGCCTTTGATATAAGCGTGATAAACATCGAAATAAACGAGCCAAAGCTGCTGATGAATTCTGCGGAACTAGAAATGGTGGTCTTGTTAAAGGGAGTCAGAAGGATTCTTCATGATTGGTTCTGGACCTCTGCTTTTATAGTCATAAACCTAGGAGCCTGGGGACTGTACTTCTTTTTAAGTAAGGGAGTCAGGATTGTGGATGTTATAGAGTCAAGAAGAAAGATTGTGAGGAAAAGTGGTCGGCCAATTAGGACGGACTATGACGATGATGATGATAAACGGGACTAATTGTATTGAAAAATGTGAATAGAGAGTAAAATTACCATTTATGGTGTTGGGAATAAACAAGAATATTTATTATATATTGTTGATTGTATAATATAATACAATACACATCTTTGAAAATAAGTGTTGTTCAGGGAAAAATATTTTTATTGGAATATTTGGTTCAGAGTATCTAACTTCTCTTTGGCCAGCTTCTTAAGTCTCTCGATTTCCTTGATGAGGATCTTTATCTCCTCATCACCTTCACTGACCCTTTTCTTTAATTCTCTTATCTCATTATCTTTATCTCTCACTATTTTGTTATATTCCAGCTCTTGTCTCCTCAATATCTCCTCCAATTCCTTCTGTATCTCCTTCTTCTTTAATAAGTTAGCCTTGCACTCATCCAAAAGGGCCTCCAAATCCTCAATTCTCCTCTCTTTTTCCTGAAGAAGACCCTTCTCCTTGTCCTGTCTGTTCTTCACATTCTCAATCTCTTTTCCAATAAACTCAAGAGCCTAACCATTTTATAACAATTTTTAACCATTTTACGTGCTTTTTCTTCTCAAGTTCTTCTCTAAGTTCCAAAATAATCTCCTCCTGGTTATTTCTCTCCTCCTTCACACTGGCTAGGTTATCCTCCAGCTCTTGGATATACTCATTCTGCTTGTCAACCTTCCTCCTAAGCTTCTCAACATATTGCTTTTCCTTTTCCAGCTCCTCATGCATCATGCTAGTCTCAGTTCTCATATTCTTAAGGTGTTCTATCTCATCATCTTTAGCCATAAGTTGCTCCTTAAGCTCATTAATAGCCATATTCTTGTCTTCAAGCATCTTATTCTTGATATTGATCTTATCCTTAAGATCCTCAAGCTCCTGGATATATGCATGGACCTCCTCATCAACCTTCTCCTCAGTATTCTTCAGCTTATGTCTCAACTTCTCGAGCTCCATATTCAATTCCTCAGTCTTAGTTTCAAGGTCTATCGTCTTTCTCTTGTAACTAGCCAATTCCTTTGACTTCTCAGCTAACTGTTCCTCAAGATCTCTGTTAAATTTCTGAGCTAGTTCCTTCTCGCCTTGCAGTCTCTCAAGGTTAATCTGATAAGAAGAGAGATCCTTGGTAATGGCGTTCATTTTGCCCTCAGTCTATAAATATTACATTAAGAGATATTTTCCTTACGCTCTTTTCCAACTTTTCCTTTTCTTGAAGAGCAATTGCATACTCATCTCTCAGCTTTTTCAGCATTTCATTCTGCTCCTCGATTATTTTCTCAAGCTCAGTGTTCTTTGTCACTGTAAGCTTAATGTACTGCTTCAATTCTGTTTCAGATCGGCATTTCTCCTCAAAGGCAGCCTTCAACTGCTTGAACTTCTCATTATTCTCCAACAAAACCTTCTTAAACTCCTCTTCAAGAAGATCCATATTCTCCTTATATTTCTCCTCATTGCGAGCTATCTCCTTCTTATGATTTCTTTCCATATCCTCAATTCTTCTGACCAGGTCCTCTTCGATCAACCTTGTCCTCTCATGTTCCTGGCGGGTGATCTCATGGATCTTTTCATCATATTTCTTCTCCCATTCCTTGACAAGGTCCACTAATTCCTGATTTCTGTCAGTAATTCTCTTCATTTCCTCGTTTTTCGCCTCGTAGTTCTTCAGAAGCTCGTCATATCTTCTTTGCAGCTCCTCAGTTCTGTGCAAGTTCAAGTTGGAACTCTCAATAGCCTTTGTGTGTAGCTCTGTCAAATTTCTTTCATTTTCACGGATAATTGCCTTCAATTCGGCAATTCTTCCATCAGCAGCAGTCAAATTCTCTCTAAGCTTGTTGATTTCGTCAAGGCGGATGGCAAGTTCCTTGCTATATTCTCCATTTTCCTTGAGGAGTTCCCCAACTCTAGACTGGAGCTTCTCCACAAGATCCTCCTTTTTGTCCTTTTTGGACTTCAAATCAGCAATTTTTTCATTCAATTCCTCAGCATCTCTTTCCTGGTTAGAAAGAGCAGCCTGCAACTTGGCAACCTTGACCTGTAAATCTCGGTTTTCTGTAGTAAGTTCAAGCACAGTATCCTCTAGCTTTGAACACTTTTGGCTCCAGTACTTATCATTAGCCTCATATTTGTAGATCAGCTCCTTTTGGTCCTTATACAAGGTCTGGAGCTTCTCCTGCAAGTTCTTTATTTCTTTCTTGTAGATTTGTTCCATTTCGAAGAACTAGAACTTACAAAGGGATTCATATTTCTTACATTAGGATCGACATTCTCTTGAGACTGGTCTCTTCTTTCCTTGGCACTGGATTTCTTGCCACTGGTCGTAGTGTGATAATTCTTAGGGATAGTCTTAGTCTTAACGCTATCAGGAGGGTTCTCTGCTCTATTAGGAGAGCCAGTTCTCTTCTTATGCTGAAGAGCTATCTCTTCGGCGAGTTCTTCCGAATCCTCATGGGGTTCAGGTTCTTGGACCTGGCTGAGGAAGTCTTGGGCATTGCGGCCGTCGATCTTCTTGAGATTGACTGAGATAGGAACGGATTTAAGGGCTCTGGCATAGGCGTATTTGTCTTGGAAAATGGGATTTAAGTCATCTTCCATAGAGAAGGAAACCTCTTGGAGTCTCACGAGTCTAATTTATTGAGATTTTTTCGGTTGATATTATACCCAGATAAGTGTCTTAGTTCCTTTAGGTCAGTGATCTTGTTGTCCTTGAGGTCCAGGTATTTGAGGCTGTACTCAGGGCCATAAAGCTAAGAAATTAGATTCTAAGGATCTGTTAAGGTACTTGGTTCAAATTTTGAAGACTGAAGATTTTGTTTGAGGATAGGATGAGCTTTTCAAGTAGCTTCAGGTTCCCAAGGCAATTTATGACTCTTATTCTATTGCAGGACAAATTCAGGACTCTAAGTTTGGTTAAAGTGTGGAGGCCTTCCATTCTCTCAATGGAATTAGATGACAAATTTAATTCCAAGAGTTCGTTGAATCTCTCGACTCCCTATGCTGTTAGGAAGAGGATTGGAGGGTGTTACCATCATGGACTTGAGATTAATTGAGTGCATAATTCTCAATGAGGTCAAATTGCTTACATCTGTGAATTCGCGGAGTTCTTTGATTTCTGAGATGGATTGGCTTTGAGTCTGGTAGAGGGAGAACTCTTCAGGGGCTTGGTGTTGCTCAGAATCGTTCATAAAGTGAAGGGGATGATTTGAGTTTTTAAATTATTTCGGTGTGTATAAAGTTAAATTAACAGAAAAATTGACAAGAGAGAGAGAGGGAGAGAATAGAAATTGATGAGAGACGAGATTTTTTCAATTGAATTGGGTATTTATTGCATTGCTCTTTGCTTGTGAATACTGCTCAGATAGCATTGAAATACAGCAGGCAAATTTGTAAAATTAAGGATTAGTTATCATACAAATTTACTTTAATAACAATCCAATCCAAAAAATCATGCCCGCTTTCTTATTGTTGGGCGCATTGGACTCTTTGGCCGCCTCCTCTGGGATAGTCGTCATCATCATCATCGTCATCATATCCACCACGACCTCTTCCTTTTCCTCCTTCATGGTGGGTATTTTGTGATGTAGCATCATACTCTTCCAAAATAACGGCCTTACTCTTTTCTTGCTCACTAGGAAGGTTCTTAGGGACAGGGAGGATCTAATGATTTAATTTAGTAATTCAGTAAATATTACCTTAGCAAGACCTTCAGGATTCTTAATTTCACCCTTCTTGGGGAATTCGACATCAAATTCGATGTAAAGGTTACCATGGCTCATAGCATCCTTATAGAAAGCCATACCCTTCTTAGAAATTTGTTTCTTAGTTCCTGGGCTAATAATTTCTCCGGGAGCGGTTGTAACTTGGAGCTTAGTTCCATCGAGATGCTCAATAGTGAAGCTGCATCCAGTGAGGGCTTCATAAAGGGAGATTTTCTTCTTCATGTAGAGATCAGCACCCTTTCTTTCGAAGACGGGGTGCTTCTCGATGATAAGTCTCACAACTAAATCTCCAGCCATAGCTCCTGGGATTTCATCACCTTCTCCTGTGAAGGTAACATGGTGCTCATTGGGAGCACCTTGTTCTATAGGAACTTCGATGGTTCTCTTTTCGGCTATGATCTTCTTTCCCTTACAGTTCTTACATTGATTGGCCTTATCATAACTCATTCCTTCTCCTTGACAGTCGGGGCAGACTCCACGGCTGGAGCTGATAAATCCAGGTCCGAGTTGGACGACCTTTTCGATCATACCGTGTCCCTTACAGGTAGAGCACTTCTTAGCATCTTTTCCTCCTTTTCCTTCACAAGCTTCACAAATCTTATGTCTTTCATATGTCAAATTTTTCATTTTTCCGACGTAGACATCTGCCAAAGTGACTTTAATTTCCTTCAAGATGGGCTTGACTTTCTTTTGTTGGGGCTTTGCTTGGCCTCTTCTTCCACCGAATAAACCTCCGAAGAGATGTTCGAAAGCTAAAACCTGAGAAAAAAATTGCTAAGTGCTTACGATCCATGCCACCGGCACCTCCGTCTCTAACTCCATCGATACCGTACTTATCGTAGAGTTCTCTCTTTTCAGGGTTTCCAAGAACTTCATATGCAGCATTAATTTCTTTGAACTAAAAACTCTTAGCGTCTTTAAGCTTGAAATCTACCTTATCAGGATCACCACCTTTATCAGGATGATGTTTGATAGCAAGCTTTCTGTATGCTTTCTTAATTTCGTCTTGAGTTGCATTTTGAGGAACACCAAGACAGTCATAAAGAGCCTTGTTGTCAACATCACCACCCATATCAGGAGAGTCTTCAGGATCAGCTAGAGATCATTAGGGTTTAAGGATTAATGCCTTACATCCACCAAAACCAGGGAAGCCGCCAAAGAACATTGTGCTTGCCTTTTCTGAATTTAAATTAATTAATTAATAGATTCAGTCAAAATATAGTTCATATCAACTCAGTCAGTTTCTATCAGAAAATAACTGCATCCTGTTGGATAGTCTGCTCCCTATCTAACTAAACAAGCACCAATCCTCAGCCTATAAACTCCTTGACCTCTCTCATCAGGTTAGTATACAGGCTTACAAGATAAGTATTCAAACCCTGAGGGCAGGACTTTTTCGGTTCAAAAAAGTCCTGTGTTCGAACCTTGTCCGGTCAGGAATCTAATATAATTTCAGTAAAGAATAACTGTAGAAAAAAACATAATCACTCTGTCAACTTGTTATAATCTACTAGTACATTGAGTCCCTTAATTAGTCTACTAATTCCATCAGAAATTTTACTTGATTATCGGGCTATCGCCTGCCCTTTGCTGTCGAATAGTCATATAATAGAAATTAGACACAAGAAGAGTCTAAGCATCTACAATGAATTCAATTAATAGATCATAACAATCAAGGAATTATTATCAAGCATCTTACAAATCTCCTTAGTCAGCTCATCATCCTTGTCCTTATCTGCTTTATCCAAGCTGTGTATAGTCAATGAAACCTTCTGATCCATTGGTCTCATGATTATATTACCATTCTTTAGCGTCACTGTCTTAACCTTGAAGAACTCGTACTCGAATTTAACTCCTCTTCCAAATGCGATGATCATCGAGTACTTATCTTCAATTTTCATGCCCTTTTCCTTATCGCTAGCCACAAAGACATCCATAAAGTTCATCTTCCCCTCCACCTTTTCTCTCTCCATCCTGGCCTTCTTCTCAGCTGCAAGAGGCAAGAATTTCTTCATTTTAGCATGAATAGGATCTTTGTCAGAGAACTGCAGAGTCTGCATGTAATTCTTCCCCACAAATTTCCCTGACCTGCTCTTAATATACTCAAAAAGTCCTGAAGAAAGCTCCTTGATCTCATTCAGTGTGAAGAAATCTCCAACCACAGTTCCAGCATCCTCCTTCGTATAATCAAGTCTCATCATTTCTAGCTCAAGATCCTCATCAGGAACTCTCTCTTTTCCTCTGAGGTTGTTAGCATAATATGGGAACCAATTAGTTGGGACTTTGACAAGGCTTCTTCTCGCACTGTCCAATAAATTTGCGTCCTCAATCTTAAAGATCTGTCTCTCTCCAGGGTATTTAATGGGATAGAGCAGTTTTCTTGGATTTCTACAGACAAAGAGATACTTACAGCCGGTTTCTTCTCTCACATTCTCAGGGATATATCTGAAATAATCCTCCACTCTGATAATATCCTCCAAGTCGATCATACCCAAAAGACAGCCAGTCGGGTATCTATCTGGGAAAGGAGGACGATTTTTTACATTCTTATACAATTCCCTATATTGAGCCTCAACAAGCTCAATTTCTTCCTGGCTTGGAACGCGAGAACCAGCCTGAATCCAAAGAGGACCCCTATATCTAGCAGTCCACATTCTTCCTTCGAATCTCTTGAAGCCATGAATGACCAGAGAAGCCCAAGGTTGGTGCATAGATAAGCACGAACCATTGTCCATTTCAATTGGGTATATTTCCTCATCATAAAGTGTGGGATCTTCCTTTGCCTCTTCGGCAACTTGCTCCTCAATGGCCTTCTTAAATTCGTCGAATATACTGTCATGTTGGACTCTAGAACTCTTTGGCATTCCGCAGGTAAGAACTTCGGAAGTGGCCTTTCCTGTTTTGGCTATCATGTCTTTATACTTCTGTCTAATTTGTTCAGAAAGCTCCTGGTGAACTTTCTCTTGATCCTGAGAGAGTTTTATAGAAACACTTGAGATTGTCTTTTGTTTAGACTTGGTAATTTCATTCATGAATTTCTTTGCCTCTTCCACAGCCTTTGTCGGATCGTAGTTCTGGGTCTCATCCTCAGTGAATCTTCCACTAGTTACATCAAAAGTTAGCTTGATTCCCTTCTCATCCTCCTCTCTCTTGGCTGCTTCCTCCCTAATTTTATCAACTGCGAGGTCTCTGGTCTTGTTTGACAGCCAAACGTTATCAGAAATTTCGTGCCAGTCTGTCTCATCATCGATAATATTACTACCATGCGTCTGATTCTTGTCATATGCTAACAGCTTATTTTTATGGGCTATTGCTTTCTGCTTGCTTGCATCAATGGTCTGGGCATCTTCAATGGCGATAAAGTGCTGTTGGCCGAGGGGGTTTCCAGGTCTGTATACAGGATTACCACAAAAATAGCAGGGACCTTCACCTTCTTGTTCGCAGACGACTCTGCCACAGACAAGACAATTATTAATTAGGGCATGCTTGGTTGCAATGCAGTCGCATTGGGTTCTGGAAGGCAGGAGAATCTGACCTTTCTGGATGTCTTGGACTTCAACCTTCTTCCATTTCTGCTTCTTTTTCTTATCGTCGATCTGAGGTTCTTGTGCCTTGGACATATCTTTGATAATTTATTTAGAATCAATTCGTTCTGATATTAGACGATGAGTATTAGATCTAAATCTATTCACAAATGCTTTCAGGATTATCACTCATAAACTCTAAAAACCCTGTCATTATCATAGATCATCCTAATTTTTGTAGACCTCTCAAGAGATGACACAAGATCCTTGAAAACTATGATTGCATCCAAGTTCAAGAATATTGTGCTCAGGTTCAGTGTAAAAAAGACAAATCTAGAAGAACAACAACAACAATAAAAAAAGGTCTTTCACTTCCAATAGTCTCACTGAAATAACAGGCTAATCAATCCTGAAATATCCCATTCTACACTGGAATTCTTAAATGGGCAAAAGATTCACAGACTTGATTGAATAAGAAATTAACTTTCTTACGTAGATTAATTACTAAATGTTTTTATATAGTACTTATAGAAGAGTTATATAGTTCTGAATATAGAGCTGCAACTGGACTGCATCAAATCAAATTATTGAGTCTTTTTCTTGGTTTGATTTAGATCTTCCTATAGTATTGCTGCTAATAGCTCTAGCTTCTTATTGCATTGGTCTAGTTGTTCCAGCTCTTCCGACATAGCTTTCTTATTATACTTCATTATTTCATTCAAGTTAGTCCTGATCTTTCCCATTTTTTGTGAAAAACCTTGTTATTGTGAATATAATCATCCAGAACAAAATCTCCTGTCTTGTAATTCTTACAGTAATCCATAAGCGAGAACATTACTTCAGGTGATAATTCATAATAACTTTGTAGTTCTTCGAACAAATATTTTCTGCACTGTTCAATGTTCTTATAACTTTCGTAAGTTTGAGTAATATTCTTTATTGCTGGTAGATTAAACTGCAATAACTTTTCTCTATACTTGGCATAACATGGATACTTGCTCCAAAAATCGCTGGACCACTTTGGCTCAGCCATTTTAGATAAATAATTAATACTGAAAAAAGAACTGTCTTCGATAAATAAGTGTCATACAGCGTTTAATATTTATGTGTGTATGTCTCATAGAAAAAGGGATAACAAAAATCAACCCTTCTACTTGTACATAAGCTGAAAATACTCTCAATTTAGAGATTGAATTATGCAATTAAGCTTATGACAATAGCTGGAGAATTATATCTGAACATAAAGATGACAAAATCAAGAAATACTAGAGAAATCTCTTCTATAGATTACCACTTCAATTTACTAGCAGTGAACACCTCATCACTGACCACCTGGAAGTTCGTATGAAGCTCCAACTGGCCTTCATGCTCCTTTCTCAGAACATCAACAAGCTCATTCTTCTCTGGCAATACAAGATCCTTGCATTCTTTATCATTCAGCTTATCTAATACTGCCTTAGCCAGATCCTTAGACTTAACATCCTTGTCTATTGCCTTTGGCTGCCCTCCTCCATTCACACAACCACTTGGACACGCCATAACCTCAACATACATATATTTGCTCTTTCCCCTTTTCATTGCAGTCTGGATGATCTGGATATTTCTGAACCCGTAAATTCTAGCTCCAATAAACACTTCCTTCTCTCCAATGCTGACAGTGCATTCCTCAATATCCTGATTCTTCCCAAATTTGTAGGATAAGTTAACTTGGTCCTCAGGAACCTTGAAATAATCTCTCACAGCCGCTCTGATCACATTTTCTAAGTAGGAGTGGGAGTTGCTCCTGTCCAGGGTATTGGTCTTTAGCTTGGCCTGACCGGGTTTGTGAGAACTTGTGCTGTTGAAGAGATAATCTTCAATATACATATTGTCCTGAACCCCGCTGAGGAACTTAGGATCATTGTGATTCTTCAATATCTCCAGGAATTCTAAGTCAATGAGCTTTTCTTCCTGGGCCTTTTTTATTAAATCTAATACTTCTCCTGCAGTGAGCACTGTGTCGACTTCCTTGACCATAGACCCTGTATAAATAAGCATTTATCGAAGGATTTTATTACTTTCAAATTCTTTTCTGCTAGCTTCGAGTTTCTTATCATAGCAGGGTTGAATACTGGCGTGATAGATATCTTCTCTTTTAACTCCGAGCTTTAATGGCAGGATATCCTTAACAATATTGCCCATAATCTGCTGGGGAGATTTCACCTTACTCATATGGTCGACTATATCTCCTTTTACGACTTTCTCAGCATAGCAAACCCAGCCCGGGCATTCAGAACAAAGTAGAGGATAAGCTCTATAGAATTTAGAAAAACATTATAACTTTTACTTTTGATTTCCCTCCTCGTGGGCCTTCAGAACCTGGATTATTTCCTTTTGTGCCTCTTGGAAGGCAATGTCCACAGCAAAACTCTGATCGAAAAATAGCTTAACTCCAAGCTTATTGAAAAATATCATTAGAGCCAAGTGCAGCTCCAAGTCGTTGACTCCAAAGTGATTAGATAGGCCAGCTCTCGCTTGTGGAGAGATGGTAACTACGGGATAAGGATATTTTTTTATTTTGTCCAGGAAGTCTGTTATACTATGCTGCTCTACTAGAATCGATTCGGCTGTGGTGACGCACCCACTGCAGGCCAGACAGTCATTTAAGCTAACTTTAGCTGTATTTTGGTCAGATTTTTTTATAAGATCAGCTTTTCCTTGTCCAGCTGTATTCTAGTAATGTTAGAAAGCTGAAAAATAGGGTTTACATAGAGGGTGACTAGATCTGCACTGCCCATTTTGTTAGTCTCATTTGCACCGATTGTTACTTTTCCTTTATTGGCTTTTGATGCTTCTATCAAGGGTTTGATGCCTAGGAATTAGAAAAGGATATTTTGGGGTTACATTCCTGTGAAGGCTTGATGTAGTCATCAATATCAACGATTTTGATAGTTCCTGAAAACATAGATTCGCTTATTGTGTGTCAAAAAAGAATTATTTTAATGAAAATCCTGCTAAAAATTCTGATTTAAGAGCCCTCGGCAGAAAAAATTTAAGACTGATAGGTGACTTGATCTTATGTCTTGATCTCAATATCAGAGTGTTCAATCAGAAGGACTATGCATAGAAAATAAAAATAAAAAATTACTCCCCAACCGGGACTCGAACCCGGGTCTGCAGGGTGAGAACCTGCTATCCTAACCAGCTAGACTATTGGGGACGTGCTGACTATCCTCGTATAATTCTTCCCTTCATTTGAAGAATCCTAACTCGATAGCATTTCTAGCTTAACAAGTGAACTTCTCTAACAAGAAATTAAAACAAATTTTATCAGAAACAGGGTCCCTAGTTGATATTTTACCATAAATTCAAGTAGTTAGCCGGAAATACTTCCCACCCTCCTTCGTTCTTTCCCTGACTTATTTCTAGAGATCCTTTCTCAATTATCTTCTATATATCTTGTGGATAAATAATACCACATAAGTCCCTAAGCAAATTGAAATTACATATTCAAGAAATCAAAATCACTTTGTGTTCATTGAAACCTCCAAATATGAGGATTTAACTTATACTTGATACATAGGAAAAGTTCATGTTTTCGCATGGAGATGGAGAAGCTGTCATCCCATGGAGAAAACGTTTCCTTTTGTCATATATGTCTCTTATACAATTATTGATTTATCATAAATCGTATTTATTTCTGTAATAAAATTCTCAGCTGAGATATCTTCTCCATGTCGACGAACGCTGAAAACCAGCAGAGCTTGCTCTCTAGCACTGTAGGCAAAGAATACAAGGTATATCCATACAGGTATAAACCTAGGAACCCTTATAACCACTTTAGATTTGTAATCTCAGTGCTTTTCTCCTTATCATCAGCAATAAATGCAATCATGTGGATCTGCTACTCTCCTATCACAGAAGCCCTGCAAAGAGTAACCTTCAGAACATAAAATCTAATGTTTAAGATATATCATATTGACCTCCTGTGGGTCAACTTCGCCACAAGTCTGGTCTGGCTGGTAATCTATCCCCCAATGAACTTTGTTGCCAATTACGTTCTTGATGAACTCGGACTTAAATGGGGAGTAAAAGCATGAGTTATATTGTTAATTCCCGCTAGATTATCTTCGCTAATATTGGAACAATCAGTGGCTTATGGGTCAGAACTCTCTCAGATCGCGATGATGGATTTACCTACATCTTCATCGGACAGATCTTGGGAGCTATAGCCCAGCCCTGTATCCTAAACGCTCCTCAAAAAGTCTCAGCTGTGTGGTACGCACCTGACGGAGTAAAAGAGCATAATTCAATTCCGTTATTTTTTAGAGAACCCTCTCTACAACCCTTCTCTCTGTTGCTAACCCCGTCGGTGTGGGAATTGGATTCGTTATGACTCAGTTTTTCGTCAGTGCTGACGCAGATGGCCTCTCAGGAAGAACTCAAGTCTATAATTTAAATTTCTTCCTTGCTGTACTAGCCTCTGTCGTCCTAGTTCCTGTCATGCTCTTGTTCAAGTCCAAGCCACCCACCCCTCCAAGGTAATAAATACAAATAAATCCTAACGGGAATAGCAAAGCTGCCGATACTGAAAAGTTCAGCTATAAAGAATCCTTGAAATCCCTAATGAGAAATAAGAACTATAAGATCTTCCTGTTCTCAACTGGAAGTATCTGGGGTGCCTATAACGTCATGGCTATTGTCTTGGATCCCTTGATTGAACCATTTGGATTCACCTCTGTAACTTCTTATCAAAAGTATTATAATCTCCTTAGGATGATGTCGGAACATTCGGAGGTCTGAACCTTCTCTGCGGTCTGATTGGATCAATTGTCTGGGGATATTATGTCGAAGTGTCCAAGAAATACAAAAAGAGCATTCTTATCTGCAGTTTTGTCTCCATTGGGTCACTTATCTCCCTAATTCCCTTCGCCCTCTCTGGAAATACATTATTAATGGGAATTGGTATCGTCTTCTTCGGATTCTTCACA
>Ga0065720_1002970_pt1 | contig 50118 bp, 54 predicted proteins | sample Thericmetagenome_FD_59107 | JGI IMG/M metagenome (GOLD analysis project Ga0065720, IMG submission 59107) | Thermophilic microbial communities from the Joint Bioenergy Institute, California, USA of rice/straw/compost enrichment - eDNA_2 v2... | ecosystem: Engineered > Solid waste > Grass >... | reverse complement strand
TCCAGCAGCTCGCGCACCCCTTCCGGGTCGATGCCGAGCGTCGGCTCGTCGAGAATGATGATCTCGGGCTTCTTGATCAGCACGTCGGCGAGGCCGAGCCGCTGGCGCATCCCGCGCGAGAAGGCGCCGACCCTCTTGTCCGCGGCGTCAGCGAGCCCGACGCGCCCGAGCAGCTCGCGCGCGCGGGCTTCGGCTTCGGCCGGCGGGATCCGGTTCAGCCTCGCCGTATAGATGAGGTTGTCGATGGCGGTCCGGTCTTCATAGAAGCCGATGTCGTCCGGCATGTAGCCGACGCGGCGCTTGATCTGCAGCGGGCTGCGGGTCGGATCGAGGCCGAGCACGCGGGCCGATCCGGAGGTCGGTTCGGTCAGCCCGAGCAACATCAGAATCGTCGTCGTCTTGCCGGCGCCGTTCGGCCCGAGCAGGCCGAACACTTCGCCGCGGCCGATCGTCAGGTCGAGACGGTTCACCGCCGCGTGCTCGCCGTACATCTTCGTGAGCCCTCTCAGTTCGATGACCGGCTCGCGTTCTCCGCTGCGCACGTCCAAGGTTACCGCCTCCCGTATTTGCGATACAGGTAGTAGACGCCTCCCGCAACGGCGATGACGATCAGAATGCCGATCCAGCCCCACAGCACGGACGATTGCACCGCGACGCGCAGCGCGATCGTGTCCGACTTCTGCGCCGAGCGGGCGGTGATGTCCACCTCATAATCGCCGGCAAGCGCTTTGTCGGTCGATTTGATCGTCGCCTGCACGGTAGCCGTTTGACCCGGCTCGATGGACGTGATCTTGGACGGCTCGAACGAGACTTCCCAATCGACGGGCGAGTTCGACGAGAGGCTGACGTCTTCGAGCTTCGCCGTGCCGGTGTTCTTGACGACCAGATCGATCTTGCGCTCGCCGCCGGCCTTCACTTTCGCGTTCAGCCGCTGGTCGGCCGTCGTCAGGTCGATGCCGTACGTGCCGGTGATGACGACCTCGAGCGTCGTTTCGGCCTGCGTCGAATTGTTCGTCGCCGCGATCGGAATCTGGTACGTGCCGGCTTCGACCGACTGCGGCGGAATGATCTGCACCGTAATCGTCTTCTTCGCGTTCGGCTCCACCGTCACGGAGCGGACGCTGTCGCCGCTGACCGAGAAGCGGGCGTCCCAGCCCGGCTGCACCGCCGCGGCCAGTGCGTACGTCTGCTCTTCGGCCGTCCGGTTGTGAAGCTCGGTCGAGAACGTGAAGGTGTCGTCCGCATAGCCTTCCATGTTCGCCTGTTCGGCCGTCCACTCCGAAGCGTAGGTGCCCTGCTCGGTCACGTTGATGACGAGCGGCAGCCGGGCCAGATTGCCGGCGACGACCGTGAACCGGTATTCGCCCCTGTTCACTTCAAGCGGCACATCGATCTGGACGTTGAACGTCTCCGAATCGTCCGGCTTTACGGCGATTTCGCGGACCGTGCGGCCGCCGGACGTTATTTTGTACTCCCATTTGTTGCCGTTCGTCTCCAGCGCAATCGGAAACACTTGCGTCGAATCGCCGCGGTTGATCGCTTCGACCGAGTACGTGATCGACTCGCCGGGCGGCGCGGCCAGATTGACGTAGGTGGTGTACAGTTCGAACGTTTCCGCGGCTTCGGCCGGGACCGTGGATGCGGCGGCCGCTCCGGCCGCGATCAGGGCGGCAAGCCCCAGCTTGATCCAGATGTTGCGGCATGCGGCAAGCATGCTTCCAATCCCCCTTCTGACAAGATAAATTTGCGATTCCGCTTACATTACGAACGAGCGGCCGGAGCGGATTAATGGCGAAGACCGTTTTTTTCAAAGTCCGTCGAAACTTCCGGCCAATCCTCGCTTTTGCTAAAATAACAAGGAGAAAATGCTGTCGGCGGGGAGGATAGCGGATTGGACAGACGGGGAGACGACATGGCGGCGGTGCTGGAAGCGATGTGCGCCGGCTCCGTCGAGGCGTTCGACCGGTTCTACGAACGGTATGCGCCGCTTGTGATGCATATCGCCCTCCGGGTGCTGGANGACCGGATGGAAGCGGAAGACCTGTGCCATGATGTATTCCTCGAAGTGCTGCGAACCGGCAGACGTTTTGATCGTTCGCGGGGNTCGATCGAGAGCTGGCTGGCCGTCCTGACGCGCAGCCGCGGGCTGGACCGGCTGCGCCGGGCGCGGCGCGCCGTTCCCGGAGGGGCGGAGGAAGCGGCCTCCAGGCTCGCCGGCTTCGAGGCCGCGGCGGCCGCTCCGGAGGATGTGGTCGTCCTGCAGTTTCAGCGCGCGGCGGTGCGGGAAGCGTTCGCCGCGCTGCCGAGCCGGCAGCGGCGCGCGCTGGCGACGGCCTATTACCGGGAGAAGACGCAGCGGGAGATGGCGGACGAATGGAACGTGCCGCTCGGCACGGTGAAATCGTGGATCCGCGGCGGCATCGCCAACCTGCGGAAACAGATGGCCGTGCGCGGCTGGCTCGGCGGCGGGGAAGGAGGGACGCGGCATGACGCGGAATGAANGCGGCCTCCATTCGAACCGATGTGAACATGGAGTTACCGATCGCGAATGGGCGGACTACGCCTTGNGGCTCCTGGGGACGCGTGAGGCGGCCGAGATGGAGGCGCATGCCGCAGCGTGCGGCGACTGCGCCGCGCGCCGCGCGGAATGGCTGCGGCTTGCGCCCGCGCAGGCCGGACGGCCGCAGGATGCGCCATCCGTGCCGCTGCTTCCCGAGCGACGCCGGCGGTCGCTGAAGCGGGCGGTCCGCGCGATCGGGCTGCGCCGCAGGCTGCGGGGGCCGGCGATCGCGGCGGCAACGGCGGCAGCCATCGTGCTGCTGACCGCCGGCCTGCTCCATCGCGCGGGCTTCGATCCGCTCGCGCCCGACGAGCCGCCGGCGAAGATCGCGTCGCCCGGCGAATACCTGATGATGCGCGAGCCGGAAGCGGGCACCGTCCTGGCCGCCCCGGACACGACGCAATTCAAGATCGTCCACGCCTTCGGCCCGTCGGGCGAAGGCTATATCTGGCTGAGCGGCGATGCGCGCGAAGCGCTGCTCTACCTGTACGGCCTGCCCGACACGGATCTGGTCGACTATCAGGCCTGGGCGGTGCGCGGGCCGCATGCGGACAGCCTCGGCGTGCTCAAGCTCGTCGACGGCATCGCCCACCTGCACATCCGCTCGGTGCTGCTGCCGAACGCCGAGATGATCTCGCTCAGCGCCGAGCCGAAAGGCGGCAGCGACCAGCCGACATCGCCGCCCGCCGCCCTCGTCATGTTCGAGGCCCGGCGGTGAATCCTGCGCGATGCGGGCATGCCGGGACGTCTTGCGCGCCGGATGCGCCGCCGTATGCGAAGCCGGGCCGAGCGGGGGCGCTTCGCGCCGGATGCGCCGCCGTATGCGAAGCCGGGCCGAGCGGGGGCGCTTCGCGCCGGATGTGCCGCTCGGCCTGAACACGGCGCCGGTCACTTCGATTCCGCCCGGCCGCGGGCCGAGCGGACGTAGTCGGACAGCGTCTTTCGCCGATTCGAGAGCTTGCGGAGCCGATGGCGGATTTCCCACGCTTTGCCGACGATGCGGAAGCCGTTCGGATCGTTGTACACTTTCATGCGTCANAACCTCCGTTTCAGGCTGGGCATGTCCCATCCTATGCGCGGGGCGGACAANATATCACAAGGGAGAGAATTGCGGATGAACGACAGGAGCGGAGAGAAGGGAAGACCGGAACCCGAGCGNACCGTCCGCACGGAACCGGTTTTTCAGGGCCGATTGATCTCGCTGCAGGTCGACACGGTCGAGCTTCCGGGCGGGAAGACGGCGACGCGCGAGATCGTCAGGCACCCGGGCGCGGCAGCGGTGCTCGCGCTGCACGACGACCGGCTGATCGTCGTCGAGCAGTACCGCAAGCCGCTCGGGAAGATGCAGGTCGAAATTCCGGCGGGCAAGCTCGAGCCCGGCGAAGATCCGATGGAGACGGCGCGGCGCGAGCTCGAGGAGGAGACCGGCTGGCGGGCGGAGCGGCTTGAGCCGCTGTACGCGTTCTACACGTCGCCCGGTTTCGCCGACGAGAAGCTGTATTTGTACGCGGCGCACGGCCTGTCGCGCGGAAGCTTNGCGCCGGATGAGGACGAGCATCTGAACGTGGACGCCATCACGTTCGAGCAGGCGTTGAGCTACATCCGCGAAGGCCGGATCAGCGACGCGAAGACGATCATGGCCGTGCAGGCGTGGCGGCTGCAGCGGCTGACCGGATCGTTCGTCTGACATGGACGGCAAGGTGCNCAAGCGTCCGGATGCGGGCCTGCGCCGCGTGTTCGCCGATCTCCATCTGCACATCGGCTCCACCGGACGCGGCGAACCGGTGAAAATCAGCGCCAGCCGGGCGCTCACGTTTCGGAACATCGCCCACGAAGCGTCCTGCCGCAAGGGNATCCGGCTGCTCGGCGTCATCGACGCCCATTCCCCCGGCGTGCAGCGGGACATCGCGGAGCTGCTCGACCGCGGCGAGATGGCGGAGGCGCCGGGCGGCGGCATCCGCTACCGGGACGTCACGCTGCTGCTCGGCGCGGAGATCGAGGTGAAGGAACCCGGCCGCGGACCGGCGCATCACCTCGTCTTCCTGCGCGATTTCAACGCGATGCGCTCGTTCACCGGGTGGCTGGCGAAGCGGATGACGAACGTCGGGCTGAGCTCGCAGCGCATCCGCGCCAGCGGCCTGGAACTGCAGCGGGAGACGGCGGCGCGGGGCGGGCTGTTCATACCCGCCCATATTTTCACGCCGCACCGCAGCCTGTACGGCAGCTGCGCGGACCGGCTGTCCGACGTGCTCGACCCCGGGCTCGTCGACGCGGTCGAGCTCGGGCTGAGCGCGGACACGGCGATGGCCGGCCTCGTGCCCGACCTGGACCGGTACCCGTTCCTGACGAACTCGGACGCGCACTCGCTGGCCCGCATCGGCCGGGAATACAACGCGCTGATCATCGGCGAACCGTCGTTCGACGAGCTGCGCAAGGCGCTGCGCGGCGAAGACGGCCGCGGAATCGCGGCGAACTACGGCCTCGACCCGCGCCTCGGCAAGTACCATCTCACGCATTGCGCGAACTGCGGCACGACGCCGGACGCGGAGGACGGCGACCGGCCGGCCGAGCGGGACGCCGCAGCCCGTTGCCCGCTGTGCGGCTCATCCAAGCTGGTGCGCGGCGTCTCCGACCGGGTGCGCGCCCTCGGCCGGCTCGCGGGACGGGACGAGCCGCAGATCGGCGCCAGGCCGCCGTACATCTGCCAGGTGCCGCTCGAGTTCATTCCGGGCGTCGGTCCGAAGCTGCTGGAGCGGCTGCTGGACCGCTTCGGCACTGAGATGAGCGTGCTCCATGACGCGCCGCCCGAAGCGCTGGCCGAGACGGCCGGGGAGAAGGCGGCCGCGCTCATCCTCGCCGCCCGGGAAGGACGGCTCGGCCTCAAGGCGGGCGGCGGCGGCCGCTACGGCAAGGCGCTGTCAGGCTAGACGCCATGCGCTCCCCGGCATACCCGCCCGGGCCCGGACATACAATGGTACAGCATGTCTGATTCTCGGGGACGGGAGGCCGGGCGATGCGGGCGGAATTCGACTTCAGGCAGGGGACGAGCCGGCAGACGCTGCTCGTCTTCATTGCGGTGCTCGCGGCGGCGGGCATCGTGTTCGGGGTGCTGGCCAGCCGGACGCTGACGCTCGACCAGCAGGACAATCTGGCTTCGGATCTGGCGCGGTACGCGCTGACGGCCGAGGCCGGGCAGCTCGCGGACGCCGGGGACACGCTGCGCGACCGGGCGCTGCTGCACGGGAAATGGGTGCTGGCCGTCTGGCTGCTCGGCGTGACGGTGGTCGGGGCGCCGTTTGTGCTGGTGCTCGATTTTTTGAAGGGCGTGCTGATCGGGTTCAGCTTTGGCGTGCTCATTCAGGCGTACGGGTGGAAGGGGATGCTGTTCGCCCTGGCGGCGATGGCGCCCGGGAATCTGCTGGTGCTCCCGGCGCTGCTGTTCGCGAGCGTCTCGTCCGTCGCCTTCGCGCTGCACGTCTTCAAGTACAGGCTGATGCAGCCGACCGGGAGCCTCCGCGAGCCGCTGCTGGCGCACGCGTCGACCGCGCTGACCATGCTGGCCCTGAGCGCCGGCGGCGCGTTCATCGAGGCCTACGCCGCGCCGAAGCTGATCGGATGGGCGGCGCCGCTGCTCGCATCCTGACCGCATGTTCGGGGCGGAGACGAACGTTTGACTTTCTTTTGACCCTCCTTCTATAATGATAATGATTACAATCATGGAGAGAGCGAAGGTCGGCCGATTCGCGGAGGGGAGACCATGGAAGCCCGGATAGAGAAAATCAAACAGCAGCTCCAGTCGCAGGGCTACAAATTGACCCCGCAGCGGGAAGCGACCGTTCGCGTACTGCTGGAGAACGAGGAAGACCATCTCAGCGCGGAAGACGTCTTCATGCTCGTGAAGGAGATCGCGCCCGAGATCGGTCTGGCCACCGTGTACCGGACGCTGGAACTGCTCAGCGAGCTGCACGTCGTGGAGAAGCTGAATTTCGGCGACGGCGTCGCGCGCTACGACCTGAGGGCGGACAGTTCCAAGCACCATCACCACCATCTGATTTGCGTGCAGTGCGGCTCGATGGAGGAGATCATGGAAGACTGGCTCATCCCGCTCGAAGAGCGGCTGGAACAGGAATACGGCTTCCATGTCATCGATCACCGGCTCGATTTCCAGGGCATCTGCCGCCGCTGCCGCGAATCCCGCGAGTCCAACGAATAAAACCGCAGCGCCATGCTCCCGGACGGGGACCCCAGCGGGCCGTTCGGGAGTTTTTGCATGGGGCGGAAAAAAAAAGCGGGCGAAATTTGCGGCTTTCGGCATCCTGCGCGGTACTGCGGGGCGGGGCGGAGACATAGAGTGTTAGCAGCAAAAGCCCGTCCCGCCGGGCGGCGGAGGTGATCCATGCATGGTGGTGTCGCTGCGCCGCGTGCTGCGCAGGCTGCTGTTCGCCCTGCTCCTGTTGATGCTGACGCTGGTGATTTCGGCGGCGTTCCGTCTGCTGGCCGAGTGGCTGCGGATGCCGGACTTCGGCGGCGCGCCGCAAGGCCGGGCGGTCAAAGTGTTCGCAATCGATTCGGACGGGCGGTCCGCGCCGTCCGTCCTCGACCGGCTCCGCCTGTTTTATCTGGCCGGCGACTGAGGAAACGCATTGCCGCATTTCCGCGGGAAGGAAGGTGTACGGACATGCTCGACCGGCTGGACCGGTTTCTGGCGAGCCGCGCGGCTTCGCGCGGCATATCCCGCTCGACGGCGGAATCCTATCGCCGCGATCTGAAGGCGTTCGCCGCCGCGATGGAGGCGCAGGGCATCGGCGACCCCGGGCGGGTGAACCCGCATCATATCGCGGCGTATCTGGCCGGGATGAGGTCGGCGGGCAAAGCGCCGGCGAGCATCGCCCGCGCCGCGTCCAGCATCCGCGCGTTCTTCCGGTACCTGGCCGCGGAGGCGAAGGAGATCGGGGCGGATCCGGCGGCCCATATCCGGCTGCCGAAACCGGAGCGCAAAGCTCCGCGCATCCTGACCGAGGAGGAAGCCGCCCGGCTGCTCGAATCGCCGGAAGCCCAAAGCCCGTCCGGCCTGCGCGACCGGGCGATGCTGGAGCTGCTGTACGCGACCGGCATCCGCGCGGGCGAGCTGATCGGGCTGGACACGGACGACGTCAATCCTTCCCTCGGGTACGTNCGCTGCGCGGGACCGGACGGCCGGGAGCGGTTCATCCCGCTCGGCAAGGCGGCCGCGGAGGCGGTGGAGCGGTATATGCGCGACGGNCGGCCGCAGCTTGTCCGCCCGGATGCGNCGGAGCGCGCGCTGTTCGTCAGCCGGCGCGGCAGGCGGNTGACGCGGCAGGGATTCTGGAAGCTGATGAAGAAGCACGCCGAAGCTTCCGGCATCGAAGGCGCGAGCCCGCACATGCTGCGCCATGCGTTCGCCGCGCATCTGGTCGCGGGCGGCGCGGATCTGCGCGCCGTGCAGGAGATGCTCGGCCACAAAGATCTGGCGGCGACCCAGCGTTACGCGCAGCTGGCGCGGCCCAGCCTGAAATCGGTCTACGAATCCGCCCATCCGCGGGCGCGTTGAACGCTTGACTGCACATGCAAACTTCTCAAGAACAAGAGGTGGCGCTGACCATGAAGATCAGAAGAGTAACCTGGATCGTGCTTGACAGCGTCGGCATCGGCGAGCTGCCGGACGCGCCGGCGTTCGGCGACGCGGGCGCCCATACGCTGGGCCATATCGCGGAGAACGTGCCGGACTTCGATCTGCCCGAGCTTCGCCGGCTCGGCCTCGCCAACATCGCGAAGATCGGCGGCTGGGAGCCGCATCCGGCGCCGGTGGCGGCCTACGGGAAGATGGCAGAGACGTCGGCGGGCAAGGACACGATGACCGGCCACTGGGAGCTCGCCGGCCTGCACATCCCCGTGCCGTTCCGCACCTTTCCGGAGGGCTTTCCGGAGGAGCTCATCCGCGAGTTCGAGAAGCGGACGGGCCGTCCGGTCATCGGCAACAAGCCGGCGAGCGGCACGGCGATCCTCGAGGAGCTCGGCGAAGAGCAGATGCGGACCGGGGCATGGATCGTCTACACATCCGCCGACAGCGTCTTCCAGATCGCGGCGCACGAGGAGATCATCCCGCTGGACGAGCTGTACCGGGCCTGCGAGATCGCGCGCGAACTGACGCTGCACGAGCCGCACGCGGTCGGCCGCGTCATCGCCCGGCCGTACGTCGGGGCGCCCGGCGCGTTCACGCGGACGCCGAACCGGCACGATTACGCGGTGAAGCCGCCGCAGCCGACGGTGCTGAACGCGCTGAAGGACGCCGGATACGACGTGTGGGCGGTGGGCAAGATCAACGATATTTTCAGCGGGGAAGGGATCACGGCCGCATACGCGACGAAGAGCAACGCGGACGGCATCGGCCGGACGCTGGAACTGATGGAGAAAGATTGCAACGGCGTCATCTTCACGAATCTCGTCGACTTCGATTCGCTGTACGGCCACCGGCGCGACCCCGCCGGCTACGCGCGGGCGCTCGAGGAGTTCGACCGCGCGGTGCCGGAGCTCAAAAAGCGGACCGGAGAGGACGGCCTGCTCGTCATCACGGCCGATCACGGCAACGATCCGGTCCATCACGGCACCGACCATACGCGGGAATATGTGCCGCTTCTCATCTACAACCCGCGGATGGGCGGCCGCCCGCTCGGCACCCGGCCGACGTTCGCGGATCTGGCCGCGACGATCGCCGAATTGTTCGGCGTGAAGCGGCCGCCGCACGGGACGAGTTTCCTCGCCGATCTCGGCCTCGCGTAAAAGCGGGAGCGTCGGCGCTCGGCGGGAGCTTTTTTCATATGATAACGGGAGGTTGAAATCATGACGCTTACGGCAGTACATATCCGCGAAGCCGCGGAATCGATCCGCGGCAAGACGGCGCTTGCGCCGGAGATCGCCCTGATTCTCGGCTCCGGCCTCGGCGTGCTCGCCGACCATGTGGAAGACGCCGCCGTCATTCCGTATGAGGACATTCCGCATTTCCCGCTCTCGACCGTCGAAGGGCATGCGGGCGAGCTCGTCATCGGCCGGCTGGCCGGACGGCCGGTCGTCATCATGCGCGGACGATTCCACATGTACGAAGGATACGGCCCGGAGCTGACGGCGTTTCCGGTTCGCGTCATGAAGGCGCTCGGCGCGCGGACGCTCGTCGTGACGAATGCGGCGGGCGGCATCAACACGTCTTTCGAACCGGGAGACCTGATGCTCATTGCCGACCATTTGAACCTGACCGGACGCAATCCGCTGGTCGGACCGAACGACGGCGAACTGGGTCCCCGGTTCCCCGACATGTCGGAAGCGTACAGCCGGCGGCTGCGCGCCATTGCGAACGAGACGGCGCGGGAGCAGGGCCTCAAGCTGCGGGAAGGCGTCTATGCCGGGCTGCTGGGCCCATCGTACGAGACGCCGGCCGAAATCCGCATGCTTCGCGCGCTCGGCGCGGACGCCGTCGGCATGTCGACGGTGGCGGAAGTGATCGCCGCGCGCCATGCCGGGCTTGAAGTGCTGGGCATTTCCTGCATCAGCAATATGGCGGCAGGCATACTGGATCAGCCGCTGTCCCATGACGAAGTGATGGAGACAACGGAGCGGGTGAAGTCCCGTTTTCTGGCTCTGGTCTCAGGCGTCATCCCCCGTTTGTAGGACTCCGCAGGCTAAGAAAATGCACCGTTCGACTCGACCGGGTGCGACACGTTCCTCCCTTCGTTTCGTCGTATAATGGCCCGTGAATCCGAAAGAGGGAGAAGAGTGAAACTCAGGCATGGACAAGCAGTTGTTGGGACGAGTCGAATGGTTGCGCAATCAGATGAACACGGCGTTCCGGGCATGGAACGACACGCAGCACCGCGAAGTGCTGGAACTGAGCCGGTCGCTTGACGAGCTGATCGTACTGGTGCAGCTCAAGAAGCGGCCGCCGAGAAAAACGAAATATTGACGATCAGGAGGGAATGGCATGCGCGCGGTCGATATCATACGGCGCAAGCGGGACGGCGGGGAGCTGACCGCTCGGGAAATCGGGTTCCTGATCGATGGATACTGCCGGGGCGACGTTCCGGATTATCAGATGTCCGCTTTCGCCATGGCCGTGCTCTTCCGGGGGATGACCGCGGAAGAGACGGCGGAGCTGACGCTGGCGATGGCCCGGTCCGGCAGCCAGCTCGATCTGTCCGGCATTCCGGGCATCAAGGTGGACAAGCACAGCACGGGCGGCGTCGGCGACAAGACGACGCTCATTGTCGCGCCGCTGGCCGCAGCGGCGGGCGTCCCCGTTGCGAAAATGTCCGGCCGCGGGCTCGGCCATACCGGCGGCACGATCGACAAGCTCGAATCGATACCGGGTTTCCGCACGGAGCTTGCCCCCGAGGCATTCTTCCGCCAGGTCCGGGAGATCGGGCTGGCCGTCGCCGGCCAAAGCGGCGATCTCGCGCCGGCGGACAAGAAGCTGTACGCGCTCCGCGACGTGACGGCGACGGTCGATTCGATACCGCTCATCGCAAGCTCGGTCATGAGCAAGAAAATCGCGTCCGGCGCCGATGCGATCGTGCTCGATGTGAAGACGGGCGGCGGCGCGTTCATGAAGACGCCGGAGGATGCGGAGCGGCTCGCGGAGTCGATGGTCGCGATCGGCCGGCTGGTCGGCCGGGAGACCGCGGCCGTCATCAGCGACATGGACCAGCCGCTGGGCCGCGCGATCGGCAACGCCCTCGAGGTGAAGGAAGCGATCGCCGCGCTGCGCGGCGAAGGCCCCGAAGACCTGACGCAGCTCTGCCTGACGCTGGCGGCGCACATGGCGGTGCTCGGCGGCAAGGCCGCGTCGATGGGTGAAGCGGTGCCGCTGCTCGAGCGGAAGCTCGCGTCCGGTGAGGCGCTGGACAAGTTCCGCGCGTTCGTCGCCGCCCAGGGCGGCGATCCGGCGGCGGTCGACGATCCGGACCGGCTTCCGTCGGCGCCGCTCCGCATCGCCGTCAAGGCGGAGCGCGCCGGTTACGTCCGCCGCATCGACGCGGAGAAGCTCGGCCTTGCGGCGATGATGCTCGGCGCCGGGCGCGCGGTGAAGGACGCGCCGATCGACCACGCGGTCGGCGTCGTGCTCGAGCGGAAGCTCGGCAGCCGCGTCGGCGCGGGCGAGCCGCTCGCGGAGCTGCACGCCGCCCGCGAAGGCTCGGCCGAAGCGGAGGCGCTGCGGCTCGCGGCGGAGGCGTTCGAGATCGGGGACGAGCCGCCGGTCCTTCGGCCGCTCATCCTGTCCGTCGTGACGGCGGACGGCATTCGGCGCGGGTAAACAGCAGATGAATGAAGGGGTCCCGGTCGTTCCGCCAACGCGTTGTCCGCGGTGCGCTGCGCCGGCAGGGCCCCTTGTGATTTTGCGGCGCGGTATTCTGCAGCCTCACCGGCTCCGTCTGCTCATGGCAGGCGGAGCTTTCGCATGCCGCGGGGCGGAATATTTTTCCTCTCGTCTGGTGATACTGGAGTGAAGAAGGCTGCCCTTTTTCGGGCGGCGTTAGCTGACTCAGGAGGGACCATGATGGTGAGGAGATTACGCCCCGTACTGCTGCTGGTTTTATCCATGCTCACGGCGCTGCCCGCCGCGGCGGCCGCGGAAGAGAAGACGAAAGGCGCCCCCGCGGCTTCGCAGGACGGAGCGGTCAAGCTGGCGCCTTCCGCGCGCTCGGCCATTTTGATGGACGCCGACAGCGGCACGATCATTTTCGAGAAGAACAGCCATGACCGGCTGCCGCCGGCCAGCATCACGAAGATCATGACGATGCTGCTCGTCATGGAGGCGCTGGACGAAGGCCGGATCAAACTGACGGACAAAGTGACGGCGAGCGAATACGCGGCCTCGATGGGCGGCTCGCAGATTTTCCTCGAAGCGGGAGAAGAGATGACGGTCGAGGATCTGCTGAAAGGCGTCGCCATCGCGTCCGGCAACGACGCGTCGGTCGCGCTCGCCGAGAAGATTGCCGGCACCGAGCAGGAGTTCGTGCGCATGATGAACGAGCGGGCGCAGCAGCTCGGCCTGAAGAACACCCATTTCGTCAACGCGAACGGGCTGCCCGCCGAGAACCACTACACCTCGGCTTACGACATCGCCGTTATGTCGCGGGAGCTGCTGAAACATCCCGAGATCACGAAATTTACCGGGCTCTATCAGGACTATCTGCGCAAGGATACCGACAAGCCGTTCTGGCTCGTGAACACGAACAAGCTCGTCCGGTTCTACGCCGGCGCGGACGGACTGAAGACGGGGTACACGAGCGAGGCGAAGTTCTGCCTGAGCGCGACCGCGAAGCGCGACGACTTCCGCGTCATCGCCGTCGTCATGGGCGAGCCGGACACGAAGACGCGCAACGCCGAAGTGTCCCAGATGTTTGATTACGCGTTCGCCATGTTTACGAACGTCCCGATCTATAAGGAAGGCGACACGATCGGCACGGTGAGGATCGTCAAAGGGGAAGTGCCGAACCTCACACTGAAGGCGAAGCATTCGTACAGCGTGCTGATGAAGAAAGGTGCGAGCATGAAGGACATCCGCCACGAGCTGCGCCTCGACGAGCCCGTCAAGGCGCCGGTGAAAGCCGGCCAGAAGCTCGGCAAGGTCATCGTCTATCAGGGCGCCAATGTGCTCGCCGAATTCGATGTCGAGGCGCCGGAGAATGTGGGACGGGCGAACTGGTGGACGCTCTTCAAGCGGACCTGCGCGGAATTGTTCGCATAACGGCGAATCCGGCCGCGGGCCGTGGCGGGATTTGTCCGGCTGCTTCTAGTTTTGTCGCAGGGCAGGAACGGCGGACGGACGCGTAGAAATGACTGTCTGAAGCAGGGAGAGGAGTGAACGGCAATGCGGCTTCGTGAGGAAATGGAGCACTACCGCAATGTGCTGATCGTCAGGCTGAAAGGCGAACTGGATCATCATACGGCCGATGGACTCAAGCAGCGGCTCGAGGATGCGCTGCTTCGGGGCAGGGCGACGCACGTCGTGCTGAACCTGAGCGAGCTGGCGTTCATGGACAGCTCCGGGCTCGGCGTCATCCTCGGGCGATACAAGACGGTGACCGCCCGCGGCGGCAAGCTGATCATCTGCGGTGTCAATCCGGCCGTCCGGCGGCTGTTCGAATTGTCGGGTCTGTTCAAGATTGTCGCGCTGTACGAGAATGAGCGCGAAGCGCTCGGCAGTCTGGAGGTTGTATCATGAACGGATCGAACCGCATGACCCTGACGTTTTCGAGCCGCTCGGAGAACGAAGCGTTCGCGCGCATCGCCGTCGCCGCTTTCGTCTCGCAGCTCGACCCGACGGTCGACGAACTGAACGATCTGAAGACGGCCGTGTCCGAAGCGGTGACGAATGCGATCATCCACGGATATGAAGGCAATCCCGACGGCATGGTGACGATCGAGGCCCGCATTGAAGGCGACACCGTCTCGATCATTGTCCGCGACGAAGGGAAGGGCATTGAAGATCTGGAACTGGCGCGGCAGCCGCTGTTCACTTCCAGACCGGAGCTGGAACGTTCCGGCATGGGCTTCACAATCATGGAAAACTTCATGGACGAATTCGAAGCGGCGAGCGAACCTGGCAAAGGAACGGAGATCCGGATGATGAAGCGGATCGAATCGAAAAAGGCGCTGTACAATTAAGCGCGCACAGGGGATGGACCGCATGGAAGTCGATTGGAGACAGCAGTCGCAGCCGTACCTGGACGACGCCGAGGTCAAGCGGCTCATCGCGCTCAGCCAATCCGGGGACGCGGATGCCCGCGACAAGCTGGTCCAGGCCAACATCCGGCTCGTATGGTCGGTCGTGCAGCGGTTTCTGAACCGCGGCTATGAACCGGAGGATCTGTTCCAGATCGGATGCATCGGCCTGCTCAAGTCGGTCGACAAGTTCGATCTGTCCTACGACGTCAAATTCTCCACCTACGCCGTGCCGATGATCATCGGCGAGATCCAGCGGTTCCTCCGGGACGACGGCACGCTCAAAGTGAGCCGCTCGCTGAAAGAGCTTGCGAACAAAGTGCGGAAGACGAAGGACGAGCTGTCCAAAGGGCTCGGCCGGCAGCCGACCATCGGCGAAGTGGCCGACAAGCTCGGCATATCGCCCGAAGAAGTCGTGTTCGCGCAGGAAGCGAACAAGCCGCCGGCGTCGATCCATGAGACCGTGTTCGAGAACGACGGCGATCCGATCACGCTGATGGACCAGATCGCCGATGAATCGGGAGAGCGGTGGTTTGACCGGCTGGCGCTCAGCGAAGCGATCGAGACGCTCTCCGAACGGGAGCGGCTGATCGTCTATCTCCGCTATTACCGCGACCAGACGCAGTCGGAAGTGGCCAGCCGGCTCGGCATCTCGCAGGTGCAGGTATCCCGGCTCGAGAAAAAAATATTGCAGACCATCAAGGACCAGATCGCGCTTTAGCGGTCTGGTTCTTCTGTTTGCGCCGGCGTCTTTCGTTTCCCGCATTTGTCAGGGGGGCTTCCGGTTAGGCCGGCGGTCTCCCACTCATACTAGAACTTGACAGGAACGCCGCGGAGGGATGTTATCCATGACGACCGTGCGAACGAACACGCTGTACGTCCGGCTGCGCAAACGGCTGGTCATCCGGCCCGGCGGCACCGTGCGGCTCGGCGACGCCGCCCGGCTGCTCGCCGACGAAGCGCGCGAACGGCGGCTCAGGGAGCTGGTCCTGTACCGGCACGCGCCGGAAGACGGCGACCGCGTCGTCATCGACATGCTGCACGTCATCCGCGCCGTATCCGAAGCGGAGCCGGGGATTGACGTCGAGTTCGTCGGCGAGCCGCAGACGCTCGTCACCGTCGCGGCCCGGACACAGAAGCCGCTGCCCGGCATGCTGATCGTGGCGTGGCTCCTTTTATTTTTCGGCTCGGGGCTCGCCATCATGAACTTCCACGCCGATGTCAGCATGCTGGAAGTCCATCGGCGCATGACGGAGCTCATTACGGGCACGAAGCCGGACCGTCCGCTCTGGTTTCAGATTCCGTATTCGGTCGGCGTCGGACTGGGCATGGTGCTGTTCTTCAACCGCGTGATCCGGCGCAAGCTGAGCGAAGAGCCCAGCCCGCTCGAGGTCGAGCTGTATCTGTACCAGGAGAACGTCGACGCCTATGTCGTAGCGGACGAGATGCGGAAGCTGCACCAGGGCGGGGAAGGCGGCGGGCAAAGGAGCGGCGGCCGTGGCTGAATGGGTCGCCAATGCCGCCGCCGCGCTGCTCGGCCTGTCCGGGGGGCTTGCGGTCGGCAGCGGCCTGATCGCGCTGCTGGTCATTCTGGATCTGATTCCGCGGCTCGCGCAGCTGTCGCGGGGCTACCGGCAGGCGGCGTGGTTCGAGACGGCCGTCATCTTCGGCACCGTGTATTGGATGTCGGCCGATTTCGGCGACTGGCGGAGCGTCCAGACGGGCATCACCAATTGGCTGGCCGCGCTGGCCGGTCTGTTCACCGGAATGTTCGTCGGGATGCTGGCGGCCGCGCTTACGGAAGTTGTCAACGTGCTGCCCATCATGGCGAAGCGGCTCAGGCTGGAACCGAAGCTGCCGGCGCTCGTCTGGGCGCTGGTGCTCGGCAAGCTGGCCGGCTCGCTGTTCGATTGGCTCGTCTATCATCGATGAGGCCGCAGGAGGTGTGTGAAGAGCCATGGACGAACGCAACGAGATGCAGGAAAACGAATGGCAGCCTCCCGTCATTCCGCCCGCGCCGCCGCGGGAATCGGGTGACGTCGGCGAGCGTCCCGCCCGGCGGAAGCTGATTCGTCCGGAGCGGGAGAGAGCGGCGGCGGGGCGCTCCGGCGCCGATGCGCCGCCGGAGCTCGGGATTTCCGGCGGTGAAGGCGATGGCCCGCAGGACAAGCGTTCGAGGCGGGGAACCGGCCGATACAAGAGCCGCCGGTCCGGATCGGCAGCGCGGGGCATGGAAGGCCAAGCCCGGGCGCAGAACCGGGAGCAGAACGATCAAGCGCAGGAGCAGCGCCAGGGGCGGGAAGATCCAGCGCGGGCGCAGAATCAGGATCAGCCGGGTCGGGTCCGCACGAAGATTCTGAAGTCGAACGGTCAGGCCCGCGCGCAGAGCACGCCGCAGGGACAATCGGCGCCGGAGGACAAGCAGCCGATTCCGGGCAGCTTCGACGAACTGAAGACGACGCTGGAGCGCGAGGCGGGGCTGAACACCAGTTTCGACGTCGTGCTTCGGGAGATGACGTTCGGCGGGCGGCGGACGGGACTTTTTTACATGAACGGGCTCGTCGACTCGGCCTCGCTGACGGAAGTGCTCAAGCGTTTGTCGTATCTGACGTCGGAGGATATCGACTCGGACGCGCTGAAACTGTTCTTCGAGACGTACGTGCCGGCAATTCAGGTGACGAAGACGGACTCGTTCGACGACATGCTGGACGGCGTGTTCGCGGGCAACGCGGCGCTGTTCGTCGACGGAGAGGGCGCGGCGCTGATCATCGACGCGAAGAAGTTTCCGGACCGGACGCCGGAGGAGCCGTCGCTCGAGCGGGTCGTGCGCGGTTCGCGCGACGGCTTCGTCGAGACGCTGATGACGAACGTGTCGCTGATCCGCCGCCGGCTCAGGGACAAGGACCTGCGGTACGAGCTGATCCGCGTCGGCGCGCGGACGAAGACGGACGTCTGCATCGCCTATATCCGCGACATCGCGGATCCCGAACTGGTCGAAGAGGTGAAGCGGAAGATCGGGCAGGTGAACGTGTACGGGCTCCCGCTCGCGGACAAGCAGCTCGAGGAGACGACCGTCAACCTCGGCTGGCATCCTTACCCGCTCGTCCGCTACTCGGAGCGGCCGGACGTCGTCGCGGCGCAGCTGCTCGAAGGGAGCGTGGCGGTGCTGACCGACACGACGCCGAGCGTCATGATGCTGCCGACGACGTTCTTCGACCTGACCCAGCACGCCGAGGAAAACCGGCAGACGCCTTTCATCGGCACCTACCTGCGCTGGGTGAGGTACATCGGAATTTTTTTCTCGCTCTTTCTGCTGCCGCTCTGGTTTCTGCTCGTGCTGAAGCCGGAGTTGAAGCCGCCGGTGCTGGATTTCCTCGGCCCGCGGCAGATGGGGCGCATTCCGCTGTTCCTGCAGTTCGTGCTGGCCGAGATCGGGGTCGACCTGATGCGGATGGCCGCCGTTCATACGCCATCGCCGCTGTCGACGGCCATGTCCTTGATCGCGGCGATTCTGATCGGCGACATCGCCGTGAAGACCGGGCTGTTCAACAACGAGGTCATCCTGTACATGGCGGTCGCCGCGATCGGCATGTTCGCCACGCCGAACTATGAGCTCGGGCTCGCCAACCGGATCGTCCGGCTGGCGCTGATCATCGCCGTGGCGGCGTTCGGCATTCCGGGATTCGTCTTCGGTACCGCGCTGTTCATCGTGCTGCTCGCCTGCACCCGGTCGTTCAATCGGCCCTATCTGTGGCCGTTCATTCCGTTCGACGGCAGGTCGCTTGCCGCCTTGCTCGTGCGCCCGCCGGAGCTGCAGAACAAGAAGCGCAATCCGCTGCTGAAGCCGCAGCAGCTGGACCGGCTCCCGGATTCGCAGAAGAGCCGGTAGAAAAGTACAAATAACTTGCATAAAAGTGCAAATGTTGCTGCAAAAAGTCCATTTCTCACTGGTTCCGTTTGCGATATACTAGTGCATATGCTGCAAATCAGATGAACCAGCGCAAGGGGAGAATTTTTGATGCACTTGCACGGAACCAGCAAGATCAACGCCGAAGGACGGCTTGAGATCGGCGGCTGCGACGTTCAGCTTCTGGCGGCTGAATTCGGCACGCCGCTTTATATCGTCGACGAGGCGCTCGTCCGGCAGCGCATGCGGGAGTACATGGACGCGTTCCGCGCCACCGGCATCCCGTTCCAGGTCGCATACGCCAGCAAGGCGTTCTGCACGATGGCGATTTGCGCCGTCGCCGAGCAGGAGGGGCTGTCGCTGGACGTCGTTTCCGGCGGCGAGCTGCACACGGCGCTCAAGGCCGGTTTTCCGGCGAAGCGGATCCATTTCCACGGCAACAACAAGACGCCGGAAGAGATCGGGCTGGCGCTTGATGCGGAAATCGGATGCTTCGTCGTCGACAATTTCGTCGAGCTCGATCTGCTCGACGCGCTGGCCGGCGAGCGGGGCAAGCGCGTGAACATTCTGCTGCGCATCACGCCCGGCGTCGAAGCGCATACGCATGATTACATTTCGACCGGCCAGCAGGATTCGAAGTTCGGCTTCGACCTGGCCGGAGGCGCCGCATACGAAGCGGTCAAACGGGCTTCGGCCAAGCCGAATCTCGAACTGCTCGGCATCCATTCGCACATCGGCTCGCAGATTTTCGAAGTGGAGGGCTTCCGCATGGCGGCGGCCAAAGCGGCGGAGTTTGCGATCCAGGTGCGGGACGAGCTGGGCGTTCTTTTCCGCGTCATCAATCTGGGCGGCGGCTTCGGCATCCGCTACACGGCCGAGGACAAGCCGCTTCCGGCCGCGACGTACGTGAACGCGATCGCGGACGCCGTCCGGACGAACTTTACCGCGGCGGACTACCCGCTGCCCGAGATCTGGATCGAGCCGGGCCGCAGCATCATCGGCGACGCCGGGACGACGCTGTACACCGTCGGCACGACGAAGGACATTCCGGGCATCCGCAAATATGTCGCCGTCGACGGCGGCATGACGGACAATCCGCGTCCGGCGCTGTACGGATCGAAGTACGAAGCGGTGCTCGCGAACCGGATGAACGAACCGGCGACCGAAACGGTGTCGATCGCGGGCAAATGCTGCGAGAGCGGCGACATGCTGATTTGGGACATCGATCTTCCGCCCGTGAAGCCGGGCGATCTGCTCGCCGTGTTCTGCACCGGCGCCTACAACTATGCGATGTCCAGCAACTACAACCGGATTCCGCGTCCGGCGGTCGTCTTCGTCAAGGACGGCGAGGCGACGCTCGTCGTCAAGCGCGAATCGTACGAGGACATCGTCTGCAACGATCTGCTGCCCGAGCGGCTGAAGGCCGCGCCCGCGGCGAATTGATCTTGACGCCGCGTCTTACCGGCTGCGTGCCGTCCGCCGATTGTCCGGCGGTCCGGCAGGCGGCCTTTTTGCACCGGAGAACGGTTTATAGTATGATGGGTGCAAATGTTGGAACAGAGGAGCTGAACACCGGACCATGGCCAAGCAGGCAAAAATCAGAATGCAGAACGGCGCGGAAATCATCATCGAACTGTTCGAGAAGGATGCGCCGAATACGGTGAAAAATTTCGAGACGCTCGCAAACAAAGGCTTCTACAACGGGCTGACGTTCCACCGGGTCATTCCGGGTTTCGTCGCGCAGGGCGGCTGCCCGATCGGCAACGGCACCGGCGGCCCGGGCTATACGATCAATTGCGAGATCAATCCGAACAAGCACGAGCGCGGCACCGTCGCGATGGCGCATGCCGGGCGGAACACGGGCGGCAGCCAGTTCTACATCTGCTACCAGCCGCAGCCGCATTTGGACGGCGAGCATACGGTGTTCGGCAAAGTAATCAAAGGCATGGAGCATGTCGACGCGTTCAAAGGCCGCGACGTCATGGAGAAGGTCGAAGTTTACGACGTGTGATGGCTGTAAGGCCGCTGGTCCGCAGGCGGGACGTGCCGGCTGACGGAACGTCGTTCCTTAGCGAGCCTGCCGTCGGGTCGTGAAGCGTCCCAACGGAACGTGGTTCCGTTAGAGGCGGCCATGTCCATGCGGCGTAGGCGAAAATGACTTGCTAACGGAATACAGTTCCGTTAGCAAGCCCGCCGTCGGGCTGCGAGGCGTTGCAGCGGAACACGGTTCCGTTATAGCCGGCCGCAGAGCGCGTTCAGCCGCTTCAGGCGGCGATAACGGCACGGATTGCCGTTATCGAGCACGGGATCTTGCCCGGGCGGCGCATTTAACGGCACGAAATGCCGTTATAGCCGGTCCAGGGCCAACCTTGCGGCATCTCGTGCATCGATCGACAGCTCCTCGCAAGGCCGCCAAGGGGCATCCGCAGCCGGGCGCATGTTCAACGTTTCTTGCAAATCCCCGGCAACGGTGCTACTATTCATCTGTACGCATTTATGAACGTTTCCTTCGGGGCAGGGTGGAAGTCCCTACCGGCGGTGATCGCGGTTCCAGGCGCGGCGGCATGCCGCGGAACCGGCGTCAGCCCGTGACCCGGGCCGAATTCGGACGGCGCATTGGCCGGACGGCGGCACGGTGGATCCGGTGAAATTCCGGAGCCGACAGTAACAGTCTGGATGGGAGAAGGAAGCGGGCAGAAGCGCAGTGCATGAAGACAGCAGGGAATGTACTTTTTTTCACATGGAGTGTGTGCATTTGCGGTTGAAGCGCGCATGCGCGACGACCGGCGGTCTGTCGGTTCAGATATTGACCGAATAGCGAAACGGCGCATGCCGGAACGAGGGTGTGCGCCTTGACGGAGACCATGGGTCTCCGCTTCAATCCGGCCGTTACTTAATGAGCCCTTCCGGTCGTCGGAACTTCTGCTTGGCGTTTCCGCATCGCGGGTGAGGCCAAGCCGTCATACGCCAACAGAACGGCTGCGAATGGCTGGACCCGTCGCTTCCGTCGGACTGAACGCGCCCAAGCGCCCGTTCACGAGACCGCTCATGCACAATCCGAATCCGGGGATGCCGCGAAAGGCGCGGCAAACCAGCCGCTCCATGTTGAAACGCCATTCGGCCGGGCCCTGTCCGTGCGGGCTCCGGACGCTCCTTGCTTGCGCGCAAATTTTGTCCGCAATCCCCAAGCCTCCGAAGGAACGGTCTTCGGAGGTTTTTTGTTGTGATCGACAGATTGGATGACGAATACTACATGCGGCTGGCGCTCGAGCTCGCCGCGAAGGCGCGCGGGCAGACCGGCGTCAACCCGGTCGTCGGCTGCGTCATCGTGAAGGACGGCCGGATCGTCGGCCTCGGCAGCCATCTGAAGCGCGGCGAAGCGCACGCCGAGATCCACGCGCTGGCGATGGCCGGCGAAGCGGCGCGCGGCGCGACCGTGTACGTGACGCTCGAGCCGTGCTCCCATTACGGCCGCACACCGCCCTGCGCCGACCGCCTGATCGAGGCGGGGGTCGCCCGCGTGGTCGCCGCGGCGACGGATCCGAACCCGCAGGTATCCGGAGGCGGGCTTGCAAAACTGCGAGCGGCCGGCATCGAAACCTTAAGCGGCGTGCTCGAAGCCGAATCGCGGAAGTTGAACGAAGCGTTCGAAAAATACATCCGCACCGGCATGCCGTTCGTGACGCTGAAGGCGGGCGCGACGCTGGACGGCAGGCTGGCGGCAAGCTCGGGCGACAGCAAATGGGTGACCGGCGAAGAAGCGCGGGCGGCCGTGCACACGCTGCGCCACTGGCATGACGCGATCATGATCGGCGCCGGCACGGCGCTCAAGGACGACCCGTCGCTCACGACGCGGACGCCGGCGCCGGGTCTCCATCCGGTGCGCATCGTCGTCGACGCGCAGCTCAAGCTGCCGCCGAGCCTGAAGCTGTTCACCGACGGACAGGCGCCGACGATCGTGCTTGCCGCGGCGGACGCCAATGCCGACAGGAGGAGCGGGCTCGAAGCGGCGGGCATCGAAGTCATCGGCTGCAAAACCGTCGGCGGACGCATCGATCTGCATGACGCGATGCGCAGGCTGGGCGGGCGCGAGATCGGCTCGGTGCTGCTCGAGGGCGGCGGCAGGCTGAACGGCGCGATGCTCGAGGCCGGGCTGGTCGACAAGATCGCCGTCTTCTTCGCGCCGAAAATCGTCGGCAGCGGCGGAACCCCACTGTTCGACTATCCGTTGGCCGGGCGGATGGCGGAAGCCGTAAGGCTCGCCCGGGTCGAGATCGAACGCTATGGAGATGACGATTGGTGCGTGACCGGTTATCCGGAACGTCCCGCGCAGGGAGGGGAATGAAGATGTTCACCGGACTGGTGGAGGAAGTCGGCCGGCTCGTCCGGGCCGTGAGACGCGGCGAGTCGATGGAGCTGACGATCGAGGCGGACCGGGTGCTCGAAGGCACGAAGATCGGCGACAGCATCGCGGTCAGCGGCGTCTGCCTGACCGTGACCTCGCTGGACACCGCAACCTTCACGGCGGACGTGACGCCGCAGACGTACCGGCACACGACGCTGGGCGATCTGAAGCCGGGCAGCCCGGTCAATCTGGAGCGGGCGATGCCCGCGGACGGCCGGTTCGGCGGCCACATCGTGCAAGGCCACGCCGACGGCGCGGGCGTCATCGTGTCCCGTGAGGACGAGGGCAACGCCGTCTGGTTCGCGTTCAGGCCGGTAGATCCGAACCTGATGCGCTATATCGTGCCGCGCGGCTCGATCGCGGTGGACGGCATCAGCCTGACGGTCGCCCGGTCGGACGGCGGGACTTTCAGCGTCGCCATCATCCCGCACACGCTGGCGATGACGGCGCTCCGGCACAAGCGGCCCGGCGACCGCGTCAATCTGGAATGCGACATCCTGGGCAAATACGTGGAGCATCTGCTCGGATTCGAAAAGCAAAACGGCGGAAGTCCGGACAAAGCCGGCGGCGGCCTGACCGAGGCGCTGCTCCGGGAGAACGGTTTTATCTGACGGGCGAAAGAAACGGAGGGAGTGCGATGAAACCGGAATTCGATGCGATCGAAGATGCGATATACGATCTCATCATCGGCAAGCCGGTCATCGTCGTGGACGACGAGGACCGGGAAAATGAAGGCGATCTGATCGCGCTGGCGGACAAAGCGACGCCGGATGTAATCAATTTCATGATCACGGAATGCCGCGGACTCGTCTGCGTGCCGATCACGCAGGAGCGCGCGGAGGAGCTTGACCTGCCGCCGATGGTCAGCCACAATACCGATTATCACGGCACGGCGTTCACCGTCTCGGTCGACCATGTGTCGACGACAACGGGCATCTCGGCGGTGGAACGTGCGCTTACGGTGAAGGCGCTGATCGATCCGAAGTCGAAACCGTCCGACTTTCGACGGCCGGGCCACATCTTCCCGCTCATCGCGAAGAAGGGCGGCGTGCTGAGGCGGGCCGGCCACACCGAAGCGGCGATCGACCTGGCGCGGATGTGCGGCGCCTACCCCGCGGCGGTCATCTGCGAGATCATCAAGGACGACGGCACGATGGCGAGGCTTCCGGATCTGCTCGAGTTTCGCGAGAAACACGGGCTGAAGCTGATCACGATCCGGGACCTGATCCGCTACCGGAACGAGAAGGAAAATCTCGTCCAGCGCGTCGTCGAGGTGCGGATGCCGACCGATTTCGGCGTGTTCCGCGCGATCGCCTATACGAACGACGTCGATTCGAAGGAGCACGTCGCGCTGGTGAAGGGGCAGATCGATCCCGCGCAGCCGGTGCTCGTGCGCGTCCATTCCGAGTGTCTGACCGGCGACGTGTTCCATTCCCACCGCTGCGACTGCGGCCCGCAGCTCGAGGCGGCGCTGCGCCAGATCGACGAGGCCGGCTGCGGCGTCCTGCTCTATATGCGCCAGGAAGGCCGTGGCATCGGGCTGATCAACAAATTGAAGGCGTATAAGCTGCAGGAGCAGGGATTCGACACGGTCGACGCGAATATTAAACTGGGGTTCAAGCCCGACCTGCGCGATTACGGCATCGGCGCGCAGATCCTGAAGGATCTGGGCGTGCGCAAAATGCGGCTGCTTACGAACAATCCGCGCAAGATCAAGGGCCTCGAAGGCTACGGCCTCGAGGTGGTCGAGCGGGTGCCGCTGCAGATGGAAGCGAACGAGGACAATGTCCGCTATCTGCGGACGAAGCAGACGAAACTCGGGCATATGCTCGATCTGAATTCCCTGGGTGGAGAGAAAGGATGACGGATGAAATGGTGAAAGTTTACGAAGGACAATTGGTCTCGCAAGGCTTTAAATACGGCATTGTCGCCGGACGGTTCAACGAGTTCATCGTCTCCAAGCTGGTGTCGGGCGCCCTCGACGCGCTCAAGCGGCACGGCGCGGACGATTCGGAGATCGAGATCGCCTGGGTGCCCGGCGCGTTCGAGATTCCGCTCATCGCGCAGAAGATGGCGGAGAGCGGCAAGTACGACGCGGTTATTACGCTCGGCGCCGTCATCCGCGGATCGACGCCGCATTTCGATTACGTCGCGAACGAGGTGTCCAAGGGCGTTGCGGCGATCGCGCTGAAGACGGGTGTGCCGGTCATCTTCGGCGTGCTGACGACCGACACGATCGAGCAGGCGGTGGAGCGGGCCGGCACCAAGGCGGGCAACAAAGGCTGGGAAGCCGCGGTCACGGCCATCGAAATGGCCAATCTGACCCGGGCGATCAACTCCTGAACCCGACACAGCCGAACGAAGGGAACCTCGAAGCGTGACGATCCATTACAAACTCGAGACATTCGAAGGGCCGCTTGACCTGCTGCTCCATCTGGTCGATCAGGCGGAAATCGACATTCATGATATTTCGATCAGCGAGATTACGGACCAGTATCTGGCCTATCTGAACGCCATGCAGGAGCTCGAACTGGAGATCACGAGCGAGTTTCTCGTCATGGCCGCCACGCTGCTGGCGATCAAGAGCCGGCAGCTGCTGCCGAAACCGCCGGTCGTGGAGGAAGAGTGGCCCGAAGGTTTCGAGGTTGACGAAATCGATACCCGCGAAGAGCTGATCCGGCGGCTGGTCGAATACCGCAAATACAAGGAAATCGCCGGGAAGCTGCGCGAGCTGGAGACCCATCGCGGGCTCGTCTACACGAAGGAGCCCGAAGATTTGACGCCCTACATGCCGGCGAAGCCGGAAAATCCGGTCGAGGGCCTGATCCCGGCCGACCTGGCCGCGGCCTACATGCGCGCGCTGCGCCGGCAGGCGCGCCGCAACATCGTCTCCACGGTGAGGCGCGACGAAATCTCGGTCAAGGACCGGATCCGCGATATCGCCGAATTGCTGCGGGAACATTCGACCGTCAAGTTCTCGAAGCTCATCCGGCGGGAGATGGACCGCCAGGAGATCGTCGTTACGTTTCTCGCCATTCTGGAGCTGATGAAGCGGCGGGCGATCTACTGTTTCCAGCATCGGTTGTTCGACGATATCGTCATTCAATGGAGAGGAGACGCGGCGGCGAGTGGATTACAAGACCTTGAAATCGATTATTGAAGGGCTGCTGTTCATGGCCGGCGACGAAGGGATCAGCGCGAAGCAGCTCGGCGAGATTCTCGGCTGCGATCCCGCCCTGGCGCGCGACGCCGCCGAAGAGCTGAAGGCCGACATGGTCCGTGAAGGCCGAGGCCTGCGCGTCGCCGAAGTCGCCGGCGGCTACCGGCTGACCACCGTGCCCGAGCATGCCCCTTATTTCGAGAAGCTGGCCTATACGCCGGGCAGGCAAAGCCTGTCCCAGGCCGCGCTGGAGACGCTGGCGATCATCGCGTACCGCCAGCCGATCACGCGCGTCGAGATCGAGGAGATTCGCGGCGTCAAGAGCGACCGCGCGCTGCAGTCGCTGGTGAACAAGGAGCTGATCCAGGAAGTCGGCCGCGCGGAGGCGATCGGGCGGCCGATCCTGTACGGCACGACGAAGGCGTTCCTCGACTATTTCGGCTTGTCGGACCTGAGCGCGCTGCCCGAGCCGCAGGAAGCCGAACAGGATTTGCTGGCCGAACAGACGCAGCTCCTGTTCGAGAAGCTCGACAGCATGCAGATGACGCTGGACGAGTTCCGGGACGAAAATTGAACATCAGGCCTGATCAACATCATGCCCGTCTGGACGGACGGCAGGTCGGTAACGCCGCGATAATGCGCGTTCCGGCCTGCCGTTCTTGCATGTAAGGCACGGCATGATCCGGAAACGGAAGGGCATACTATCCATGGCAAAATGGCAACGCATCGGAAAGCGGGGGATGGTCGATGCCGGTTGCCTGGTTTTGGCTGGCCGTCGCCGCGATTGCCTTGCTTGCGGCCGCATGCTGTTCGGATGTCGTCGTCCGCGGACGATACCGCCGCGTCGGATCGGATGATATCGGCGAACTCGAAATCCGCGCCCTTTTCGGACTCATCCGGCGGCGGAAGGTCATGAAGGTGTTCGAATGGTCCTGGTCGGACGCGGAATGGATCGTGAAGCGCGGAAATCAGGAAGTGACGCATATCGACCGGGAAGATATTGAGCGGTTTTTCCGCAACGCCAGGCTGGCGCTCCGGCTGACTTTTCATATGACCGATGTCATGAATCGGCTGATCGCGAGGATGAGGCTGACGGAACTGACATGGCACACGTCGATCGGATTGCGCGACGCGTTCTGGACGGCGATGATGACCGGCGCCGCCTGGTCGCTCAAGACGAGCGTCGCCGGCGCCCTGTCGCGCCGCCTGCGCCTCTGCGCGCAGCCGGCGCTGCGCGTGGAGCCGCTGTTCGGCTCGTCCGCATTCAAGACGAAACTGAGCTTCACCGCCCGGATCCGCGCCGGCTGGCTGCTGCTTGCCGGCATGATGCTGTTCGGCCGGATCCTGCGCGTCAAAGGCGGTTTCGAGGGCTGGATGAAACTGCTGACGAATCCGGACAAGGCCGAACCGCAGCGTACATAGCCGCTTGCGCGCGGCGGCACACCGCCGGCAATGGCCCTCTCCATGCGAAAGCGCGCGGCATAAAGAATCCGGCCCGGGGCAACCTAACCATGCGTGAACAGCAGCACTATAAGGCGAAGGAGGATGAACCATGCTCGACCATCCGATTCAGGGCTTGATGGAGACCGCCATGGAGAGCATCCGGGAGATGGTGGACGTCAACACGATCGTCGGCGACCCGGTTCAAACGCCGGACGGCAGCGTCATCCTGCCGATCTCGAAAGTCGGCTTCGGCTTCGTCGCCGGTGGCTCCGACATCCGGCTGGACGGCAATTCCGAACCGACGCACGCTTCGGTCGATCAGCATAATGCGACGGTCGCGCTTCCGTTCGGCGGCGGCAGCGGCGCCGGCGTGTCGATCACGCCGATTGCGTTCCTGGTCGTCGGCACGCAGGGCGTTAAGATCGTCTCGCTGGACAACCAGACGCATCTGTGGGAGCGCGTCATCGATTCGGCGCCGAAGCTGCTCGACAAGCTCTCGCTCATGATGAAAAACAACGCCCAAAAGCCTGCGGATGCGCAAATCAGCACGGAGGCGGCCACGGCGAACACCCCGGTTGTCTAGATTGCACGCTGCCCGATCAAGGGCAGTTTTTTTTTCGGCTTTTGCGGCGCCGAAGCATTCGGGCGGGGGCTCGGACATACGATGGTACAAGACCCGGGATCGGGCGCCGTCTGAAGCGCGCCCGATCCGCCAGTCCGCGAAGGAGGAAGCCGCAGGAATGAAGCCGCGCATGCTGTTGATTCTGGCCGCCGCCGTTCTGCTGGCCTCGGCCGTTCCGCCGTCCGCCGCCGCCGAGCCGCGCCCGATCGCGACGAACGCGGAAGCCGCCGCGCTGATCGACGTCGAATCGGGAAGGCTGCTGTACAGCCACAACGGCGACAAACGGATGCGCATCGCCAGCCTGACCAAGATCATGACCGCGATCGTCGCCATCGAGAACGGCGACTTGTCCGATATCGTCAGGACGAGCCGCCGCGCGGCGGGCAAGGAAGGTTCGTCGATCTACCTTCGGGTCGGCGAGGAGATGAGCCTGCATCACCTGCTGTACGGCCTCATGCTGCGCTCAGGCAACGACGCCGCCGTCGCGATCGCCGAGCATGTCGGCGGCTCCGAGGAAGGGTTTGTCTGGCTGATGAACGAGAAAGCCCGCGAGCTCGGCCTGGCGAACACGCATTTCATGAATCCGCACGGGCTCGACCACGACGATCATTATTCGTCCGCGAACGATCTTGCGAAGCTGACCGCGTATGCCCTGCGCAACCCGGTGTTCCGCGAGATCGTGAAGACCCGCGTCAAGAAGGTGCCGAATCCGAACGCGGATTGGGACTACGTCTGGACGAACAAGAACAAAATGCTCGCGATGTACGAAGGGGCGGACGGCGTCAAGACCGGCTACACGAAACTGGCGCATCGCTGTCTCGTCAGTTCGGCCACGCGGAACGGGCAGCAGCTTGCGGCCGTCACGCTGAACGACGGAGACGACTGGACCGATCATCAGCGGCTGCTCGACTGGGGGTTTGAGCACTATCCGCTGCGGACGATCGTGGAAGAAGGGCGTAAGATCGCGGGATACCACCTGGCGGCCGGGAGCGCGTTCCGGTATCCGCTGGCGGAAGGGGAGCGGGAGCGGATCACGACGCGGCTCATCGTCCGTTCGCAGGATGACGTCCGGACGGCGCTTGGCGACGTCGGACGGCTGGAGCTGCAGCTGGACGGCGCGCCGATCGGTTCGGTGCCGCTGAAGCTGCTGGTTCCGCCGGACCGTGCGGAGCGCAAGGCGAAACCGTCCGCCGCGGGGATCGGCGCGGAAGAACGGCAGGCGTCCCGTTCGCTGCTCGCCGCTCTGCGGACGGTCGGACTGACGCTGTTCGGCGGGGAGGTGCGGCATTCGTGGTCAACCTCATCTGGCTCGGCATGATCGTGCTCAGTTTCATCGCCGCCGCCGCGACCGGGCGGATGGATGAGCTGACGAAGGCGGCGTTCGACGGCGCGCAGACCGGCGTCACCGTCTGCTTCGGACTGATCAGTCTGCTCGTCTTCTGGATGGGGCTCATGCGGATCGGCGAGGACGCGGGGCTGCTGAAGAAGCTCGCGGATTTGCTCGGTCCGGCCGTCCGCCGGCTGTTCCCCGATGTGCCGAGGGATCACCCGGCGATCGGGTACATCATGTCGAACATGAGCGCGAACCTGCTCGGGCTCGGCAACGCCGCGACGCCGATGGGCATCAAGGCGATGCAGGAGCTGCAGAAGCTGAATCCCGATCCGAAGACGGCCACGCCCGCGATGTGCACGCTGCTTGCGATCAATACATCGAGCATTACGCTTGTGCCGACGACGCTCATCGCGATCCGGATGAGCTTCGGCTCGGCGAATCCGGCGGAGATCGTCGGCACGACGATCGCCGCGACGGCGATCGCGACGGGGGCGGCGCTGCTGGCCGACCGCTGGTACCGCAGCCGCGCGTCCCGGCCGCCGCACCGGTCGGATCCGCCGGCCGGGCTGCCGCGGCCGGCGCGCATGGCGAGGTCCCGGCGTCCGGCGGAAGCCGCGCTGACGCCGGCATCGGGCGAATCCGGCCGACCGCCGCGCGCGGAAAGCGGGTGAGCGCCGGTGTACGCGCTCGTCACGACGCTCTCCGCCTGGCTGATCCCCGCCATGATCGCGTTCATTCCGCTGTATGCGGCTTTCCGCAAAGTGCCGGTATATGAATCGTTCGTTGAAGGCGCGAAGGACGGCTTCGGGACGGCCGTCGGCCTCATCCCGCATCTGGTCGGCATGATGACGGCCATCAGCATGTTCCGCGCTTCGGGAGCGATGGATCTGCTGCTCGCGGCGGCGAAGCCGCTGTTCGAGCGGCTGGGCGTGCCGGGCGAAGTCGTGCCGCTCGGCCTGCTCCGGCCGATCACCGGCGCGGGATCGCTGGCGTATACGACCGATCTCATCAAGACCTACGGGCCGGATTCGATGATCGGACGCATCGCATCGACGATCCAGGGCAGCACGGACACGACGCTCTATGTGCTCACCGTCTACTTCGGCGCGGTCGGCATCCGCCGCACGCGCTACGCGCTCAAGGTGGGGCTGTTCTCGGACCTGGTCGGATTCGTCGCCGCCATCGTCATCTGCATGCTCGTTTTCGGATGATGGACAGGAATGGCCGCTTGAAGCGGGAATCTCCGGCGTACCGCCGCCGGCGGGTTCCCGTTTTCGCGTTTCTGGGGCGCGCTTGTGATTTTGCCTGCGGACGGGTATGATGTTGAACAGAGGTGACAACGATTGGAACGACTGCAGAAAATCATGGCCCGCGCCGGAATCGCATCGCGGCGGAAATGCGAGGAGCTGATTCTGTCCGGCCAGGTGGAAGTGAACGGCGAGGTCGTCCGCACGCTCGGCGCGAAGGCGGACCCGGCCGTCGACGAGATCAAGGTCGCCGGACGCGTCATCCGCGCGGAGAACAAGCTTTACTTCGCCTTCAACAAGCCGAAGGGCGTCATCACGAGCGCGCATGATCCGCAAGGCCGCAAAGTGGTGGCCGATTATTTCCGCGGCGTCAAGGAGCGGGTTTACCCGGTCGGGCGCCTCGATTACGATACGGAAGGCCTGCTCATCGTCACGAATGACGGCGATTTCGCCAACAAGCTGACCCACCCGTCCGGCCATATTCCGCGGACCTACCACGCCGTCGTGAAGGGCATTCCGCACGGCACGGCGCTGGAGAAGCTGGCGCAGGGCGTCCGGCTGGACGACGGCATGACGGCGCCCGCGGAAGTCGAGTACCGGGACGTCGATCCGGACAAGAACGAGGCGACGATCGAGATCACGCTGTATGAGGGACGCAACCGGCAAGTGCGCAGGATGTTCGAGGCGATCGGCCATCCGGTGAAGCGGCTCCGGCGCGTGCGCTTCGGCAGCCTGACGCTGCAGGGCATTCCCCGCGGCAAATACCGCGAGCTCAAGCCCGAAGAGGTAAGGGAGCTGCTTGCGGAGGCCGGGCGGGCGCAGGCCGAAAGGTCACATAAAGTTCATAAATAGCGATTCAGCCCCGGAGCCCCAAGGCGCCGGGATTCGTTATAATGATGGAGAATAACGGTTCACGCGGAAAGGTGGACAACCGATGAAAGGCCGGGAGCGCAAGATCATCCAATACGTCATCCTGATCGGCATCCTGCTGCTCGGCGGCTATGCGGTCGGCAAGTCGCTGTTTACGTCGGACGACGACAAGCCGAAGATCGGCGGGCGTCCGCCGGCGTTTGAGAACGCGGCCGACATCGAAGGCAACCTCCACAGCCTCGACGATTACAAAGGAAGCCCCGTGATCATCAATTTCTGGGGCACCTTCTGCCCGCCGTGCGTGGAGGAAATGCCGGCGATCGACAGACAGTATCTGAAGTACCGGGATCAAGGGCTCGTCGTGCTTGCGATCAATCTGAGCGAGGACGACATCACGGTGCGCGATTTTCTGAGAAGGTTCGATCTGCATTACACGATCCTGCGCGACAAGAACCGGATGATCGAGAAAAAATATGCGCTGCGTTCCTATCCGACGACGTTCTTCATCGGCCGCGACGGACGAATCCGGGACATCAAGGTCGGCGGAATGACCGANGNGGAAATCGAACAGCGCATTCTGAAACTGCTGGAGGCGTGACGTACGGAAAGGAGCAGGCGGCATTGGCGGCATTGTTTGAAAACACGAAATGCGAATGCGGGCACCAGAATCCGCCGGANACGACGCTCTGCGAATCGTGCGGNAAGCCGCTCGGCGAGGAGGCGCTGTCGGACNGGCCGCTCGAAATGCGGTACGACGGCGTCGCGCGACGGTCGCAGAAGAGGAATCCGAATCTGATCGACCGCGTCTGGAGCTTTTTCTCCTCGGTCAAAGTGGCCGTCATCCTGATCGTCATCACGCTGGTCGGCGCGATGCTCGGCACGATCTACCCGCAGGAGAACACGTTCATCAATTTCGATCCGTCCTACTACGAGGAGAACTACGGGCTGGCCGGCAAAATCTACTATGCGCTCGGCTTGTCCCACACGTACGAGTCCTGGTGGTTCATCACGCTGCTCGTCATGATCGGCGCGTCGCTCGTCATCTGCAGCCTCGACCGGGTGCTGCCGCTGTACCGGGCGCTGAACAAGCAGCAGATCCGGAAGCACATCCAGTTTCTGACGCGCCAGCGGGTGACGTATTCCGCCGATCTCGAGGGCAGCGATGAGGAATGGACGCGGAAGCTCGCCGAACAGCTGCGGAGAAAAAGGTTCCGCGTCACGGCGGAGAAGACGGCGCTGCTTGCCGAGAAGAACCGGTTCAGCCGATGGGGGCCGTATATCAACCACGTCGGGCTGATCATTTTTCTGCTGGCGGTGCTCGCCCGCGCCATTCCCGGATGGCAGCTGGACCATTACATCGGCGTGCGGGAAGGCGAGGCCGTGCCGATTCCCGAGACGAACTATTATGTGAAGAATACGGCGTTCGAGGTCGAGTATTACACGGACGACGAACTGCCGGAACGGATGAAGGGGACGCTGCGCCCGAAGCGGTTCGTGACGAAGGCGGAGCTGTACGTCTGCGAAGCGAATTGCGGCAGCACGGCGCTGGAGCCCGTCCTGCGCAAGGTGAAATCGCACGACATTCTCGTCAACAGCCCGCTCGAGTACAGAGGGATCAAGCTGTACCAGTTCGACTACGACACGACGCCGAGGCTGAAAACCATCCATCCGGTGCTGATGGACCTGAAGAGCGGCGAAACGTACGGACCGTTCGAACTGTCCGTCCTCGAACCGGAATCGGAGTTCGAGCTCGGACCGTACAAGCTGAAGCTGATCACCCGGTTTCTCGATTTCACGGTGAACGCGAACGGCGAACCGGCGAACTTGTCGAACCAGCCGAACGCGCCGGCGTTCCTGTTCCTGATCACGGGGCCGGATCTTCCGGCGGAAGGGGAGACGTTCTTCTACTTCCCGATCCCGACCGACCGCGAACGTTTTGGACAGGACCTGATCAACGGCAAGCTGGCCGAGCGGTTCGACTTCCGCGTGACGGACATGGCGAACGTGGAATTCACCGGCGACGTCAGCTATCTCAACGTCCGCGTCGACCGGGCGCTGCCGTATGTCTGGGTCGGCGCCTTCATCTCGCTGATCGGCCTGGTGATGGGCTTCTACTGGCATCACCGCCGGGTATGGCTGCGCATCGACGACGGCCGGCTGACGCTCGGCGCGCATACGAACAAGAACTGGTACGGCCTGCGGATCGAAGTCGCGGCCGCCCTGCGCGGAGCGGGGCTTGACGTCGATCCGAAGTCGCTGGATAACGGAGGGAAAAGAAAGTGAACTGGCTTTCGATCAGCAGCGCAGCGTTCGCCACCGCGTTCTTCCTGTACTGCGCCGCTTTCCTGTTTTACGTCATCGCCGTGATCGGGAGGAAATGGAAGGACCGCGATCCGGCCGCTCATTTGCGCAAATGGTCGCGGATCGCGTTCATCATTTCATCGCTCGGCCTCGCCGCGCACCTGGTGTATTTCCTGACGCGCTGGGCGGGCAGCGGCCATATTCCGATCACCGTCATGTACGAGTTTCTGGCTTTGCTCGGCTTGGCGGTCATGATCGCGTTCACGATTCTTTACGCGATTTACCGCTCGCCGCTGCTCGGCATGTTCGCGCTGCCACTCACCATTCTGATCACCGCGTATGCGGCGGTCTTCCCGCACGAAGTCGTGCCGCTCGTGCCGTCGCTCCAGTCGAACTGGCTGCGGCTGCATGTGACGGGCGCCGCGCTCGGCGAGGCGTTCTTCGCCGTCGGGTTCGCCGCCGGTCTCATGTATTTGCTGCGGGTAACCGATTATAACGACAAGAGCAAATCCGCGCGCCGATCCCGGCGCTGGCTGGAATTTTCGCTGTATGTGCTAATCGTCGTCGCCGGTTTCATCATCACAGTGTTCGCGTTCCGCGGCGCCAGCTACGAGGCCGTTTTTCTGCAGGAGCAGCTGTCGATCGACGCGCGCGGCAACGAACGGCTGACGACGCAGACCGTCGAGTATCAGCTTCCGCCGATCGTTAAGCCGTATGCCAGCGACCCCGTGTCCGTCCAGCCGTTCCTCGGGCTCGACAAACCGCTGTTCGAAGCGCCGGGCTGGATGGAAGGCGTGAACGCCGGACGGAAGCTGAACACGGTGATCTGGTCGATCGTCAGCGGGACGATGCTGTACGGCCTGCTCCGCCTGCTGGCGCGCAAGCCGCTCGGCGCCGTCATCCATCCGCTGCTGGACGGCATCGATCCGGACGATCTGGACGAGATCAGCTACCGGGCGATCGCGATCGGCTTCCCGATCTTCACGCTGGGCGCCCTCATCTTCGCGATGATCTGGGCGGAGCAGGCGTGGGGGCGGTTCTGGGGCTGGGACCCGAAGGAAGTCTGGGCGCTCATCACGTGGCTTTTCTACAGCGCGTACCTGCACCTGAGACTGTCGCGCGGATGGCACGGGCTCAAGTCGTCGTGGCTGTCGGTCATCGGCTTTCTCATCGTGATGTTCACGCTGATCGGCGTCAACCTGGTCATCGCCGGCCTCCATTCGTACGCCGGCGTCTGATTCAACCAGCGATGATGAAGGAGTGTGGGAACGGTGTCGGAACAGACGGAACGGATTTTGGTCGTGGATGACGAGGAGCGCATCCGGCGGCTCCTGCGCATGTATCTCGAGAAGGAGAATTATGCGATCGATGAAGCGGAGGACGGGGAGCAGGCGCTCAAGCTGGCCCTCGAGCGCGACTACGATCTCGTCATTCTCGATCTGATGCTGCCCGGCATGGACGGCATCGAGGTCTGCTCGAAGCTGCGGCAGTCGAAGGCGACGCCGGTGCTCATGCTGACCGCCAAGGGCGAAGAGATGAACCGGGTGCAGGGGTTTGAGGCCGGCGCGGACGACTACGTCGTGAAGCCGTTCAGCCCGCGCGAGGTCATCTACCGCGTAAAAGCGATCCTCCGCCGTTCGTCGGCGACCGCGTATCTCACCCGGGAGACGCACGCGAGCAACAACATCGTGTTCCCGCACCTCATGATCGAGCACGACGCGCATCGCGTCACGGCGAACGGGCAGGAAGTGCAGCTCACGCCGAAGGAATATGAGCTGCTCCACTATCTGGCGATGTCGCCGGACAAGGTGTTCACGCGGGAAGATCTGCTGAAAGATGTGTGGAACTACGAATTTTTCGGCGATCTGCGCACGGTCGACACGCACGTGAAGCGGCTGCGCGAGAAGCTGAACCGGGTGTCGCCGGAAGCGGCGGCGATGATCACGACGGTGTGGGGCGTCGGATACAAGCTCGAGGTGCCGAAGTGACATGATGCTGCGCTTCGTGCGGAGCGTCGTCTTCAAACTGTGGGCGACGATCATCGGGCTGGTTGCGGTCGTTCTGGTCATCCTCGGCATGTTTCTGCTGCAGTACATCAATCTGACGTTCGAAAACAATGCCTACAACGTCAAACTGCTGTTCGTCATTACGGGCGTCATCGGCTTTCTGCTGACGACGTTCTTCGCTTTTTTCCTGTCGTTCAAGATCACCCAGCCGCTGCTCGAGATGAAGCGGGCGGCGGATCTGATCGCCCGGGGCGACTACCGGATGCGCCTGCCGATCCGCTCCACCGACGAGATCGGCGAGCTCGCGGGCACGTTCAACCATATGGCCGCCGAGGTCGATAAGCTGATCCGCGATCTTCAGCACGAGAAGGAGCATCTCGCCGGCATCCTGCGCAGCATGACGGACGCCGTCATCACCTTTGACGCCAGCGGGAGGACGATTCAGTCCAACCCGCAGGGAGAGGGCATGCTGAAGCGGTGGGCGGCCATCGCGTGGGAAGGCGAACCGGTTGAGCGGAACGGCGGCGTTCCGGGGCCGCTGCGGGAGCTGTACGACGCCGTGCTGCGGGAAGGGCGCGACATGAGCGGCAAGGTGCACGTCCAGAGCGAAGTCTGGTCGGTCGTCATGGCGCCGCTGAAATCGGAGCAGGGCGTGCGGGGGGCCGTCGCCGTGCTGCGCGACGTGACGGAGGAATTCCGGCTGGAGAAGCTGCGGACCGACTTCATCGCGAACGTCTCGCACGAGATCCGCACGCCGCTGTCGATGCTGCAGGGTTACAGCGAGGCGCTGCTGGACGACATCGCGGCGTCGCCCGAGGAACAGCGGGAGATCGTCCGCGTCATCCATGACGAATCGGTCCGGATGGGGCGGCTGGTCAACGACCTGCTCGATCTGGCGCGGATGGAGAACGGCCATTTCGAGATCAAGCAGCAAGAGGTGAATATCAGCGGCCTGATTCAGCGCGTGCAGCGCAAGTTCCTCGTCTATGCCAAGGAACGGGACATCCGGCTGCACGTCGCGCTGCCGGACCGTCCGCTGATCTTGAAGGCCGCCGACGAGGACCGGCTGGAGCAGGTGCTGACGAACCTGCTCGACAACGCGATGCGCCACACCCCGGCCGGCGCGGCGATCGAGCTGGCGGCGGAGCCGGCGGACGCGGAAGGCCGGCGCTATGTCCGCATCGTCGTGCGCGACGAAGGGCAGGGCATTCCGCCGGAAGACTTGCCGTACATCTTCGAGCGGTTCTACAAGGCCGACAAGGCGCGCAAGCGCGGCGCGAGCTCCGGCACGGGCCTCGGCCTTGCGATCGTGAAGAACATCGTCGAGGCGCACCGCGGCCGGATCAGCGCGGAGAGCGAGGTCGGGCGGGGCACGGCGTTCACGCTGCTGCTTCCTGTCGAACCCGCGCACCCGAACGCGTAAGCCGCGTCGAATCGCAGCGGGTATTCTTGTTCGTCGTGGAACAGGCGGCGTGGAGCCGAATGAAAAAAGGGCTTGATCCTCATCGCAGGATCAAGCCCTTCTTGGCCATAGGGGATTACACGTGGATCTCTTTCGCGTTATTCAGATCCGGAAGTCTGGAGATTTCCGCCAGAACATCCTTCGGCACGGATTTGTCGACGGTCAGCACCATGATCGCCTCGCCGCCGACCAGCTTGCGGCCGACCTGCATCGTCGCGATGTTGACGTCGTTCGAGCCGAGCAGCGTGCCGACGCGGCCGATGATGCCCGGCTTGTCGTGGTGGCTGACCAGCACGAGATTGCCTTCCGGCGCGACGTCCACCGGGAACTGGTCGATCTGGACGATGCGGGCGCCGAGACCGTTCAGCAGCGTGCCGGCGACGAGCCGCTCCTCGCCTTTCGCGCGCAGTTTCACCGTAATCAGGTTGGTGAACCCTTTGTGCGTGTACGACTTGTTCGAGACGATGTTGACGCCGCGCGTCTTCGCGAGATGGAGGCTGTTCACCAGGTTGACCTGATCGTCGCCCAGATGGTGCGAGAGCACTCCCTTGACGACCGAGCGGGTCAGGGAAGAGGTGTCGATGTCGGCGATTTCACCCGAATAGCTGATGCTGATTTCTTCCACCGCGCCCTCCGCGAGCTGGGCTGCGACTTTGCCGAGCTTCTCGGTAAGCGGATAGTACGGCTGCAGCTTGTTCAGCACCTCCGACGGAATCGAAGGCATGTTCACCGCATTCTTAAACGGCTCGCCGCGCAGGATGTGGAGCACCTGCTCCGAAACGTCGATCGCGACGTTCTCCTGCGCCTCGACCGTCGACGCGCCGAGGTGCGGCGTCACGATGATCTTCGGATGGCGGAGGAACGGATGATCCGGCGCCGGCGGCTCGGTCTCGAACACGTCGAAGGCGGCTCCGGCCACGATGCCGGCGTCGATCGCCTCGACCAGCGCCTGCTCGTCGATGATGCCGCCGCGCGCGCAGTTGATGATCCGCATGCCCGGCTTCATGATTTCGAACTGCGGACGCGAGATCATATGGCGCGTTTCCGGCGTAAGCGGGGTATGGACCGTGATGAAGTCCGCCGTCCGCACGATGTCTTCGACGGTGGACAGCTTGACCCCCAGCTTGTCCGCCCGCTCTTCCGTCAGGAACGGGTCGTAGCCCAGCACTTCCATGCCGAACGCCTTCGCGCGGACGGCGACTTCGCTGCCGATCCGTCCCATGCCGAGGACGCCCAGCTTCTTGTTGCGCAGCTCGACGCCGACGAACGATTTGCGGTCCCAGACGCCGGAGACCGTCTTGGCGTAAGCCTGCGGAATATGGCGGGCGAGCGCCATCATCATCGCGAAGGTATGCTCGCACGTGGTGATCGTGTTGCCGTCCGGCGCGTTGATGACGACGATGCCGCGCTCGGTCGCGGCCGCGAGATCGATGTTGTCGACGCCGACGCCGGCGCGGCCGACGACTTTCAGCTTCTTGCCGGCATCCATGATGCGGGCGGTGACCTTCGTCTGGCTGCGCACCAGCAGCGCGTCGTAATCGCCGATGATGGCGGCGAGCTCGTCTTCGCTCAGCCCCGCCTTTTTGTCGACGGCGACGTCTTCCGCATCGATCAGCTGCTGAATGCCGTGATCGCTGATCGAATCCATTACGAGAATTCTGAACATGCCCCCGTGAACCTCCCGTGCCAAAATGCAAAATAAGGAAACCCCCGCCCGTGCCGTCTGCCGTCCCGGACGAGAGTTTCATATCAAGCACTGCACCGATATGCCTTGCAGACCTTAACTATTTTATAGCAAACATCGACTTCGCGCAATTGTCATTGTCGATTAAATATGAAAATTTCAGCAACCTTCAAGCCGGTTTCCGAGGGCGTTTCAGTTCCGGGGCGTTTCAGTTCCCGCTGAACATCGGAAGCTGCGGTAGCAGTTCGCCGCCGCCGTAGAAGCCGCGCTTCTCCAGGAAATCGCCGCTGCGGACGGCCTCCGTCCGCAGGAGGATGTCCACCGCGCGGTCGACGGACGAAACTCCGAAGCCTTCCGCCTGGCCGGAATCGAAGAAATGGTCGACGCGCGCCGTCAAATCCTGCGGATAATAATTCGCCAGCATCCGCCGCTCGCGGAGCAAGCCGGCTGCGATCGCGTTCTTCAGGAGCAGCGGCTGGCCATTCCATCTGTCGATCGTCATGCCCGCGCCGTCCGGCGCCTGGTCGGGAAGGTCGGGATCGAGCGAAGCTCCCCATTTCACCATGGCGTCGAAGTATTGCTCTTCCGCCAGCAGCGCGTAATCCAGCGCCTGCCGGTAGAACGCGTCTTCGCCGATCCGCCGGATGACGGTCTGCGCGTCCGCGGTCCCGTCGCCCGCGTGACGGCTGAACGTCTCCGAGAACAGCTTCAGGCTGCGCAGCACGTTGGTCTGGGCATCGATGAGCAGCGGCGAAGCCGCCGGCATGTCCGCGCGCTCCGCTTCCTTGTAGCGGTCGTTCGCCGCCGTCGCAAGCGCTTTGAGCCGCTTGGCCGGATCCGGCGTTTGCCCGGCTTTCATCTTCTCCGCTTCCCGGATCCATTCGCCGGTGAAGGAACGGAACGGCTGATAGACCGTATAGTAATACGACAACAAATCCTGCTGCTGGTAGGCCGCGGCTTCGGGCGGCAGCGACTCCTGCTTCTTCGGCGCATACCGCGCTTCGGTCCGCTCCGTCCCGATCTTCATGCCCAGGAAGAAGGTGGCGACGGCTACAGCAAGCATGAACACAAATCCGAGGCTGAACAGCATTTCCGTCCGTGGCAATCGCTTATCCATGACAGTCTCCTTCATACGATGTATGATAGAGTAAAGCGTTCTCCAGTATAGGGGAAAATAACGAAAAAGGAAACCTGCGGTCGAACGATGAAAAAATTCAAACAACGAAACTTCAAGCTGCGGCGCGTCACCGTCCATGATCTGGATGACCGGATGCTGCTGCTCAATCTGTACGCGACGCAAGCCCTTATGCTTATTATCGGATTGGCCTGGCTGATTTTTCAGGGGCAGAATCCGATTCGGCTGCTGGGATGGCCGGAAGGGCCGGAATTCCTGTATTGGGGCGCCGGACTCGCGGCCGCTGCGCTTGCGGTCAATCTTGCCGCGGAACGGTGGATGCCCGAGGAGGCTGCGGATGACGGCGGCGTCAACGACCGGCTGTTCCGCAGCCGGCCGATCTGGCATATCCTGCTGATCTCGGCGGCTGCCGCGCTCTGTGAAGAAATGCTGTTCCGCGGCGCGGTGCAGCATCATCTCGGGCCGTACTGGACCAGCATCGTGTTCGCCGCGATCCATGTCCGCTATCTGCGGCATTGGATTCCGACGGGGCTCGTCTTCCTGACCAGCTACGGACTCGGGTGGATTTATATCGAGACCGGAACGCTGTGGGCGCCGATCGCCGCGCATTTTCTGATCGACGCCGCGGGCGGTCTGATGATTCGCTTTCGGAGGGAATCATGAGCGAGCAACGAGACGAATTGCAGTTGTCAAGGCGGCATTCCAAATCTGCAACCGGTTTGAAGTCTTCACCGGAAAGCCGCCGAGACGAGGGCGAAGCGGATGGGACGCCGCTGCCGCCGCGCCGGGTGAAATTTCCGTCAAACAAATATCAAACGGCGCGCTGGTTCTACAATACGCTCATCGTGCTGTTCCTGGCGCTGATGACGGCGCTGTTCCTGCTGGGAGTCGAGCTGTCCAAAGATTGAATCGGAACGGCAAGCTTGGGCGGGGAAGGAGGATCTGCGCGTGATCGAGTGGTTCGCCGCGGCCGCGGCCGCGGCGTGCGCAACGCTCGGGACCGTCATGGTTCGGGAAGCGTTCCGCGTGCGGCTGCGCCGGGAAGAGGTTGTGCTGCCGCGGCTTCCCGCGGCGTTTGACGGTTTCCGGATTTTGTTCGTCAGCGACATTCACCGGCGCACCGTGCGGCCGCTCGCATCCCGGCTTGCCGGGGAGGCGGGCGGCGCCGATCTCGTATTGATCGGGGGAGATCTGACGGAGCGCGGCGTGCCGGCCGCGCGGGTTCGGGAAAATGTCAGGCTGCTGTCCGGCATCGCGCCGGTGTACATGGTGTTCGGCAACCACGACTATGACGAAGATGCCGAATCGCTTGCCGAACTGCTTCGCGAAGAGCGGGTCGTCCTGCTCCGGAACGATTCGCGCATCCTCGAGCGGGACGGCCAGGCGATCCGGGTGGCCGGCGTCGATGATCTGAGCGCGGGGCGGGACGATGTGCGCGCGGCGCTGCGCGGCGGACGTCCCGGCCGCCGGCCGTCCTGCACCATTCTGCTGGCGCACGATCCGTTGATTATCGAGAAGATGACGGCCGAGGATGCGCGTCTGACGGATCTGATCCTCGCCGGTCATACGCACGGCGGCCAGATCGTCCTGCCGCTCGTCGGGCCGCTCGCCCGCGGCCACGTTCATTACCTGCGCGGCTGGCGGCCGCTGCCGCGGCACAAAACAGCCGGAAGCGCAGGGCGCCCCCGGCTGTTTGTCAGCTGCGGCTACGGCACATCGCATCTTCCGCTGCGCCTGCTGGCGCCGGCGGAAGCCCACCTTTTTACGCTCCGCTCCCATCGCCGTCCGAAGGGCGAGGCTCCGGAATCTCGATGAGCGCCGGATCGAGGAAGCCGTATCCCGCCTCTTCGATTTTTCCGAGCAGCTCCTCAAGCGCTTCCGCGGTCCAGGGCAGCTCGTGCATCAGTATGTTGGCGCCGGGATGGAGCTGGTCGAGCACGTTCCGGATCACGGCGTCCGGCTTGTTTTTCGTGCTGGAATCCCAATCGAGCGAGCCGTTCGACCACGTCGTGAAGAGCAGCCCGAACTCCTCCGCGATTCCCCGGACATAGTCGCCGCCCGACCCGAAAGGCGGCCGGAACATCTTCGGCGCCTCGCCGATCGTCTCTTCCACCAGCCGCTGCACGCGGCCGATCTGGTCGCGGACGGCGTCCTCCTCTTCCTTCTTCAGGTCGATGTGGTCCCAGGAATGGTTGCCGATCATATGGCCGCGTTCATGGATCAGCTCGAGCAGTTCGGGCTGCTTCACCGCGCGGTAGCCGTTCACGAAGAAGACCGCCTTCGCCTGATGGTTGTCCAGCGCGTCGAGCATCTGTTCCAGAATCGCCTGGTCCTTGGGGCCGTCGTCGAAAGTCAGAAGAACCACTTTACCGGTCGCCGCGTCATCGATCGGCACGAAACGGTATGCGCCGTTCATCCGGTACAGCGGCGCCGGCGGAACGTCTTCGGCCTTGCCAACGCCTTCGGCCTGCTCATCGGGTTCGGCCTGCCCCGCAGGCTCGCCGGACTCGCCGGCGCCTGCTTCCGTCCCGTCGTCTTCCGCTTCGGCGGGCTGCGCCGGTTCAATCGCCGCGCCGGCATCGGCCGCACCGGCGCCGTCCGGCTGCACTGGCGCAACGTCCTTGTCCGCGGTCCCCTGTCCGCATGATGTCATCAGCAGCATCGCAGCCGCAAGTGCGAGCGCCGGTCTTCGCATTGTCATCGCCTCCATGTGGTGTCGTCAACATTGTATCACGGCCGCGTCCCGCCATCCATTGATGCGGCTTCCTGAATTTGATCAGGATTGGCGGCATTTGCGCGGGCAACACTAGGTACGCAATCCATTTGACACACGAGGAGGGACCCGCGTATGCGCATGCGCGGATTTGTGGCGGGCAGCCTGCTCGGCATGGCGGCCGGCATCATCCTGACCCGCAGAAAACCGGGTTCGGTCGACTGGCTTGTCCGCAGGGCGGATCAGATGATGACAAAGGCGAAGCACAGGGTCATTGAGCAGGTGTTGAACCGCCGGTTCGGCTCCGAAGCGGGCGAAGCCGCGGCCGGTGCCGATGCCGTCCGATCCGAGGCCGGCACATCCTGGAATACGATCCGTTCGCTGATCAACGCGGATGCCCGCGTGAAGCACGAGGCGGAGCGGATTCTGGAAGAAGCCGGCGATGCGGCGTCCGGCCGGGACAAGCCGCACTGAGGCGCGCGGGCCCGGACGGGGCGGGGCCGGCCGATCTGAACCGTCAGATCGGAGCCCCGCCGGGCTGCGCGGCCGTATGTCCGGGGATGCGGAAAAATTCCGCCAATACCGCCGCAGCACGGGTACATACCGCAGTTCCGCTTGTCCGCCGCCCGTTTTTCGTTTCCGAGCGGAATTGGGTTTGCTTTCTTCCTCGTTTCCTAGTGCATTTCGCCGGCATCCGTGATAACATAGAAGCAAGATCTTGCCTGTGGACATGGGTTCGTCCGGCAGGGTCGCAGGGCAGAAATGTACGATGCTGCAGAGGGGGAGAGCCATCATGAAGATTGAGCGGCTCAGTCAGGACAAGATCCGCATCTTCCTGACGTTGGACGACCTCCTTGAACGGGGGATCCAGAAGGAGGACTTGTGGCGCGAAATTCCCAAAGTGCATGAACTGTTCAGCGAAATGATGGACCAGGCTTACAGCGAGTTGGGATTCGAAGCCAGCGGTCCCCTGGCGGTCGAAGTGATCGGACTTCCGGCGCAAGGGATGGTTGTCATCGTCACCCGAGGCAGCGGAGACGTCGATCATCACGGCTATGTCGATGACGACGAGCGGGATCACGACGACGATATGTATGAGATGGAACTGACGCTGGAGATCAGCGACACGATTCTTTACGCCTTCCGGGATTTCGAAGACGTCGTCGCCGCGGCGCGCAGGCTCGCTTCGGCCGATTCGGAAATCGGCGGCAAGCTCTACGCCTACAAAGGTCTGTACCTGCTGGCGTTCGACTCGTCGGGAGTCGAGCAGTCCCGCTATCAGACGTTGACCGCGGTGCTCGCCGAATACGGCGAAGCGGCGTCCGTCACGGAAGCCGTGCTGGAGGAATACGGCAAAGTCATCTTTGCATCCGATGCCGTGAAGGAGATCAACGAGCGGTTCTGATCTTGTCGACCGGCTGACCGATATCGAAGCGCATCCGAAGATGCTTTCGGGCGCGCTTCTGTCATTCATGCGGGCTGCGAGGGGCGGCAGCGCCCCGGGGAAGGGAGGGATGGCCGCATGTGGATGCTGTCGATGCTCACGGCGGCCGTCGCGCCGGGCATCGCGCTGCTCGCCTATTTCTATCTGAAAGACCGCTATGATGCCGAACCGATTCACATGGTCGCGCGGATGTTCGTCTTCGGCGCGCTTATCGTGCTGCCCATCGCCGTCATCCAGCGCGGCCTCGAGCTCGAGCTCGGCGGGTCCCCGTTCGTGCAGGCCTTCCTCGTCTCCGCGGGCATCGAGGAAGCGATGAAATGGTTCGTGCTCTATCACGTCATCTACAACCACACCGAATTTGACGAGCCCTATGACGGCATCGTCTACGCCGCCGCCGTCTCGCTCGGGTTCGCCACGCTCGAGAACGTGCTGTATGCGCTGTTCCTGCCGGCTTCGTTCGGCACGCTCATCCTCCGGGCGCTCCTGCCGGTGTCCGGCCATGCGCTGTTCGGGGTGCTGATGGGCTATTATATCGGCAAGGCGAAGTTCGCGTCCGCGAATCCCCGCAAATATCTCGCTGCGTCATTCCTGATACCGTTATTCTGGCATGGCGCGTTCGATTATATTCTGCTTGTGTTCAAGCAGTACTGGATGCTGCTGATCGCGCCGCTTATGGCCTTCCTGTGGTTCCGGGGCGGGCTCAAAATCCGGCGGGCCAACGACCGGTCGCCGTTCCGCTCCATCCCGCGCGAAGACGAGATTAAAATGCAGCGGATCCGTCCATAATGGGCTAAGAAGCCAGGCAAAACGGCCGGCGCCGTCTATCGGGCAGCGCAGCCGTTTTGCGTCACAAGGCAAGCCGACGATGAGCGCAAGCCTTGTCAAGGTCTTATCTTTCAAGAAAGGACGGTCAGCGCAACGTGACGACAGCGGCATCGAACCGGGTGAAAGTGCGCATCCGCTGCAGGCGGTGCGGCGAGAAATTCATCCTTCGCGGCAGGCGGGACAAAGGCCGGATCGATACCGGTTTTCGCCAATGCCTCTGCGACAATACCGAGGATTTCGAGATCGACGAGCACTGGGAGTGATTGCAGGCGGTGCATAAAGCTCCTTCCGCGCAAGCAAACTAACGCCAAGTTTGCCAGCGGAAAGGAGCTTTGTCGCATGTATACGCGTCTCAGTGCGGTGCTGTTCCCGGTCTTCGCCGTTCTGCTTGTGGGCACCGCCTTCTGGGGGTACCGGGAGCACCAGGAGAAGAACAGCCTGCTGATCAAAGCGGAGAACCAGTATCAACGCGCATTCCACGAACTTAACGAGCACATCGACGAGCTGCATGAGCAGCTGGGCAACACGCTTGCGGTCAATGCGACGTCGCATGCTTACCAGCGCAAAGGCTTGATCAACATCTGGCGCATCACGAGCGAGGCGCAGAGCGAGGTCAACCAGCTGCCGCTGACGCTGCTGCCGTTCAACCGGACGGAGGAGTTTCTGTCGCGGATCGCCAATTTTTCGTACAAAACGGCCATCCGCGATCTGACGAAACAGCCGTTGACCGAGCAGGAGCTGGCGACACTGAAATCGCTGTACCAGTCGGCGGAAGATATCGCGAAGGATCTGCACACGGTGCAGCAGAAGGTGCTGGCCGACAATCTGCGCTGGATGGATGTCGAGCTCGCGCTGGCCTCCGAGGAATCTCCGCGGGACAACGCGATCATCGACGGGTTCAAGACGGTGGACAACAAGGTCGCCAAATACGCGGAGCTGGATTGGGGACGGCCGGTGTCCGCCATGTACCGCAAGCGGACCGTCGACATTCTGTCGGGCGAGCCCGTGTCCGCCGACGAAGTGAAGAGAAGGGCCGCGAAGCTGCTCGGCTTCGGCGATCCGTCGGCCGTGCGGGTGACGGAGAATGCGAAGGGGACGGAGTACGCCGTTTATTCCGCCGCCGTGGACACGGGAGACGGCGTGACGATTCAGATGGACTTCACGACGCGGGGCGGCGAGCTGATCTGGTTCATGAATCCGCGCGAGATCGGCGCCCGGAAGTCCGTCAGCCTGGACGACGCCGATCGGGCGGCGCGGGAATTTCTCGGGGAGCGCGGCTATCCCGAAATGCGGGCCATCGCGGTCGATCCGTACGACAACGCGGTGAACCTGACCTATGCGCCGGTTCAGGACGGAGCGGTCATCTATCCGCAGAAGGTGACGGTCAAGGTGGCGCTTGACCGCGGCGAAGTGGTCGGATTGCAGGCGGCCGACTACGTCTACGAGCACAAGGAGCGGAAGCTGCCGAAGCCGGCGCTCGACGAAGCGGCCGCAAGGGCGAAGCTGCACCCTGAATTCGAAGTCGAGCGTTCCCAGCTCGCCGTCATCAAGAACGACCTGGACGAGGAAGTGCTCTGCCACGAATTCGCCGGGCGGATCAACGGCGGACGGTACAAGGTCTACATCAACGCGGAGAACGGGGTGGAGGAGAAAATCGAACGATATCGGACGGCAGACGACGAAGGAACGGGGCGCGGGCAGGCACAAGCCGGATAAAATCGCTTTTCGCGCCGCATTTCCTGCTGGTTGTGTCTTTCTTCCCATGTTATAATTTCTTGTAATGGGGGGGAAGACCGAATTGGAGCCGAAGGTCAATACGTTCCTTTATTTGCAGGTGGCATCTCCGGACGAGGAAGAAGCGAAGGTCGTATACAAATCGCGCGTCGCTGACGTTCAGGACGATACCCTGTACATCGAGGTGCCCCTCGAGGAACAGACAGGCCGGTTCAAACGGCTGTTTCTTGGGGACGAACTATCGGCTTACTACCTGACGGAAGGCGGCGTGAAGCATTATTTCGACACGCACGTGCTCGGTTTTCGCGACGATGTCATCAAACTGATCGCCATCCGCAGACCGGATCCCGATTCCATCCGCAAAGTGCAGCGGCGCAGTTTCCTCCGCGTCTCGGCGGTGCTGGAACTGGCCGTCAAGCTGGCGAATCAGGTCCGGTTTCTGGCGTACACGGACGACATCGGCGGGGGAGGCATCTCGTTCGTCACGGACCCCCGGTGGGCGCTCAAAGCCGGCGACGTCATGGAATGCTGGCTGCTCCTGCCTTACAAGAACGGGACGATCGAGCATGCTTTCTTCAAACCGGAAGTCGTGCGGGTGAAGAAGCTCGAATCCGGCCGGAACCAGGTCATGGCCAAGTTCATCGAAATCACGGACAGCGAACGACAGAAAATTATCCGATACTGTTTCGAGCGCCAGCTCGAATTCCGCAAACGTTGACGCGCATCCGTCCGCCGCGCATCGAATTCCCAAAATCCGGGAATACTACCCTTCCCAAGGAAGGGGGTGCGGCGGATGGAGCATCGCAAAGCGGGTCGGCGCGGCCGTTCGGCTTGGATGGCCGTTGCGGACAGGATCTGCATGCGGCTGGCCGTCATCATCGCCGTGCTGTTCGCGCTCATTGCGGCGGCGCAGACGGCGCTGCATATGGACGGCGTCCGGCCGCTTCTGTCAAAGACGGAACGCCTTGAGGGCGTGCCGCACGGGGACAGATAATTTTGCATCCTGCTGCGGTATATGGTATAATTTTCGCGTTTGGCAGGCCGTGCCTGCTTTTTTCATGATGGTCGCTGGAGGGGTCAACGCTGACGAACATTGCGCAGGACAGCAGTCCGCGGCGCATCGCGATCGCCATTGACGGTCCGGCGGGCGCCGGCAAGAGCACGGTGGCCCGGCTTGTCGCAGACAGGTTTGGATATGTTTACATCGATACGGGCGCGATGTATCGGGCGGTTGCACTGGCCGCGCTGCGCGCGGGCGTCGAACCCGGAATGACGGGCGAGCTNGANAAACTGGTGNCCGNNCTGGACATCCGGCTNGANCCGGGNGANNCCGCGCAGCGCGTCCGNCTNAACGGGGAGGACGTGACGGANGAGATCCGGTCCCGCGAAGTGACATCGGTTGTNCCGGCCTANGCGGCGGTGCCGGCCGTGCGGGCGAGGCTGGTGGAGCTGCAGCGCGCCATGGCNCGGGAAGGCGGCGTCGTCATGGACGGCCGCGACATNGGCACCCANGTGCTGCCCGACGCCGAGCTCAAGATCTTTCTTACCGCAAGCGTGCGGGAGCGGGCGCGCAGACGGTACGAGGAGAGCGGCCGGGCGCAGGGAATCACGCTCGAGATGCTCGAAGCGGAGATCGCCGAACGGGACCGGCAGGACGCAAGCCGGGAGACGGCGCCGCTCGTCAAGGCCGATGACGCGATCGTCCTGGACACGACATCGATCACGGCCGAAGAGGCGGCGGAGCGCATCGCCGATCTTGCCGGGCGGTCGATCGCGGAGGCGGGGCGGTCATGAACTTCTACGAGTTCGCCCGGGTCGTGCTGCGGATGCTCTACACCGTGCTGTTCCGGCTCAAAGCCCACGGCGTGGAGAACGTCCCTCGGGAAGGCGGCGTGCTGATATGCTCGAATCATATCAGCGTGCTGGACCCTCCGACGCTCGGCATCTATGTGCCCCGGCGCCTTCATTACATGGCCAAGTCGGAGCTGTTCGCATTCAAGCCGTTCGCCAAGCTCATCACCGCGCTCGGGGCGTACCCCGTGAAGCGGGGCGGTGTCAGCAAAGAGGCGATCAAGACGTCACTGCAGCTGCTGCGGGAAGGTCATGCGATCCTCATGTTTCCCGAAGGAACACGCAATTCGGACGCTTCCTCCGCCAAACGCGGAGCCGCGTTGCTCGCGATCCGGAGCGGAGCGGCGGTCGTGCCGTGCCGGATCGTTCCCGGTTACCGACTGTTCCGAAGGACGCATGTCATCTACGGACCGCCGGTCGATCTATCGCCGTATGCAGACAATCCGGACGGCGAAGCTCTGGACCGGGCGACCGAGCTCATTATGCAACGCATCCGCGAATTGCAAGTCGGATAGGCAGATGAATCATTTATTCGTTTTAAATGCGTCGGACCGTTTCACAATCGGCCGGCGGGTTTAAATAAAGTTGGGGCAGAATTGAGGAGGTTAGTGTCCATGTCTGAAGAAACGAAAAACCTGGAAACCGCGGCAGCGGAAACCCAAGCCGAAACCGCGGCGGAGACCATTACTGAACAGAACCTGGATCAGGTGGTCACCCTGAAGAAAGGCGATATTGTGAAGGGCACGGTCATCAAGATCGAGGACAACCAGGCATATGTGAGCCTTGGATATAAATATGACGGTGTCATTCCGCTCCGGGAACTGTCGGCTGTCCAGCTCGAAAACGCGGCGGATGCCGTGCAGGTTGGCCAGGAAGTGGAGCTCAAGGTCGTCAGCATCGACGATGACAAGGAGCGCCTCGTCCTCTCCAAGCGCCAGGTCGATGCCGAGAAAGCATGGGATCGCCTGCAGGAGCAGTTCGAGAAGGGCGAAATCCTCGAAGTGACGGTTGCCGACGTGGTCAAAGGCGGTCTCGTCGTCGACGTGGGCGTCCGCGGCTTCATCCCGGCCTCGATGGTCGAGCGTCACTATGTTGAAGATTTCAGCAGCTACAAAGGCCGTACGCTGCGCGTCAAGATCAAGGAGCTCGACCGCGAGACGAACAAGGTCATCCTGTCGGCGAAGGAAGTGCTCGAGGAAGAGTACGAGGCGAACAAGCGGCGCATCATGGAGTCGCTCGAACCGGGTCAAATCATCGAAGGCACCGTGCAGCGGCTGACGCCGTTCGGCGCATTCGTGGACATCGGCGGCATCGACGGCCTCGTGCACGTCTCGGAGCTGGCTTGGGAGCATGTCGCTCATCCGCGCGACGTCGTGTCCGAAGGCCAGCAAGTGAAAGTGAAGGTGCTGAAGGTCGATCCCGAAGCCGGCAAAATCAGCCTGAGCATCAAAGCGGCCCAGCCCGGTCCGTGGGAGCTTGCGGCTGACAAGTTCCACAACGGCGACATCGTCACCGGCACCGTGAAGCGCATCGTCAGCTTCGGCGCGTTCGTCGAAGTGGCGCCCGGCGTGGAAGGCCTCGTTCACATCTCGCAGATCGCGCATCGCCATATCGCGACGCCGCATGAAGTGCTGAAGGAAGGCCAGGAAGTGAAAGCGAAGGTGCTCGACTTCAACCCGG
>Ga0065720_1001293_pt1 | contig 50130 bp, 41 predicted proteins | sample Thericmetagenome_FD_59107 | JGI IMG/M metagenome (GOLD analysis project Ga0065720, IMG submission 59107) | Thermophilic microbial communities from the Joint Bioenergy Institute, California, USA of rice/straw/compost enrichment - eDNA_2 v2... | ecosystem: Engineered > Solid waste > Grass >... | reverse complement strand
GCTCGGACCCGCTGATCGTGCTCGCACGCGAGCTCGATCCCGAGGCACGCGCCGTGCGCAAGATCTATGAGGACGAAGTCGTCGCGCCGGTCGCCGCCGCGCAGGAACGGATTGCGCGCGCTCGCTTCGCCGCGCAGGGCACCAGCGTTTACCCGGATGCGACGTTCACGCTACGCCTGAGCTATGGCGCCGTCGCCGGCTGGGAGGAAAACGGCCAAGCGCTTGCACCGTTCACGACGCTGGCGCGGCTGTACGAACGCGCGACCGGCAAAACGCCGTTCGCGTTACCGCCCCTCTGGCTCGAGGCACGCACGCAGCTCGATCCCACTACGCCGTTCAACTACGTCACCACGAACGATGTGATCGGGGGCAATTCCGGCAGTCCCGTGATCGACGCACAGGGTCGCCTCGTCGGGCTCGTGTTCGACGGCAACATTCACGCGCTCTCGGGATCCTACTGGTACGACGCCGCGAAGAACCGCACCGTCGCAGTTCATCCAGCGATCATCCTCACCGCGCTCGAGAAGGTGTACGGCGCTACCGAGCTCGCACGAGAGCTCAGCGGCGCGCCGCCGGCGGCGGGCCCGAAACGGGCGCTGTGATCCACACGCACGCGCTCACGGCGCTGCGACGGCGAGCACGTCGAAATCGATGTGCACGCGGTCCTGCAGCGCAAGCGCACCGAGCGCGACGCTGAACGGCTTGATGCCGAAGTCGCTCTGCATCAGCTCGAAGCTGCCGCGTGCGCGCAAGCCTTGTGCATCGAGCGTCAGCACGAGCGGCACGGGCACAGCGCGCGTCACGCCTTTGAGCGTGATGCGCGCCACGACACGCGGCGCCGCCTGCGTGCCCGCCACTTCGGCGGCGTCGATACGGATGACGGGGAACCGATCGGCATCGAGCACCTGCGCGCCCAGCATGTTGCGCCTCGTCCCCTCGACGTCCTGCGGCGAGAGGGCGGTCTGAAACTCCGGGCCTTGCGCGCCGCGCTCCTGCGGATCGTCGACCACCAAGCGCTCGACCGGCACGGTGAGCTCGAACCCGGAGCGTTCGAAGCGCGAATGAAGCCACACGCGCCCCTCGACCTCGCGCGCGCTCACGACGTGATTGTGACCGAGACGCGCCAAGGGACCGCCGCGGAAGACGAGCGCCTGCAGGCGCGAGTGCGAAGCATCGATCACGAATATGCGCGCGCCATCCAGATCGACAGGTCGAGCCGCAAAGACGGGCTCGGAATCGCGCGTCTCGTGAGTACAGGCGCTCATGCAGAGCGTCAGCACGAGGCTCAACACGCCCCTGACAGCGGTCGACTTGGCCATTTCTCACCTTCCCTGACACTCCTCGCGGCACGGCGCGCTATCCTTTTCCAATTCTCGGTACCGTGACCATTCGGATCTTCCATGCCGCTCAAGAACACCGCCACGAAGTACGGAGCGATCGCGCAGCTGTTCCATTGGATCATCGTCGTGCTCATCGTCACGCAGTACGTGCTCGCGCAACGCGCGGACAGCCTGCCGCGCGGCCCGGCCTTGCTGCAAACCATCGCCCTGCACAAGTCGATCGGCATCACGATTCTCGGGCTCGCCGTGCTGCGGCTCATCTGGCGCTGGCTGAATCCGGTGCCGCCGATGCCGGCCAGCTCGCCCCGGTGGCAACATCTGGCCGCTCGGCTCTCGCACATTGCGCTCTATGCGCTCTTGTTCTTGATGCCGCTGTTCGGCTGGCTCATGTCGTCGGCGCGCAATTTTCCCGTGAGCTGGTTCGGGATCGTCACGCTCCCGGACCTGATCGGCCCGAGCGAACGCGCGTACGAGTTCTTCCACGAGGGCCACGAGATTCTCGCCCAGGTTCTGTTCGTGGTGGCTCTCGTGCACATCGCCGCGGCGCTCAAACACCATTTCATCGACCGCGACGACGTGCTGACGCGCATGCTGCCGTGGAACCATCGGTCCGAGTCGAGGGACTAATGTCCTAACCCGCCGATACAGTTGAACGATCAGACAACCGCCCAGATCACGAGCATGACCACGTTCAAAGCGAAACTCTGGCTGACGATTCCGGTGTTGCTGTTCGCAGGCTTGGCCTTGGCGGCGACGCATTGGATCATGCAACCCAAGCAGAGCACGCTCACCTTCACGGCCCGACAGGCCGGCGCACCGTTTCAAGGCGAGTTCAAGCAGTTCTCGGTCGACATCCGCTTCGACCCGAGCGATATCGCGAACAGCCGTTTCGAAGTCACGGTGGATCTTGCGTCCGTCGATACGAAGGACCGCGAGCGCGACGGCATTCTGCGCGGTCCCGATCTCTTCGCCGTCGACAAATGGCCGACGGCAACCTACGTGACGGAACGATTCGAGCATCGCGGCGGCAATCGTTTCGCGGCGGTCGGCAAGCTCACGCTACGCGGCGTCACGCGCGAAGTCCCGCTCGACTTCACCTTCGAGACCGACAGCGCGGGTGCATGGCTCAAAGGAACGGCCAAGCTCAATCGGCTCGACTTCGGTGTCGGTCAAGGGGAGTGGCGCGACACGGCGAGCATCGCCAACGAAGTCGAAGTCCGTTACGCGCTGCTGCTGACGAAGAGCTGACGCTGCATCGGCGTACGCGCCGGCGCTACATTGCACCGGGCAGCGGTGCTGCGTCTTTCGGCCGGCGCGTTCGATCGAGCGTGCTGACGAGCCAAATGGCGGGCGTCGAGAGCAGCACGCCCGGAATCATTTCGTAGAGCTCGAACAAGGCGCCCTCGCCACGTTGCCAGAGCATGACCGTGACGCCGCCGACGATCATGCCGGCAAGGGCGCCGTTGCGCGTCATGCCTGACCAGTAGAGCGACAGCACGATCGCGGGGCCGAACGCCGAACCGAATCCCGCCCACGCCCACGCGACCAGCTCGAGCACCGTCCGCGCCGGATCGAGCGCCAGCCAAAACGCGAGCAGTGCAATGGCCAGCACCGCGCCGCGCCCGACCCACAGGAGCTCGGCGCCTTGCGACTGCGGTCGCATCAAGCCGCGATAGATATCCTGCGCGAACGCCGACGACGCGACGAGCATCTGCGCCGAAGCGGTGCTCATGATCGCTGCCAGGATGCCGGAGAGACACACGCCCGCCAGCACGGGATGCAGATACGTCGTCGACATCAGAATGAAGGCCTTCTCACGCTCAGGCCCGGCGAGCGGCTCGAGCACGACCGCCGCCGTCACGCCGACCAGGATCGCCGCCGTCAGCACCACGATCACCCAGGTCATCGCGACGCGACGAGCCGTCTGCATCTGCGACGCGGACTTGATCGCCATGAAGCGCGCCAGAACATGCGGCTGACCCGGATAACCGAGCCCCCAGGCGACCATCGAGAGAATGCCGATCACCCCGAGCGCCTCGCCGCTCGACGACGCGAGCGACGCGGCGTTGCGCTCCGCCAGCGCGCCCATGGTTTCGTCCACGCCGCCGACCAGCGCCATGCCGAGCACGGCGACGAGCACGAGCGCGACGAACATCAGCGTGCCCTGTAGGACATCCGACCAGCTCACCGCGAGGAACCCGCCGAGGAACGTATATGCAAGCATCACGATCGTTCCCCAGAACAACGCCGGCACATAGTTGAGGTCGAACAACGTCTGGAAGAGTCTGCCTGCAGCGACGAAGCCCGAGCTCGTGTAGAAGATGAAAAACACCAGGATCAGCACTGCCGAGATCGAACGCAACAGACGGCTCGTATCCGCGAAGCGATGCTCGAAGTAATCGGGCAAGGTGAGCGAATTGTTGAGCTGCTCGGTGCGCACGCGCAGCGGTGCGGCGATGAAGCGCCAGTTGGCCCAGGTACCGACGGCAAGACCGGCTGCCATCCAGAACGCATCGAATCCCGATGCATATGCAAGCCCGGGCAAGCCCATGAGCAACCAGCCGCTCATGTCGGTCGCCTGCGCGCTGAGCGCAGTCACGAAGCTGCCGAGCGAGCGGCCTCCCAAGATGAAATCGGACAACGTGCTCGTGCGGCGCCACGCGACGAATCCGAGCGCCAAGCACACGCCCATGTACACGACGATCGTTGCCAGAATGTAAGCAGGCCGCTCGATCATGGAGCTCCTCGTCGATATGGATGCACGATCATGGCCGCACGCTCACAAAAAGCAAAGTAGCGTGCGGGCGACGCGCGTGGCTGCCCCCTTACCTGAGGTGTCCCGCTCGGTTACAGTGAGCGCACATGGCGCCTCCTGTTCGCTTCACCGACCTCGACGAATGCGTCGAGGCGACGCTCAAGCGCGTCGGCAACCGCATCGTGCTCGGCCTGCCGGTCGCAATCGGCAAGCCGAACGAGCTCGTCAACGTCTTCGTCCGGCGCGCGCTCGCCGATCCGCGGATCCAGCTCACGATCGTCACGGCGCTGTCGCTGCGCGCGCCACGCTGGCGCAGCGATCTCGAGCGACGCTTCGTCGAGCCGCTCGCGCACCGCATCTTCGGCGACTACACCGAGCTCGAGTACGTACGGCTCATCGAAGAAAAGCGCCTGCCGTCGAACATCGAAGTGCTCGAGTTCTACTTGGAGCCGGGCGCGTGGCTCGATGACGAGCACTTCCAGCAGCAATACCTGAGCGCGAATTACACGCACGTCGCCCGCGAAGCCTTGCGCCGCGGCCTCAACGTGCTCGCGCAGTACGTGGCGACGCCGCGCGCCGGCGAAGCGCCGCCCGGCGTGCTGAGCCTCGGCGCCAATCCCGATCTCACGGCCGACCTGCTGCCGCAGATCGCCGCAATGCGCGCCGCCGGCAACCCGTTCGTGTTGATCGGCCAGATCCACCCCGACATGCCGTTCATGTACGGCGATGCGCTCGTTGCCACGGATACCTTCGATTATCTGATCGAGCGCGAGGCCGCGCCGCTCTTCGCGCCGCCCAATGCGCCCATTCCGCTCACCGAGCACGCGATTGCACTCAACGTGAGCACGCTGATCCGCGACGGCGGCACGATGCAGCTCGGCATCGGCGAGCTCGGCGATGCGGTCGTTCACGCGCTGCAATTGCGCCACGAGAAGCCGGCTGTTTACCGCGAGATCCTCGAAGGCTTGGGGCTCCTCGAGCGCTATCGGCGCCTCATCGAAAGCGAAGGCGGCACGGCGCCGTTCGAGCGCGGCTTGTACGGCTGTACGGAAATGCTCGCGGACGGATTTCTCGACCTGTACCGCAGCGGCATCCTCAAGCGGCGCGTCTATCCGAGCGCACGTCTGCAAAGACTTCTCGATGCCGGCCACATCGATGAGCACGTCGAGCTGCGCACGCTCGATGCGCTGAGCGCATCCGGCATGCGGCGCATGTCCTTCGTGGACTTCGATGAGCTGCGCGACGTCGGCTTGTTCCGCGACGACAGTCGAGTTCGAGCGCGGCATGCTCATCTGCCCGGACGGCACGCAAGTCCGCGCGAGCTTCGAGACGCCCGAGCAACGCGCCGCCATCGCAAGAACGTGCCTTGGCACCAAGCTGCGCAACGGCGTGCTGCTCGATGCCGGATTCTTCTTCGGGCCGCGCGCCTTCTACGAACGCCTGCGCGAGCTGCCGCCTGAGCAACGCAAACTGTTTGCGATGCGCGGCATCAGCTTCATCAACGAGCTGTACGGGCCGGAATGGGAGCTGAAAGTGGCGCAGCGCCGGCACGCGCGTTTCGTGAACACCGCGATGCTCGTCACCGGGCTCGGCGCCGCAGTATCCGACGCCTTGGCCGACGGCCGCGTCGTCAGCGGCGTCGGCGGACAGTACAACTTCGTGGCGATGGCCCACGCGCTGCCCGAGGCGCGTTCGATCCTCTGCGTACGCGCCACGCGCACATCACGCGGTACGCTCTCGTCGAACATCGTGTGGAGCTATGGGCACACGACGATCCCGCGTCATCTGCGCGACATCGTCGTCACCGAATACGGCATCGCCGATCTGCGCGGCCGTACCGATAGCGAGATCGTTGCCGCCCTGGTGTCGATCATGGATGCGCGCTTTCAGGACGAATTCGTCGCCGCCGCCAAGCGTGCGCGCAAGCTCCCGCGCGACTTTCGCGTGCCGGACGCAGCGCGTGCGAATCTGCCGCACATCTTGCGCGAGCGCCTTGCACCGTGGTGCGCGCAAGGCGAGTTTCCGGAGCTGCCTTTCGGCAGCGATCTCACGCAAGAGGAGCTCGTGCTCGCAAAGGCGCTGCGACATTTGGACGAGCAGCGTCACACGATGGGCGGCAAGGTGCGGCTTGCTTTCGAAACGCTGACAAAAGGCGGCACACGGCGCGATCTCGATTCCTATCTGGCGCGGATGCAGCTCGCGCAGCCACGGACCTTCAAGGAACGCCTTTACCGTCGCGCCCTGCGTGCCGCGCTCAAGCAAGTCAAGCGTTGACGCGCATCAGCCGTCAGTGCCCGACGGCGGCCAGCAATGCGTCGATCATCGACTCGGCCTGACGAAGATAACCGCCACCGAACAAGTTGTAGTGATTGAGCACGTGATAAAGGTTGTAGAGCGGCACACGCGTGCTGGCTCCGGCATCGAGCGGCCACGTCGAATGGTAGGCAGCATAAAAAGCCGGACCGAAGCCGCCGAAGAGCCGCGTCATCGCGATGTCCGTCTCGCGATCGCCGTAATAGACGGCCGGATCGAAGATCACCGGCAAGCCATCGTCGTCGCTCGCCCAGTTGCCGCCCCAGAGATCGCCGTGCAAGAGCGACGCGACGGGACGGTAGTCGCTGAAGAATTGCGGCAGCTTCTCGCAGAGGAGGTAGCCGCGATCGAGCACGCGCCGGCTCGCGCCGCGCTCTGCCGCTAGATCGAGCTGCGGACGCAGCCGCTGATCGCGATAGAACACGTCCCATGAGCCGGTCGGCGCGTTGCGCTGCGGCGTCGAACCGATGGTGTTGTCGCGCTCCCAGCCGAATTGCGCGTGCGTGCAGCGATGTTGCCACGCGAGCTGCTCGCCGAGCATCGCTTCGGTCGAACGCGACGGTGCACTGAGCGCAATCCATTCGAGCGCAAGATAAGCGCCCTCGCGACTCTGGCCGAGCGCGAGCACGTTCGGCACCCGTACGGCCTGCGCGGCGGCCAGCGCCTTCAGCCCGGCCGCTTCCGCTTGGAACATGTCGAGCGCGTTCGGCGCGGCCGAGACCTTGACGAATATCGAGCCCTGCGCCGCGCGGTACTCGAACGCACTATTGATCGAGCCGCCGCCCACGGGACGCCGCGTCTTGTCGTCGATCCGCGTCCCGAGCGCTGCGCTCAGTGCCTCGCCGACCGACGCAGCGACGCGGCCAGGCATCGTCAGGGGCTCACGCGAACGGGCGTGGAGGCATCCGTACCGACGACCGTCGTCCACGCTCGCACGTAGTGGCGAACGACGAGCCCGTGCTTCACGTACGGATCGGATTGAGCGAATCGCAGCGGCACATCGGGCGAATCGCACTTGAACAACAGCATGCCGCGGTCGGGAGGATCGGCGAATGCGCCTGCCAGCACGAGCTCGCCGCGCTCGTGCGCCTCCCACGCGAGCCTTAAGTGTTCGTCGCGGAATTCAGTACGCCGTTGCAGATAGTCGGGCGTGAATTCGTAGAACAGGACGTAGTGCATGGCCGACCTCAAAGCAGCTTGCGAGCTTGCTCGTGCAAGGCCCGGATGGTCGCGGCGATCTCATCCGGCGCAGCGCCGTTGGCGAGGATCGCTCGCGAGACGTTCGGAAGCACTCGACCGCGCGCGTCCGGCATGCGCGCCAAGACATCATCCATCGTCGCGCCTTGCGCCCCGACGCCTGGCGCCAGAATGAAAGAACGCGGCAACGCGGCGACGATCGCCGCCGCATCTTCGCAAGTCGCCCCCACGACCGCGCCGATCGGACCCGGCGATTCCTCAGTATAAGCACGATTGCGCTCTGTGAGCTCCTGCGCGACGTAACTTGCGACCGTCGCGCCGTCGGCAAGGCGCGCCTGCTGCAAGGCCGTACCTTCCGGGTTCGAGGAGCGGACGACGACGAACACGCCGGCCTCGGCTTTGACGGCAATATCGAAGAACGGCGCGAGCGCACCCACGCCGAGATACGCGTGCGTCGTGACGGCATCGGCGTGCAGCGTCGCGTGCGGCCCGAAATAACCCTCTGCGTATGCAGCTCCCGTCGATTCGATGTCGCCGCGCTTGCCATCGACGAGCACCAATACTTCGCGGCTATGCGCAAGCTGCGTCAACTCTTCGAGCGCGCGAAAACCGGCGCTACCGAAGCGCTCGAAAAACGCCGATTGCGGCTTCACGATCGCAATGCGGTAGTCCGCCGCCGTCAGCACGCGGCGCCCGAATTCGAGCGCGCCTTCGGCGCTGTCGGGCAAGCCGCAAGCCTTCAGCAAGGAGGCGGACGGGTCGATGCCCACGCACAACGGACTGTATTCGCGGATTTTTTTGGTCAGACGGGCGGCAAAGGAAGACATGGAGTTCTCGAAAGAGCGGTCGGACGCCGAATTGTACCGCCCGCTCGCGCCCGCATCGAAATCTACTTGCCGCCCGCGATCACGCGCCGTGCGAGCCTGCTTCCGCCAGCGCCTCCGGCTCGGTGCTCGCGGCTCGCTCCGGCGCAGACTGGATGACCTGCGCGATGAGCTCGCGCAGGCGTGTGTGCGTGATGGGCTTCGTGACCACCTGATCGATGCCCGCATCGAAACACCGACGGCGATTCTCCGCGGTCGCATCCGCCGTGATCGCGATGATGCGCGTGCGCGGCAGATTGGCCGCACGCTCCCGCTCACGCACCTCGCGCGCTGCCGTCGGACCGTCCATGACGGGCATCTGACAATCCATGAGGATCGCATCGAAGGTGTGCGCGGCAACGGCATCGAGCGCTTGCGCCCCGTTCTCCACCGCAATCACGTCGCAGCCGAAGTGCTGAAGCATCTCCACGAGCACTTCGCGATTGGTCGGATTGTCCTCGGCGAGCAGCACCTTGGGAGCGGACTGCAACGTCAGCTGCGTCCTCGCCGATGCGTCCGGCAATGCGGCGCGTGCCTGCACGCCGTCGAGCGAACGTTGCAACGTGACCGTGAAGGCAAACGTGGTGCCGCGCTCGGGCTCGCTGTCGAGCGAGATGGTCCCGCCCATCAACGTCACGAGCCGGCGCACGATCGCAAGCCCGAGGCCCGTGCCGCCGAAACGGCGCGTCGTGCTCGATTCGGCTTGTGCGAACGGCTCGAAAATCCGCTCGCGCGCTTCGGGCGGCACGCCGATGCCCGTGTCCGCGACGACGAAGCGCAACTGCACGCGATCGTCTCCGACTTGCGCGAGCTCGCATGACACCGAGATGGAGCCTTTCTCGGTGAACTTGACCGCGTTGCTGAGCAGGTTGTTGAGGATCTGACGCAGACGCACCGCATCGCCGACGAGCATCGCCGGCACGTCCCGGTCGATCCGCACGCCGAACACGAGCCCTTTCGCCTGCGCCGCGGCAACGAAAGGCGCAGCCACCGTCTGCACGACTTCCGCCGGAGAGAACGGACTTGCATCCAGCTCGAGCTTGCCCGCCTCGATCTTCGAGAAATCGAGAATGTCGTTGAGGATGTCGAGCAACGAGCGGCCGGAGCGCAAGATCGTCTCGGCCAGATGGCGTTGTCGCGGGTCGAGATCGGTACGCAGCAACAGCTCGCACATCCCGAGCACGCCGTTCATCGGCGTGCGGATCTCGTGGCTCATGGTCGCGAGAAATTCCGACTTGAGCCGATTGGCCGCGAGCGCCGCGTCGCGGTCGCGGCGCATCGCCTGTTGCTGCTCCAATTGATGCAGCATGGCGTTGATCGAAGCGTTGAGCATGCGGAACTCGCGCGCGCCGCGTTCGATCTCGAGTCGCGCGTCCGGATGGCCTTGCTCGCCGATCGCCGTCACGCGCTCGGCGAGCCGCTCGAGCGGCATGATCACGCGAGAGCGAATGACGGCCAGGACGGCCACGAGAAAGAACGAGCCGATGACCACCGTGGCCATGAGGAGGTATGCCCGCGCCTCGCTCAGCATGGTCTGAATCGGCCGCTGCATGAGCAGATGCAGCCGCGCCACGTCCTGCCCCCATATATCCTGCAGTGGCGTGGCGGCATCGATCTCCGCCTCGCCCACCGTCAGCATGTCGCGCCCCTGTGAGCGATCGATACGACGAGTCGAGGGCCAGGGACCGCGTTCCACGCGCAGCGATTGGCCCGTCATGCGCGCAAGCGACGGCGCCACCACGTCGGACAACGAGCGTCCCATGACGATGCGCCCCGCCGGCGCGTCGGTGCCCGACGTCATGATCGCTTGCGAGCTCACGAGATAGACCCCGGATTCGATCCCGACCAAGCCGGTGTGCCCTTCGAGGCCCGTGCGCACGCCGAGCCCGCCGTCCGCCGCGATCAACGAGACGAGATCGGCCGGCGCTTCTTCGAGCGCATCGCCCGAGGAGGCGATCTGGCGTGCGAACAAGACGTTTCCGCTCGCATCGACGAATGCCATGAAGCTCACGCGTAAACGTCTGTAGGTCGCGAGATTGAGATTCTTCGCTACGTAATCGTCGCTGCGCCCCGCGGCATAGTCGTAGGTATCGGACCACTGCGCCCAATCCGCCACGGTGGCCGCCAAATCTTCCTGCATGATCTCGAGCGCGTGATGCAGGCTCGTCAAACGGAAGAAGGCACCCCTCGATTCGATCTCGGTTAATTGACGCTCGACGAATTCGCCCGCGACGTAGTACTGCGCACCGCTCAACAACAGGAACCCGAGCGCAAGCGAGGCGAGAATGCTGTGCCGCAGGCTGAGGGCGCGATGAGAAGGATCGTGAGACGCCACGGAGGAAGATTGTTTTGACTAGACAAACGACAAGCCGATAGGCGCCCCGCAGAGCACCGTCGGCTCGCATCCTCGCAATCATCGCCATGGAGAGCAAGACGATGAGTGCTCAACGCGGCGCCGGTCAGACCACCTGGCATTGGGTCCGGCGTTTGGTGGACTGACCTCCCTCGCTCATATCCACGCAACACGAGGCGACGTGCCAGCCATGCGTCGGCAGCCGGCGACAGTTTGCGCACCCGCTAACAACGCAACTCGCGCCGGCGTGCCGCGAGCTTGCGATAGCGCTCGTTAAGGCGCGTCCCCTTCTTGGCGCCATAGCCTTGGCGCATCGTCGAGCGGATGTTCCGCAATGCCTGCTCGAGCTTGGCGCACATGGCTGCATGTTTCGCGCGAGCTTGCCCATCGTTGCTGTCGCGCGCGGCGGGACGCCTAGGGACCGCAGACGCCGACGGCGACGCTTCGGGCTGCATCACTTCGAGAACAGTGATACGCGCTGCATCCGCTTCGAACGTGCTCGCATGCGCGCTACAGGGCCGGTCTGAATAGATCACCGTCTCGGCCTCGACACAGCGATAGATCGGCTGCGCGGCGAGCACGACGGATGGCATCGCTTGAGCGAGCAGCACGCCGATAAGCGAGCGCAGGACGAAATCGATCATGGGATCTGCCTCCTCCAGCAAGAGGATGCAGGCAGCAGGAAGCGCCGCGTAGCGAGTTTGGCGGCGATCCGCCCGGAAATGTCTAGCCGATGGACGCTGCGATGCGTTCGGCTTGATTGCGCAAGAGCCGACCGAATCCGGCCGCATCGTAGAGGGCATTCAAGGCCGAGAGATTCGGCGCACGCCGCTCGAGCATCGACAGCTCGACATCGAGCGGCATGTCGCACGCGATCTCCGTGAGCTGTCGCGCCAGAAACGCGCGTTCGCGATGCTCGCGCAGCTGTGCGGCGACGAAGCCGGGATTGCGAATCTTCAGTTGATAGATGCGCTCGAGCTCTTCGTAGAGATGCACGAGCGATTCGAAATGGCGAAACAACAGCGAAGCGGTCTTGCGACCGATGCCCGGCACGCCGGGAATGTTGTCGACCGCATCGCCCATGAGCGCGAGGAAACACGGCATGCGCTCGGGGAGCACGCCGAAACGATCCGGGATGCGCTCGTATGCAAAGCGCTCTTCGCCGATGTAGTCCCAGTACTCATCGCCGGGACGCACGAGCTGCGCCAGATCCTTGTCGCGCGTGACGACCACGATCTGCTTGCCGGCCGCACGCATGCGCGTGGCGAGCGTGCCGATNATGTCGTCGGCTTCGTATTCGCTGCTGGCAAAGCTCGCCACGCCGAGCGCCTCNCAGAGCTCGCGGCACAAGCCGAACTGGCGCTTGAGGTCTTCCGGCGCCGGCTCGCGATTGGCCTTGTAGGCCGGGAACAAGCGATTGCGGAACGAATGCACCGTGGTCGCATCGAACGCGACCGCGATGTGCTGNGGCCTCACCCGTTCGAGGAGATCGCCGAGGAACCTGCCGAAGCCATGCAGCGCGTTGACGGGTCGGCCGTCCCGGTCGCAGAGCGACAGCGGCACCGAGTGATAGGCGCGAAAGACGAACACCGACGCATCGATGAGATACAACGCCGAGCTCGGCGGTACCGCGCTCGCCGGCGCTGGCGAGGGAAGGAAAGATGCGTTGCTCGTCTGCACTGAATTGCCGCAATCAGGAAGGCAGGCGATGAGAGCTGCGCACTGCCTGCCGAAGCGCGCGCACGGAAGATAACAGCGCCGGAGCGAGCGTTAAAGCGCGCGCAGCGCTTCAGCACGCGAGAGCGTAGCGGCGTGCATCCTTCAAGCGTTCGTGCAGGGGACTCGAGCGCGGGAAATGCGCGAGCAGATACTCCATCTGATCGGCCAGCACGCGGCGGCCTTTCAGATAGATGTACTCGGCATACGTCGGGGTGAACGGCACGGCAATGAGCTGCAACCCCGCTTCTTCGGGCGTGCGCCACGCTTTCAAGTTATTGCAGCGACGACAGGCAGTCACCACGTTCGTCCACGTATCCTGCCCGCCTTGGCTGAGCGGCCGGATGTGATCGCGCGAGAGCTGACTCGCCGGGAACCGTCCGCCGCAATACATGCAGAGATACGCGTCGCGCTTGAACAAGGTCTGGTTGTTGAGCGGCGGGGTGTAGTCCTTGCGGAGATTGCCGGGATTGTGGGAGTGGCCGACCGTCGCGACGATGGAGTTGACCTCGACGACCGAGCGCCGCCCGGTGCGCGCGTTGGTACCGCCGTACAAGCGATAAAGACGCGTCCCGCAGGTGTAAGCGACCTGATCCGTGTGATACAGCCGTACTGCATCCCGGTAGTCGATCCACTCCAGGGGCATTCCCGAGACATCCGTCCTCAGGATCTCTTGGCTCAGGTGGTTCAGCGGTTGCACGACTCGCAGGTACGGCATGGTCGACCCGTTCGGCCGAACCTTCGCTTTGAAGCCGCAGCTAAGATACGCGAGCCCCGTGCAACTATTCAACGGCAACGGCGCAAAAGTTCGTGGCACGCACGCCACGCGACACCGAGCCGAGCCGCACCGTCGCCAGCCCGACACGAAGGCAGCGCGCGAGGGCGCTGCCTTCATCGTGCGGAAACCGCCGCCAGTTCGATCGCTGACCGGTCAACGCCCCAGCGGCTCATACGTCTTGCGGCTGTAGACCGAGCGGACCTTCAGCCTACAGCCGCACGGCAAATCCCTTGCTGTTAGTGGCCGCCGCCCTCCAGCGACTTCACCGCCTGGATCATCGCGACCATCACCTTCTGCGCGTCGCCGTAAACGAGATTGGTATTGTCCGCATAGAACAGCTCGTTCTCGACGCCCGAATAGCCCTTACCCTGGCCGCGCTTGATGACGTAGACCTGCTTGGCTTGATCCACGTTGAGGATCGGCATGCCATAGATGGGGCTGTTCTTGTTCGTACGCGCCGCCGGATTGACCGTGTCGTTGGCGCCGATCACGACCGCGACGTCCGCTTCCTTGAACTCGTCGTTGATGTCCTCGAGGTCGTAGATCATGTCGTAGGGGACGCCCGCTTCCGCGAGCAGCACGTTCATGTGCCCCGGCATGCGACCGGCCACCGGATGGATCGCGAACTTGACCTCGACGCCGGCGTCGACGAGCAGCTTCACGAACTCGTAGAGCTTGTGCTGAGCCTGCGCCACCGCAAGGCCGTAGCCCGGCGCGATGATGACCTTGTTCGCATAGCGCATCTGAATCGCCGCATCGCTCGCCTCGGCGGGCTTCTGCGTACCCTTGATCTCGCCATCGGCGCCCGCATCGCTGGCGCCGAAGTTGCTGAAGATCACGTTCGAGACGCTGCGGTTCATCGCCTTGGCCATAAGCAGCGTGAGCAGCGTACCCGCCGAACCGACCACCATGCCGGCGATCATGAGCGCGGGATTCTGCAGCACGTAGCCTTCGAAACCGACGGCAAGACCGGTGAAGGCGTTGTANAGCGAAATGACGACGGGCATGTCNGCGCCNCCGATCGGCATCGTCATGAGCACGCCGAATACGAGCGCAGCGCCGAAGAACGCGGCGACGAGCGCCGCCGGCGCATGGCCGTGCGCAACGAAGACGATGTACACGCCGAGCGCCAGCGTGGCGAGGAACAGCACGCCGTTGACCAGCTGCTGCCCCGGATAACGCCAGGTCTTGTTGATGCGTCCATCGAGCTTCGCCCACGCAATCAACGAGCCGGACAACGAGACCGAGCCGATCAATGCGCCCAACACCGCCAGCACCAACGGCACGGTCTGGTGCTCGGCGCTCGTGCGCAGAAATTCGACCGCTGCAATCGCCGCAGCCGCGCCGCCGCCCATGCCGTTGTAGAGCGCGACCATCTGCGGCATGGCGGTCATCGCAACGCGCTTGCCGCTCCACCACGCCCACAACGTGCCGAGGACGAGCGCCACCAGCGCGAGCACGACGTTGGTGCCCAGGTGCGGCTGCGCAGCCTCGGTCACACCGAAGTAGTAGAGGAAGCTTGCGAGCGTGGCGACCAGCATGCCGACGCCCGCCACGACGATACCGGAGCGCGCCGTCACCGGCGACGACATGCGCTTCAAACCGTAGATGAAGAGAAACGCGGCCGCGAAATAGCTCGCGTCGATGACAAATTGCGGTTGCACGCTCATGTCACTTACCGCCCTCGCCAGCCTTGTTGCTCGGCTTGAACATCTCGAGCATCCGCTCGGTCACCACGTAGCCGCCGGCCGCATTGCCGGCGCCGAGCAGCACGCCGACGAAGCCGATGACCTGCTCGACAAGCGAGGTGGCGTTGAGCAATGCATACATCGCGCCCACGACGACGATTCCGTGGACGAAATTCGATCCGGACATGAGCGGCGTGTGCAGAATCGCCGGCACGCGTCCGATGATCTCGTAGCCCGTGAAGGCTGCGAGCATGAAGATGTAGAGGGCCACGAAGCCCGTTAGCGTAGTAGTGAGATCCATGATCGATCTGTGCTCATGTGAAATAGTTCGATTCGCTCCTGAAGCCGTCGACGGCGCGCACTGAGCGCATCGTCGCGCCGCATCAGGCGCCCTCGACGGCCTTGCGCGCAGCCTCGTTCTTGATTTCGCCGGCGTGCGTCAACACGGTCTTCGCGATGATCTCGTCGTTCCAGTCGAGCGCGATCGCCTTGTCCTTGATGATGAGCTCGAGCAGGTTGTACTGATTCTTCGCGTAGAGCTCGCTCGCATGCTCGCCGAGCATGCTCGGCACATTGAGCGGCGCCACGATCGTGACGTCGCCGATGCGCACGGTTTCGCCGGGCACGCTGAGCTCGCAGTTGCCGCCGCCTTCTGCAGCGAGATCCACGATCACGCTGCCGGCCTTCATGCCCTCGACCTGCGCCTTGCTGATGAGCTTGGGCGCCGGCCGCCCCGGAATCGCGGCGGTCGTGATGATGAGATCTGCGCTTTGGATGTGTTTGGTCACCACCGCCGCGATGCGGTCCTTCTCTTCCTGCGTGAGCTCGCGCGCATAACCGCCCGCGCCGCGCGCATCGACGCCGGTATCGACGAATTTCGCGCCGAGCGATTCGGCCTGCTCCTTCGTCTCGGGACGAACGTCGTAGCCCTCGGTCATCGCGCCGAGACGGCGTGCCGTGGCAAGCGCTTGCAAGCCGGCCACGCCCAGACCCATCACGAGCGTCTTGGCGGGACGAATCGAGCCGACGGCGAAAGTCATCATCGGCAGGATGCGCGCGAGATGCGTCGCGCCGAGCAGCACGGCGTAGTAGCCCGCGAGCGCCGCCTGACTCGACAGCGCATCCATGGCCTGCGCACGCGTGATGCGCGGCACGAGCTCCATGGCAAAGCAAGTGATTTNCTTGTCGCGCAGACGTTTGGTGAGTTCGATCTCTTTGNGGGTCGTACACGGAACGAAATGAGGATCGATCCCTCGCGCATCGCCTCGACGACCTCGAGATCCGGCGGCTGCACTGCGAGCAGCACGTCGGCATCGCGAGCGAGCGCGAGGCGGTCCGTCGTAAAGATCACGTTCTTGAACGCCTGATCGGCGAGCTTGACTTGGGCGCCGGCCCCCGCCTCCATGTGAACTTCGGCACCCAACTTGACCAGCTTGTCGGCAACCGCCGGAACCATGGCGACGCGCCGCTCGTGCGGCCGCGTCTCCTTGAGTACAGCAATCTTCAGTGACACACGCTCTCCCGCGAAACTAGCGATGCAGTATCTTGGAATCGTCGAGAGCGGCTCGTGGTCGTCGCGGCGACGATCGTGTCTGCCGCTTGTTGCTTTCCGCCGTGTCCACCCCCGACCCGTTGTTGCACCAAGCATTGTCCGTTGCTTGGTGACTCTCGGCAACCTTACACGCCTCGCGAGGCGCATTATTTCGATTATTCAGGCCGCCACGAGATCCTGATGCGGGAAAAGCACGCTTACAGCGCGCAACAGCGCTGCATCACGAGCGAGATGAATCGAGCAATACGTTGCCAGATCAGACGCGCAGCACGCGTCGATCTGCGATTGGACACCGCACGACGCGGCAGGCGCAGTGAATCGTCAATCGTTGCCGAGGAAAGAACGCCGCCGAGACTCGCTCAGAGCGGCGCGGGCGCGGGATGCGCATCCGCCGGATGCTCGCCGGACTTCAGCTTTTCGCGCAGCTTCGCGCGCTCCTCTGGCGAGAGCTGACGAAAGCGTTCTCTGAGCTCGCGCCGCTTTTCGGGCGGCAGCTGTTGAAAGCGTTCGAACTGCTCGCGAATGCGCGCTTGCTCCTCGGGGGGAAGCGACTTGAACTCGTGAAACTTACGGCGTAGCTCGCGCCGCTGCTCGGGATCGAGCGAACGCCAGCGCTCCATGCGCCGTCGCGCCTCGGCGCGTTCTTCGTCCGACATCGAGGCCCAACGCTCCGCGCCGCGCGCGAGCGCGCGCTGCCGCTCCGGCGGCATGCGATCCCAATGCGATTCGAAGCGCGACAGGATTTCCTGCTGCGAAGCGCTGAGCTCGTCCCAACGTACGCCGCTCTGCGACCCCTGCGCCCAGCCGACTCCGGCAGCGAACAATGCAAGCATGCCGCAGGCGAGCGCACGCGCGAGGAAGCGCGCGTTGTGAAGACCTTTGGAGGTTGCCGTACGCATGTCAGCCGCTATTGCCGTTCGCTTGCGACGTCTGAGCCGCGACCCACGCATAGAACTCGACGTCTTCGATGAGATCGAAGCTCGCCACGTCGGCGACGATGTCGAGGTCGTCCACCGGCCAGCCTGTCTCCTGCAGCTCGCCGTCGCGCATGCCGGGGCTGAGCCCCATCCACACCGCAAGCACCGCTGCCGCCGTCACGCCAGCCAAGGGCATCCCCATGCGCAGCCACGCCGGCGTTCGGCGCGCATTCAGCTCCGCGAGCGCTGCTTGCCGAGCCTGATTCAGGCGCGAGCGCGTTCTGCCGTCGAGCGACTCGACGCTTGCCTCGAACAGCGCGCGCGTGCGCTTTTCGAATTCGCTCTCGCGTTCGACATCGTGGCTCATGGCACCTTCTCTCCTGCGGCTCATCACTGCTCTCCCCCCGCGAAACCCGCGAGCTCCTCGCGCAGCGTATGCACCGCACGGGAATAATGAGTCTTGACGCTGCCTTCCGTACAGCCCATTGCGGCCGCCGTCTGCGCGACATCGAGACCCTCGAAATTGCGCAGCATGAAGGCCTGCTGCTGGCGGGCCGGTAACTTGGCGAGCGCGCGCTCGAGCTCCTGCATCGCCTGCTCCGTCGAGAGCTGCTCGGGCGGCAACGCAGCGCGATCCGGCACCGACTGCAACGGGTCGATCTCGTCCTCTTCGTCGGATGCGCTCGCGAACCAGCTCAAGATTCTCGCGCGCACCTTGCTCCGGCGCTGAAAATCGCGGATGCGGTTCTGCAGGATGCGATAGAACAGCGGACGCCACTCTTCGGCAGGACGGTCCGCATAGCTGCGCGCAAGCTGCAGCATGGCATCCTGTACGATATCGAGCGCGTCGTCGTCGTTGCGCACGATGATCCGCGCGATACGAAACGCGCGCTTCTCCACGCCCGCAAGAAAACGGTCGAACTCGAGCGAGTGCTCCAGAGTGTGCTCCTTCGACGCCGGCGCCTCGTCCCAGCGCACGGCCAATGTCAGCGTATCAGTGAGGCGCATTATCACCCGAGCCAACGGCCAAACTCTTCCTGAACAACGCGCCAGCCGCCTGTGCGGTTGACAGCCGTCCGCACATCGCGAACCTTGCGGCCCACCGAAACTCAAGCCTCCGCGACATCTACCCCTTGCCCGTGTTCCTGAGCGTCGCCATCGATACCCCGCTTCGCAGGACGTTCGACTACCGGGCGCCTGCGGGGCTGCGCATCGCGCCGGGCAGCCGGGTCCGGGTGCCGTTCGGGCGCCGCCACGTGGTCGGAATCGCGCTCGAGCAGCGCGAGCACAGCGAGGTGCCGCCCGAGAAGCTGCGCGAAATCCAAGCAGTGCTCGACCCCGAGCCTGCCTTCGATTCGCGCCTGCTGGAGCTGCTGCGCTGGGCGGCCGATTACTACCGGCATCCGATCGGCGAAGTGCTCGCCGCAGCCTTGCCGGCTCCCTTGCGCGAAGGCGCGCCGTTACGCGAAGAGCGCTTCGTCTGGCGCCTCACCGTGGCCGGCCGAGCCGCCGCAAGCGGCATCGCGGCCCGCGCCGCTCGGCAGAAGGCCATCGTCGACCATCTGCTCGCGCACACGGAAGCCGACGCGCACACCCTGACCCAAGCAGGCGGCACGCTGGAGGCGCTCCGCGCGCTCGCCGCCCGCGGGTTCGTGGAACAAGTGGCGCTCGAGGCGCCCACGGAAGACGCCCCCACCCTGCCCGCCGCCGGACCGACACTCAACGCCGCGCAACAAGCCGCGCTCGAGCGCATCGCCGGCTCGTTCGGCACGTTCGCATCGCATCTGCTCTATGGCGTCACGGGCAGCGGCAAGACGGAGGTGTATTTGCAGCTCATCGCCCGCGTACTGGCGCGCGGCGAGCAGGCGCTCGTGCTGGTGCCCGAGATCGCGCTCACCCCGCAACTGGTCGCGCGTTTCGCTGCGCGCTTCCCGACTCGCATGGCCGTGCTGCATTCGGGACTCAACGACACCGAGCGCTTGCAGGCTTGGCGCGCGGCGCGCGAAGGCGGCGCCCGCATCGTGATCGGCACGCGCTCGGCGGTGTTCTGTCCGCTGGCGCGCCTCGGCCTGATCGTCGTCGACGAGGAGCACGACGGCTCGTACAAGCAGCAGGAAGGCTTTCGCTACTCGGCGCGCGACCTCGCAATCGTGCGAGCGCAGCGTTACGGCGTGCCGATCGTGCTCGGCTCGGCGACGCCCTCGCTCGAAACGCTCCACCGCGCGCAGCAACGACCCGAGTGGTTGTCGCGCTTGCCGGAGCGTGCCGTCGCACAAGCACGCCAGCCGCGCTGGGCGCTCGTCGATCTACGCAGGCACGCGCAGACGCAAGGCATTGCCACACCGGTCGTGCTCGCGATGCATCGACATCTGGAAGCCGGCGGCCAGATCATGCTGTTCCTCAATCGACGCGGCTATGCGCCGGTTCTGTTCTGTCCTGGCTGCGGCTGGTCGGCGCATTGCCGGCGTTGCGATGCGCACCTCACCGTCCACGGCACCGCCGGCGCGCTGCACTGTCATCACTGCGGTGCCCAGCAACCGCGCATCGAGACTTGTCCGTCCTGCGGAGCGCCGACCAAGCCCGTCGGCCAAGGCACCGAACGCATCGAAGAGACGATCGCCAGCGCCTTCCCCAAGGCGCGCGTGGCGCGGCTCGACCGCGACAGCATCCGGCGCCGCGGCGATCTCGAAGCGGTCTTCGAGCGCATCAATCGCCGGGAGGTCGACATCCTGATCGGCACGCAGATGCTGACGAAGGGGCACGATTTCCCGAACGTCACGCTCGTGGTCGTGCTCAATGCCGACCAAGGTCTGTTCAGCACGGACTTCCGCGCGAGCGAGCGGCTTGCCCAAACCATCGTGCAGGTCGCCGGCCGCGCCGGCCGCGCCGATCGGCCGGGCGAGGTGCTGATCCAAACCGAGTATCCGGATCACAAGCTCCTGACGCTGCTCTTGCAGGGCGGGTATGACGCCTTCGCCGCCGGCGCGATCGCCGAGCGGGAGCAAGGCCGTTGGCCGCCGTTTGCGCGCTTGGCGCTGCTGCGCGCGGAAGCCTCGCATCCGAGAGCACCGATGCGCTTCCTCGATGCCGCGCTCGCGGTCGGCCGCGAGCAGGGCGCCGCGGACGTGACGCTCCTCGGCCCGGTGCCGGCTGCCATGGAGCGGCGCGCCGGACGCCATCGGGCGCAGCTGCTCGTGCACGCCCCCACGCACGGGCCGCTTCAGCGCTTTCTCAATCGCTGGATTCCCGCCCTCGAAGATTTACCCGACGCCAAGCGCGTACGCTGGTCGATCGACGTGGATCCCCTGGAGCTGCTGTAAGGCTGTACGGAAAGGTCGTCCGCACGCTGCCGCCCGATCTGCGCGCTCGTTTGCCTTGCTGGTAGACTTGCGGCCCTATCTCCACGATCCATCCCCGCTTACGTGAAGTACCAGGTCGAACGACTCGTGCAGGCGGCGCTCGCCACCTTGCCTGCGGACATCCTGCCGACGGATATCTCGCCGACGGTCGTCGTCGAGCGCACCCGCGATCCGGCGCACGGCGATTTCGCAACGAACGTTGCCTTGCAGCTTGCGAAACCCGCGCGGCGCAATCCGCGGCAGCTTGCGGAAGCGATCGTCGCCGCGCTCGCTCCGACCGATCTCATCGAGAAGGTCGAGATCGCCGGCCCCGGCTTCATCAACTTCCACTTGTCGGCGCGCGCCTACCAGGAAGAGCTCGCGCGCATCTTCGACCTGGGACCCACGTACGGCTACAGCGCACGCCCGGCCGGTGAGCGCATCGTGGTCGAATTCGTTTCGGCGAACCCCACCGGCCCGCTGCACGTCGGTCACGGCCGACAAGCGGCGCTCGGCGATGCGCTCTCCGCCCTGCTGCAAACGCAGGGCTACGAAGTCACGCGCGAGTTCTACTACAACGACGCGGGCGTGCAGATTCACAACCTTGCGCTGTCCGTTCAGGCACGTGCGCGCGGGCTCAAGCCCGGCGACCCCGAATGGCCGGCCGATGCCTATAACGGCGAATACATCCAGGACATCGCCGCGGACTTTCTCGCCAAGAAGACGGTGCATGCGGCCGATGGCGAGCCGGTCAAAGCGAACGGCAAGGTCGACGATCTGGATGCGATCCGCAAATTCGCCGTCGCCTATCTGCGGCACGAGCAGGACATCGACCTGCAGAAGTTCGGCGTACGCTTCGACGTGTACTACCTCGAATCGAGCCTCTACACGGACGGCCGCGTGGAGCGCACGGTCGAGACGCTGATCAAGAACGGCAAGACGTACGAAAAGGACGGCGCGCTATGGCTGCGCACCACCGAGTACGGCGACGACAAGGATCGCGTGATGCGCAAGTCGGACGGCACGTACACGTATTTCGTGCCGGACGTGGCCTATCACGTGACGAAGTGGGAGCGCGGCTTCCGCCGTGCGATCAACATTCAGGGTAGCGACCACCACGGCACCATCGCCCGCGTGCGCGCGGGCCTGCAGGCACTCAACATCGGGATACCGCAGGGTTATCCGGACTACGTGCTGCACAAGATGGTCCGCGTCATGCGCGATGGACAAGAGGTGAAGATCTCCAAGCGCGCGGGCTCCTACGTCACGCTGCGCGATCTCATCGATTGGGTGGGGCGCGACGCCGTGCGCTTCTTCCTCGTCTCGCGCAAGGCCGATGCGGAATTCGTGTTCGACGTCGATCTGGCGCTTGCGCAGACCGAAGAGAACCCGGTCTTCTACGTTCAGTATGCGCACGCGCGCGTCTGCAGCGTGTTCCGCCAACTCGCAGAGAAAGGCTTGGTGCACGAGCGCGAGATCGGCGAGCTCAACATCGCGCGTCTCACCGAGACGTACGAGAAGACGCTCATCCGCAAGCTCACCGCCTATCCCGAAGTGCTCGAATCGGCGGCGACTTCGCACGAGCCGCATCAGCTCGCGCACTATCTGCGCGAGCTCGCCGGCGAGTTCCACACGTACTACAACGCCGTGCAGTTCCTCGTGGACGACGTCGGCTTGCGTAACGCCCGACTCAATCTCATCGCCGCAACGCGCCAAGTGCTCGAAAACGGGCTCAAGATCCTCGGCGTGAGCGCGCCGGAGAAGATGTAACGCACTCATCGGCCGGTGAGCGCTGGTCAGATGAGCCCGGCGTGCGCATCATGTAGCCGTGAGCAGCGCCGGTCGTGCCGCGTAGCGCTGTTGAGCATTCGCTCCTCACGCGGCACAGACGGGTTGACGCAGAGTAGCCAGACACGACCGTCGGCGAGCGTACGCTCCGCCGACGGACCAGAAGTGACATGCCGCGCGATTACAAACACACCAGACGCCGCTCTTCGAGCTCCGGGATTTCCGGGTTTGCAGGTTTCGTAGTCGGTCTCTCGCTCGGCTTGAGCGTGGCGCTCGCGGTCTATCTCTACGACCGGCGACCGGCCGCGCGCCTGGCTCGACAAGCGCCACCGGTGGCGACGGAAGAAATGCCGCGCGCCCCCGAGCCGGCGCCCGCGTCGCAGCAGGCAGAGACGCAATACGACTTCTACGAGATGCTGCCGAAATACGAGGTCGTCATTCCCGAACAGGATGGGCGCATCCAGGAGCCTTCGGCGGCAGGTCCGGTGCANAAGCCCGGCGCCTACATCCTGCAGGCCGGTTCGTTCCGCAACTACGCCGACGCCGATCGCATGCGCGCGCTCATTGCGATGCAGGGCGTGGAGTCGAAGATCCAGAAGGTCACGATCGACAAGGACACCTGGCATCGCGTCCGTATCGGACCGATTACCAATCTGCAGAAGCTCGAAGAGACGCGCAGCAAGCTGCGGCAGGCGCGCGTCGAAGCGCTCGTGATTCGCGTCGGAGACTAAAGCCGCGGCGACGAGCCGCAGCGATCGGATGAGCAAGCAACGGCGCAAGGCCCACTGCCTCGCGCCGTTCTTCATCAATCGTCGGCCAACTGCCTGAAATCGACGCCGAGGCTGCGCAGCTTGCGATACAGGTGGGTGCGCTCCATGCCGACGCGCTTGGCGAGCTGACCGACCTTGCCGTTGCAGAGGATGAGCTGCTGCTGCAGGTAAGCGCGCTCGAAATGTTCGCGCGCTTCGCGCAGCGGCAATGCGAGCAAGTCCTGCTTGACGAGCGGCTCGGTGGCCGGCGCATGCGCTGCGAGCTCGCGCTCGATCTCCTCGAGCTTGATCTCTTCCTCGCCGCCCAGAATCAGCAAGCGCTGCACGAGATTCTTGAGCTCGCGGATATTGCCTGGCCACGGGTAATTGCGCAGGCGATTCTGCGCGGCCACGCCGAAGCGGCGGAACGGCAGCTGCTGCTCGTCGACGAGCCGATCGACGTAATAGCGCAGTAGCTCCGGCACGTCCTGCGCGTACTCGCGCAGCGGCGGCACATACAACGTGATCACATTGAGCCGCGAGAGCAGATCGGCGCGCACGCCGCCGCCCTCCTCCGCATTCAAGAAGCGCGACGTCGCCGAAGCGATGATGCGCACGTTCGACTTGATCGGCGTCGAGCCGCCGACGCGCGTGAACGATTGGGTCTCCAAGGCGGCGACGAGCATGCCTTGCGCACGCGGGGGCAAATCTTCGATGCCGTTGATGAAGAGCACGCCGCCTGCGGCCTGCTCGATCACGCCGGGATGAACACCGTTGGCATCCTCCGCGCCGTGCAACGCAGCTGCCGCGCCTTCGTCGCTCACGCCGGTCGCGATGAGCTGTACGAAGGGACCTTTCGAGCGCGGGCTCAGCGAGTGAATGTAGCGCGCGAACGCTTCGCGCCCCGTGCCGGGCTCGCCGACGATGAGCACCGGCGTCTCGTGCGGCGCAACCTGCTGCGCCTGCTCGCGCAGCTCTTGCATCACGCGACTGCGGCCGACTGGCGCGAGGAACGGCGGAACGAGCGAGCGGTTCTGCGGACGCTTGTTGCGCGCCGAATCGAGCGCTCGCTCGACGGTACGCAACAGCTTCGCGAGCGACAACGGCTTTTCGACGAAGTCGAAGGCGCCGAGACGCGTCGCCTCGACGGCGGTTTCCACGGTACCGTGGCCCGACATCATGACGATGGGACACGGGGTACTGCCGGCCGGCTCGGCCCACTCGCGTAGCAGCGTGATGCCGTCGGAATCCGGCATCCAGATATCGAGCAGCACGAGATCGGGATTGTGCTCGGCGCGCAGGGCGCGCGCCTCCGCCGCGTTGGCGGCGACATCGACCTCGTAACCTTCATCCGCAAGGATCTCCTTGAGGAGACTGCGGATTTCCGATTCGTCATCGACGACCAATATGCGCGCTGCGCTCATGCACGTTCTCTCCTCGGTCCGGTGCGCCGTTCGCGGATCGGGCCACCCGTCCGAATCGTGGCGGCAAGCGGCAATTCGATGCGCACCCGGGCACCACCGCCGCGTGCGTTGTCGGCTTCGATCTTGCCGCCGTGTTCTTCGACAATTTTCTTCACAATTGCCAGTCCAAGGCCAGTGCCTTTGGGCTTGGTCGTGACGTAGGGGTCGAACACCTGCGCGATCACGTCCTGGCGAAAGCCGGGACCGTTGTCTTCGACGACGATCTCGGCATAGCTTTGCCCGCCGCGCTCGACCGCGCGCGTCGCGATCCGCACCTGCGGCTGCTCGACGCCTTCGAGCGCCTCCAGGGCGTTGACGAGTAGGTTGTGGAGGATCTGGCGCAGGCGACCGCGATCGGCCTCGATTTCGGTGAGCTGCGGGTCGAGCTCGACGGTCGGCTTGGCGGCATGACCCGGCGCCCGATAAAGCTCCGTGACCTCCATGATGAGTTGGTTGAGGTCGAAGCGCGAGACGTTCATGGCCGGCGCGCGAGCGTACTCGCTGAAGGCATTGACCATTTCCTTCATCGCCTCGACCTGCTGCACGATCGTATGCGTCGCCCGATCGAGCACCGCGGCATCGGCTTCGTTCATCGAACCGAGCAGCTTCTTGCGCAGGCGCTCGGCCGACAGCTGGATCGGCGTCAGCGGATTCTTGATCTCGTGCGCCAGGCGTCGCGCCACCTCGCCCCACGCTGCATCGCGCTGCGCCTGCAGGAGCGCCGTGATGTCGTCGAACACGATGACATAGCCGCCGGCGCTCTCGCCCTCGCCCGACAGCGGCGTGCACGCGCACATGAGCACGCGGCGGCTCGACTCGGTCTGCAGCACGAGCTCTTCGCGCCATTCGGTTTCGCCCGCCGCAAAGCGCCCGCTCAGCTCCGCCTGGAAGCAATCGAACAGCGGCGAGACGCCGCTCGTCGCAAAGGGTTTGCCGATGAGCGCCTCGACGTCCGTACCGAGAATCGCGCCGGCCGCCTCGTTCGCCGTTCGGATCGTCAGATCCGGCGCGAGCGAAATGACGCCCGTCGACAGGCGCGCGAGAATCACCGCGAGATTGGCGCGCTCGGCTTCGACGGCCTGCTGGCTGCGCCGCGCTTCGCTGCGTGCGCGTGCGAGCCGCTTGGTCATGTCGTTGAAGGAATGCACCAGAATGCCCATCTCGTCGTGCGAGGTGAGCGGCAGACGCAAGTCGAAGTCGCCTTGTGCGACGGCGCGCGTACCGGCAACCAGATCCTGAATCGGCCGCACCAGCCGCCGCGCGGCCCAGAACGCGCCGTAGAGTGCCGCGAACAACGACAGCAGCAGCACCAGCGTCAAAGTCAGCGTGAAGCTCATCTTGAGCGGCTCGCGCAACCGCGCCTTCTCGCCGTAACGCTGGTACGCCGATTCGACCGTATCGGCGAGCTCGCCGAGGCGCTGTTCGACCGGAAAGACCGCGCGCAGCACCAGCTCTTCCTCGCCGGGCTCGACGATCGGCACGCGCACTGCCGTGCGCACCACGTAACCGCCGCCCGCTATCGGCTCGAGCGCGAAATAATCGCGACCTTGTCGCACCTGCATCATCACTTCGTCGGTCGCCGGCAAGGGCACGCTTTCGCCGATCGTCTCCGAGCTCGTCGCGATGATGCGGCTGCTCGCGCCGAGCAACGTGAGCTCGAGCGCGCCGCTCTCCCGGCGCAGCTCATTGAGCAGCGAGATCGCATCGAACCGGCTCGCGGCGATGCGCGAGCCCATCTCGCGCGTACGCGCCAGATGCTCGCGCACCCGCAAGTCGAGCGCAGCGCGCGAGAGCGTGAGCGCATCCTCGAGCCCCGCGCGAATCTCGACGTGGAACCAGCTGTCGATGCCGCGGTTCAGGAACACCACGGAGAAATAGAAGACGAGCAGCAGCGGTGCCAGCGCGAGCGTGCCGAACATCGACACCATGCGCGCTTCGAGACGCGAGCCGACGACACGCTTGCGCCAGTCGCGAATCAGCTGCGCGAGCCGTCCCGCGATCAAGATGAGCAGGACGATGAGGCCGGCCGCGTTGATGCCGACGATGACCGGGTGCAGATCGCTGAAGTGCGCGGACTGCTGCACGGTCTGCGCCATGATGAGCAGCGCAGCGACCCACAGCCCGGAGCCGATGAGCACCAGGATGCTGACGAGCGTGCGCTTTACAGTCGCGGAGACCACGTGTACCACTCGCTGCGCTGCCGCCAGTCATCGACCCAAAAGAGCACGAATCTGAGCGCATCGGGCATCGTGCGCACGTCGATGCTGGCGCGAATGCTGATTTCGTGGCGGCGTTCGTGATCGACGAGCGCAATGTCGAGGATCGGCAGCTTGCTGATGACGCGCAGACCGTCGAGCGCCGCATCGAGCGTCGGGTAGCTGCTTTGCTCGCCGCTGTTCAGATTGCGCAAGAGATAGCGCTCGCTGAGCGCGTGATAGACGAGCTCGTAGCGCTGCTCGAGCGTCGCAACGGTATGGTCGAACCAGTAATTGCGCTGCCGCCGCACGACGATCTCGAGCGTGAGCGTGAGCGGCACGCCGTCGCGGACCGCCGCGCGCGCGCCCTCAGGCAGCTCGAAGTCGAGCGTCGCGTTGAGCTCGTAGACGCTCCCGGCCGGCTCGACGAATGCAGAGCGAACGTCGAAACGGCTCTGCGCGAGCAGCGCCTGAGGCAACGCAAGGATGGCAAGCAACACGATCGTCCGACTCGCGTACGCGAAGTACCGTGACTTTGGATTGCGCCAAAACTGCCAGCTCGCTCCCACTCATTATCCTTCTGTCTTGATGAGGCAGGCGATTGCGGATGTGTGCGCGCATGATCAGGCGCTCGCCGACGCCTGTGCCGCTACCCCCTTTTATCGTCCTTCCTCTGCCGCTTTCTCGAAGCAAGCATAATAAAAGCCGTCCATACCCGCGGTTCCTGCCGCAATCCTCGCGCCAGGACCCTCCCCGGTCTCCAGACCGATCGAGGCGGCCGCCTCGCGGGTGATCTCCCGAGCATCGCGTGCGCTCGCCAAGAACGCCGCTACGACGTCGGTGGTTTCGGCGCGCAGCGCCGAGCAGCTTGCATACACCAAACGCCCGCCCGGACGCAGCAACGTCCAGCACGTACTCAGCAGCTCGCTCTGCTTCGCAGCGAGCGCCGGAATGTCCTCGGCCCTGCGCAACAGCTTGATGTCCGGGTGACGGCGAATCACGCCGGTTCCCGAACACGGCACGTCGAGCAGAATACGATCGAACGGCTTGCCGTCCCACCAGGCATCGACATCCGCAGCGTCCGCCTGCAGCGTGCGCGCGTTGAGCCCGAGTCTGCGCAAATTATCCTCGACGCGCTCGAGTCGCTCGCGGGAGACATCGATGGCGACAAGCTCGCCTAGTCCCGGCGTCAGCTCGAGAATATGACAAGTCTTACCGCCGGGCGCGGCACACGCATCGAGGACACGCTCGCCGGGCTGAGCTCCCAAAAGTCGCGCGGCCAATTGCGCGGCCGCATCCTGAATCGAGACGAGCCCTTCGGCGAATCCCGGCAAGTCGCGCACGTCGACGGGCCGATCGAGCCACAACGTTTCGTCCGCGAAGCGGCTCGCCACGATCTGCCAGCCGCGCGCTTCGAGCTCGCGGCGATACTGCGCGCCGCTCGTACGCTGCCGATTCACACGAATCCAGAAAGGCGGCCGTTCGTTGTTCGCCTCCAGGATCGCCAGCTGCCGCTCGCCCCAGTCGGCGCCAAGCCTCTCGACGAGCCAACGCGGATGCGCGGTACGCGTCGCAAGATCGCGATCGATGCGCCCGGTGAGCGCCGCACGCTCACGCAAGCAGCGGCGCAGAATCGCGTTGATCACGCCCGCCGCTCGCGGCCGGCCCAGCAAGCGCACTGCCGCGACGGTCTCGTTCACTGCGGCGTGCGCCGGAATGTCCGTGTGCAGGAGCTGACACAAACCGACGAGCGCGAGCGCATGCACGTGCGGCTCGAGCTTCTGCCCTGGCCGCGACAAGAGCTGCGCGAGCACTGCATCGAGCCGCAAATACCAACGCACGGTGTCGTACGCGAGCGCGCGCAGCAAACCGCGCTCCTGGGCGCTCGACGTCGCATCGACGCTGAGCGCGGCATCGAGCGAGCGCCCCTGCGCGACAGCGGCGACGACGCGCGCCGCTTGAGCCCGCACGGCAGCTGCTGCGCTCACTGGCCGAGCACCGCGTCTTGCAGACGATGTGCGTTGAGGAATTGCGCCGCCGACATCGCGGTGCGCCCGGCGAGCTGCAAGCGCTTGAGCGTGAGCGTCCCCGCGCCCGTCGCAACTTCGATGCCGTCCTGCGAGCACTGAAGCACGGTGCCAGGCGCAGCGGAATGCTCGCGCTCGGTCGCGGTCGCTTCCCAAATACGCAGCTGCTGACCGCGCCAAGTCGTCTCCGCGACTGGCCACGGATTGAATGCGCGCACCATGCGTTCGAGCTCGACGGCCGGGCGCGTCCAATCGATCCGTGCCTCTTCCTTGCGAATCTTCGTTGCGTAAGTGACGCCTTCCTCCGGTTGCGGCTGCGGCACGAGACGCTCGAGCTCGCTCAACGCATCCAGCAAAGCCTGCGCCCCGAGCTTGGCTAGGCGCTCGTGCAATGTTGCCGACGTGTCCTCGCGCGTGATCGGCGTCGTGCGTTTGAGCAGCATCGGTCCGGTATCGAGCCCCGCGTCCATTTGCATGATCGTGACGCCCGTTTCCGGATCGCCGGCCAGAATCGCACGCTGAATCGGCGCAGCGCCGCGCCAGCGCGGCAAGAGCGAGGCATGCACGTTGATGCATCCGAGCCGCGGCGCGGCGAGCACCGCAGACGGAAGCAAGAGGCCGTAACCCACGACGACCATCAGATCCGCACCGTAGCTGGCAAGTCGCTCGACGGCCGCCTGATCTTTCAACGTCGACGGCTGCTCGACGGCAAGCCCGTGCTCGAGCGCCACGCGCTTGACCGGACTTGCGGTCAGCTGCCGTCCGCGTCCCGCCGGCCGATCCGGCTGCGTGTACACCGCGACGACGCGATGCGGCGAGGACAGCAACGCTTGCAGCACCGGCACGGAAAACTCAGGCGTGCCCGCGAAGACGATCGAATAAGAAGCAGACGACACGTGCGGTTAGAGATGAATCAAGAAGCGCAGAACGCGCATCCTAGCAGACGGGCAGAGAGTCTCCGGCGCTGTGCGATCCGCTCACGATCGCATCGCGCACCGGTCACCGCCGCTTCACGAGAAAAATACGGCCTTCGAGGAAGGACGCGCGCGTACGAGGCGCTCGCCCATGACCAGGCCGATAACTTACGCCGTCGCCTTGGTGCGCACGCTCGCAGCGCGCTCTTTGCGTTCCTTTTCGAGCTTCTTGCGAATGCGCGTGCGCTTGAGATCCGAGAGATAGTCGACGAAGAGCTTGCCGTCGAGATGATCGATCTCGTGCTGGATGCACACCGCGAGCAGCCCATCGGCATCGAACTCGCGCGTTTGCCCGTCGCGATCCGAAGGTGCGCACGCGAATTTTCTCGGCGCGCTTGACCTTGTCGTAGATGCCGGGCACGGAGAGGCACCCTTCTTCCATCTCCTCGACGCCTTCGCGCGCGAGGATTTCGGGATTGATCAAAACGAGCGGCTGATCGCGCGTCTCGCTGATGTCGATGACGATCACGCGCTTGTGCACGTTGACCTGCGTCGCAGCCAAGCCGATGCCCGGCGCGGCGTACATGGTTTCGAACATGTCGTCGATCAACTGACGCAGCGCGTCATCGACGGTTTCGACCGGCTGCGCCTTGGTACGAAGCCGCGGATCGGGAAATTCGAGGATGGTGAGCTTAGCCATGGGCGCATTGAAAACGGATCGCGAGGCGGTGTCCAGAGCCCGGGTGCCGGCAGAAGGGCGCAATGCGCCACTTCGGTTTCCACAAGACAAGAAACAAGACAAAAGAAGAGACTTTCAGTTCCAATGACGCCTTGCTGGCTTTCTGGCCAGCCCCTACAGCCCAGCGCCCTCTCGCAGTGTGCTGCGCTCCACAGTTCCCGGCTGGAGGCGGGCACATACTTCATTGAGTGGGCGCTGGGCGCTGAGAGACGCACGAGGTGCGGCCTGCAGCCTATGGCCTAGCGCCTGCAGCCGCTGCGTCCGCGCAGGGGGGAATGAGAACCACGTCTCGCCCTGAAGGCCATTTTGTGTAATCGCTTGAAATCTGCTGCTAAAGTTGCAGCGGAGTTGAACTTAATGTAGGCCCCCGGTGCTGCTGCGAAGCGTCTCGAGGCGCCTCACGGAAGCCCTCGATGCCGCGCACGATAACCGGACGTAAGAGCCGGGATGCATGGACAAAGCGCGGGTTCGGGATGGGTTGACTGGGTCCAATCAAGGAGCTTGTTCGGCGCATGAAGACTGCGACTACTACGATCCGCTCGGCGATCGTGCTGAGCATTGCCGCGGGTCTGACCATCGCGGCCGGCTTCAACCCGGCTGCCGTCTCGGCTCAAGACGGCCAGCGCACGATCGCGACCGGCAGCAACATTCCGCTCGCACCGGAGGCCCCCGACGAATACGTGGTCAAGCCCGGCGACACGCTCTGGGACATCTCCAAGGTCTTCCTGCGCGATCCGTGGTACTGGCCCGAGATCTGGTACGTCAATCCACAGATCCAGAATCCGCACCTCATCTACCCGGGCGATGTGCTCAAGCTCGTCTACATCGACGGCAAGCCGCGCCTGACCGTCGCCGAACGCGGCGATGGCGGCACCAAGCGCTTATCGCCGCATGTCCGGCGCGAGCCGCTGAGCTCGGCCATCACGGCCATTCCGTACGACCTCATCGCCAGCTTCATGGGACGGCCGACGTTGCTCGATAAGGACCAGGTCAAGAACGCGCCGTACCTGGTTGCGATGCGCGACCAGCACATCATCGGGGCAGCCGGCAACGAGGTTTATGCGCGCGACCTGACGAACGCCGCCGCGGAAGATCGCTACAGCATCATTCACGTCGACCAGCCGATCCGCGATCCGGACAACAACGACCTGCTCGGCTACACGGGCTTTTACGTGGGTTCGGGCTTCGTGGCCACGACGGGCGATCCCGCCAAGCTCGTGCTGACGAGCAGCAGGCGCGAAGCGCTGCAGGGCGACAAGCTCTTCCCCGAAACCGTCGACGTGAACGTGGACTTCGTGCCGCACGCGCCCGAGACGCAGATCGATGCGACGGTCATTGCGGTGCAGAGCCACGCGGTCATCGGCCAGTATCAGGTCGTCGCGCTGAATCGCGGCGCGCGCCACGGGCTCGAGCCTGGCCACGTGCTCGCCGTTTCCAAGCGGGGCGAGGTCGTGCGCGACCGCTACTCCAAGGGCGGCCTCGGCGCCGGCTCGCTGAGCCACGGCAAGAACGTCCAGCTGCCGAACGAGCGCGTCGGCGTGGTCATGGTCTTCAAGGCTTTCGACCGCATGAGCTACGCGCTCGTCATGGAAACAAGCCACGAGATCCGCCAGGGCGACCTCGCTCAGACACCCTGAACGAGCTTGCGACGGGCAGTCGCGTCCCGCCTGCTGACGGGACGCGAGCGGCAGGCGCGAGACGGACGACCGAGGCTTAAGTACGTCGAGCCCGAACGTCGCCTACAATCAGGGGGCGCGCGGAGCGCGCATCACCCCTGGCCACCGCACTTATCATGCACTCATGGACGAGCTATCTGCATGGCTGACCCTGCTGCGCGCACCGATCGCGGCCGCCGAGCTGCAGGCGCTTCTAGAACACTTCGGCTCCGTCGCCGCGATCCTCGACGCGTCCACGGCTGAGCTGCGCGAACGCGGCGCGAGCGCCGCGTTCCTCGAGTGGCGCAGAAATCAGCGCGGTTCGCCGGACATCGCCGAAGATCTGCGCTGGCTCGAGCAAGATCGCCACCATTTCATTACCTGGGGCTCGCCTCTTTATCCGCCCCTCCTCGCCGAGATCCCCGACCCGCCGATCGGGCTCTTCGTTCGCGGCGACCCCCAGGTGCTCGCCCTGCCGCAGCTTGCGATCGTCGGTTCGCGAAATCCGACGGCCATGGGCAAAGAGACCGCGTACCAGTTCGCGGCGCACCTCAGCCGCTGCGGCCTCGTCATCACGAGCGGCTTCGCGCTGGGAATCGACGCTGCCAGCCACGAGGGCGCGCTCGCTGCGGAGGGCAGGACGGTGGCTGTGTGCGGAACCGGTTTGGCCGTCGATTACCCGCGGCAGCATCGCTCGCTCGCAGAAGCGATCGAATGCAAGGGCGCTCTCGTGAGCGAGCTACCCGTCGGGACCCCGCCGCTCAAGCATCATTTCCCGCGCCGCAACCGCCTCATCAGCGGTCTGGCGGTCGGCACGCTGGTCGTCGAAGCGGCGGTGCAGAGCGGCTCGCTGATCACTGCACGGCTTGCGGGCGAACAAGGCCGCGAGGTTTTTGCGATTCCGGGTTCGATCCACAACCCGCTCGCCCGCGGCTGCCACCGGCTGATCCGTCAGGGCGCCAAGCTGGTCGAAACGGCCGACGATATCTTCGCCGAATTACGCGGCATCGTGGGCGCATTGACCGCGAACGTCGCCAATTCTGCACCGGCGCCATCTTCGCAGCCCGAGACACGCGAATTGGACAAAGACTATGAAATCCTGTTAGATGCGCTCGGCTTCGAGCCGGCCAGCGTCGACTCTCTCGTGGCGCGGACAGGGTTCAAGGCCGACGAGGTGGCTTCGATGCTCTTGATCTTGGAGCTCGAAAACCGCATCGAGTCCCACCCTGGCGGGCTGTATGTCCGTTCGTGCACCAAGAGAGGCGCGTAGCAGCGAAATGAAGGAAAGCGTCCTGGACATCCTCATCTATCTGTTCGAGAACTACTTCGACGCTGACCTCGAGTCTGCTCCCGAGCCGAACCGCGACACGCTCAAAGACGAGCTGGAACGAGCTGGATTCTCGGAGCGCGAAATCGGACGCGCCCTCGATTGGCTGGCGCAGCTGTCCGTCGACCCGGAGCGCCGGGGTGCCATGCCGGCCTCCCGCGCGATTCGCGTCTTCGATCCGAGCGAACAGGCGCGGCTCGATACCGACTGCCGCGGGTACATTCTTTACCTGGAGAACATCGGCATCTTGAACGCCGACCAGCGCGAACTGGTCATCGATCGACTGCTCGCGCTCGACTCGCAGCAGATCGACATCGAACAGGTGAAGTGGGTCGTACTGATGGTGTTGTTCAGTCAGCCCGGACAAGAGAGCGCATATCTGCGGATGGAGGATCTCGTCTTCGACAACGGCCTGGACGCGGTGCACTGAAGCTGTCCGAGAACAGCCCGGATTCATGCACCGCGGATCGCCGCGGTTTTCTTTTTTATGGAGCAGAAGAACCTAGTCATAGTGGAATCGCCCGCCAAGGCGAAGACCATCAAGAAATACCTCGGCAAGAACTTCGAGGTATTGGCCTCCTATGGCCACGTTCGCGATCTCGTGCCGAAGGAAGGCGCGGTCGATCCCGAGCGCAACTTCGCCATGCGCTATCAAGTGCTCGACAAGAACGAAAAGCACGTACAGGCGATTGCCCGCGCGCTGAAGAATGCCAGCGCACTGTACCTCGCCACCGACCCTGACCGCGAAGGCGAAGCGATTTCCTGGCATCTGATCGAGCTGCTCAAGGAGCTCGGCGCGCTCGACGGCAAGGACGTGCACCGCGTCGTGTTCTACGAGATCACCAAGAACGCGATCCTCGAGGCCATCGCGCGACCGCGCAGCATCTCGCAGGATCTCGTCAACGCGCAGCAAGCACGCCGCGCGCTCGACTATCTCGTCGGCTTCAATCTCTCGCCGCTTCTGTGGAAGAAGGCCGGTCTGCCGGGCGCGTCGGCCGGGCGCGTGCAGAGTCCGGCGCTGCGCATGATCTGCGAGCGCGAGGAAGAGATCGCACGCTTCAAGCCGCGCGAGTACTGGACGATCGACGCCGACACGCAGAAGGCCGGTCAGGCGGTGCCCGCGCGACTAATCGAGTTCCGCGGCGAGAAGATCGAACAGTTCTCCGTCACGACCTCGGCGCAAGCGCAGGACGTCAAGGCGGCAATCGAGGCGGCGGCGAGCGGCAAGGTCACGGTCGCGGCCATCGACCGCAAGCAGCGCAAGCGCAATCCGGCGCCGCCGTTTACGACTTCGACGCTGCAGCAGGAAGCTGCCCGCAAGCTCGGCTTCGGCGCGCAGCGCACGATGCGTCTGGCGCAGCAACTCTACGAAGGCGTCGACTTCGGCGAAGGCGCGGTCGGTCTCATTACTTATATGCGTACCGACTCGGTGAATCTGGCGAACGAAGCGATCCAGGAGATCCGCCAGGTCATCGGCCGGCTGTACGGTCAAGAAGCGCTGCCCGACTCGCCGCGCATCTACAAGACGAAGTCGAAGAACGCCCAAGAAGCGCACGAAGCGATTCGCCCGACTTCCGCTGCGCTCACGCCGGAGCGGCTCGAAGGCAAGATCGACTCCGATCTCTTCAAGCTCTACAGCCTCATCTGGAAACGCGCCGTCGCGAGCCAGATGGAGCCGGCGGTGTACGACACCGTGGCCGTCGATCTGGTGCCGGGCGATGCCGCAAGCCGCGACGGCGCAGTGGCAGTGCTGCGCGCGAACGGTTCGACGCTCGTCAAACCCGGCTACATCGCCGTCTACAAGGAAGGCATGGACGATGCAGGCGAGGACGACAACGATCGCATCCTGCCGCCGCTCGAGATCGGCGATCGACTCGATCTTCTCGCCATCCGTCCGGAGCAGCACTTCACCGAGCCGCCGCCGCGCTATTCCGAAGCAAGCCTCGTCAAGGCGCTCGAGGAGTACGGCATCGGTCGTCCCTCGACCTACGCGACGATCATTCAGACGCTCATCGGCAAGAAGTACGCCGAGCTCGTCAACCGCCGCTTCGTGCCGACCGATCTCGGCAAGATCGTCAACAAGTTCCTGACGCGCAACTTCGAGCACTACGTCGACTACGGCTTCACCGCGAAGATGGAGGACGATCTCGATGAGATCGCCGATGGCAAGGAAGAATGGGTGCCGGTGCTCGATCGCTTCTGGAAGGAATTCAAACAGCAGGTCGACGTCGTCGATGAATCGGTCACGCGCGAGGATGTGTCAGAAGCGCGCGAGCTCGGCATCGACCCGGTGAGCGGCAAGCCTGTCTCGGTGCGCTACGGCAAGTACGGCCCGTTCGTGCAGCTCGGCACCAAGGACGACGCCGAGAAACCGAAATTCGCGAGCCTGCGCCCGCATCAGCGCATGGACACGATCACGCTCGAAGAAGCGCTCGAGCTGTTCACGCTGCCGAAGACGCTCGGCCGCACCGAGAGCGGCGACGCCATCAAGGTGGCGATCGGACGCTTCGGTCCGTACATTCAATACGGACCGAAGAAGTTCGTCTCGATCAAAGACGACGATCCGTACACGATCGATCTGCCGCGCGCGCTCGAGCTCATTCGCGCGAAGGAAGAGCAGGATGCCAACCGCATCATTCTCGACTTCCCCGAAGCCGGCATTCAGGTGCTGAACGGCCGCTATGGCCCGTACATCACCGATCGCGTCAAGAACGCGAAGATTCCGAAGGATCGCGAGCCGCACACGCTGACGCTGGAGGAATGCCGCGAGCTCCTGGCCGCAGCGCCCGAGCGCGGCAAAGGCCGCTTCGGCCGCGCTGCCGCGAAGAAGACTACTGATGAAGCCGGTACCGCAGCGAGCGAAACGCCGAAGGCGAAGCGCGCAGCGAAAACGGCTGCGGAGCCGAAGACGAAGGCGGCTCCGAAGAAGGCTGCCGCGAAGAAGGCGACCAAGAAGACGGCAGCACGACCAGCAGGCGAACCCAAGTAACAGCATGTCCGGCGAGCATCCCGACATCGACGCCGTGCTCGCGTACTTTCGCGGGCTGCAAGATCGCATCTGCGCCGGCCTCGAAACGCTCGATGGCCGCGCCCGTTTCTCGCACGACCGCTGGGAACGCTCGGAAGGCGGCGGCGGAGATTCGCGCGTGCTGCGCGCCGGCGACGTGTTCGAGCAAGCAGGCGTCAATTTCTCGCACGTGCACGGCAAGACGCTGCCGCCGAGCGCGACGGCGCGCCGCCCTGATCTCGCCAATGCACCGTGGCGCGCAATGGGCGTCTCGCTCGTGATTCATCCTTGGAATCCGTACGTACCGACGACGCATGCGAACGTGCGGTTCTTTTCCGCCGAGACGGCGTCCGGCCCCGTGTGGTGGTTCGGCGGCGGCTTCGATCTGACGCCCTACTATCCGTTCGACGAAGACGTGCTGCACTGGCATCGCACGGCGCAGGCAGCATGCGCGCCCTTCGGCGATGACGTCTACGCGAAGCACAAGGAATGGTGCGACCGCTATTTCTTCTTGAAGCACCGCAACGAGACGCGCGGCGTCGGCGGGCTATTCTTCGACGACTTGAACGAATGGAGCTTCGAGCGCTGCTTCGCCTACTGTCGCAGCGTCGGCGATCACTTCCTGCCGGCGTATGCGCCGATCGTCGAACGGCGTAAAGACACTCCGTACGGCGAGCGCGAGCGTCAATTTCAGCTGTATCGGCGCGGACGCTACGTCGAATTCAATCTCGTCTACGACCGCGGCACGTCCTTCGGTCTGCAATCGGGCGGTCGCACCGAATCGATCCTCATGTCGCTGCCGCCGCTCGTGCGCTGGGAATACAACTGGCAGCCCGAGCCAGGCACGCCCGAAGCGCGCCTTTACAGCGATTACCTGCGCCCGCGCGACTGGCTGCGCGAGCTCGCCGCCACGAGCGCTTGAGCGCGCTTGACGCCTACTCCGGCACCAGCCACTCGACGCGCGCGCCGCCCTTGCCCTCTGGCGAGAGTGCGGCATGCAGCTCAGCATGCACGGGACGCAACTCTTCGTCGAGCTGCCATGGCGGATTGGCGACGATCATTCCCGAGCCGTTGAGGCCGAGCGGGGAATCGGCAGGACGCACGCTGAGCTCGGCGAGCAGCAATTTTCTCAATCCGCTCTCGCGTAGCGCGCCGTGCAAGCGCGCCACTTCCGCGCCAGCTTTCACCGGATACCACAACGCAAACACGCCGTTGGGCCAACGCTTGAGCCCAAATGTGAGCGCGCGTACGAGATCGGCGAACTCGCGCTCGGATTCGTACGGCGGATCGATCATCACGAGGCCGCGATTCTCGCGCGGCGGCAGGTAAGTCTTGAGCGCAGCATAGCCATCGCCGTGCACGACCGAGACGCCGCGATGACGGCGCACGCATTGCTGCAAGGCATACGCTTCTTCGAGCTGCTTTTCGATGAACACGACGCGATCCGTTTCGCGCAAAGCCTCGAGCGCAAGGATCGGCGAGCCCGGATAGCGCAGCTCGTCGCTCAACGCTGGCGACACCGCATCGAGGTAGCGGCGCACATCTTCCGTTTGCGGCGTGTGCCCGCGCAGCCGCGCGATGCCGCTTTGCCACTCATCGCTGCGCAACGCTTCCGCCGAGCGCAAGTCGTACCTGCCGCGGCCCGCATGTGTATCGAGGTACATGAGCGGTTTCGGCTTGCGCGTGAGACGCTCCAACAAGGCCAGCAGCACGACGTGCTTGTGGACATCGGCGAAGTTGCCGGCGTGGAAGGCGTGGCGGTAATTCATTCCTGGGTGCTGGATACTGGGCGCTGGTTAACTGGCCAGATAGCGCTGCGCGCGTTTCTTCAGGCGACGGTCCAAAGCCTATCGCCTCTCGCCAAGCTGCTTGCATTCTCCATAGCCAAAACAGCTCACGAGATGGTCGTTCACCATGCCGGTTGCCTGCATGTGCGCATAGATGATCGTGCTGCCGACGAACTTGAAGCCGCGCTTCTTGAGATCCTTGCTCAAGGCATCGGGACTCGGGGCTGGTAGCCGGGATTTCCTCTGTCTTGCGGAAGCGATGTTGAATCGGCTTGCCGCCCACGAATGACCATAGGTGCTGCGCGAAGCTGCCGTGCTTGTCGCAAAAATCGAGAAACGCGCGCGCATTGCCGATGGCAGCCTCGATCTTGGCGCGATTGCGCACGATGCCGGGATCCTTAAGCAACCGTTCGATATCGCGTTTTCCGAAACGCGCCATCCGCTCCGGATCGAAACCTGCAAAGGCAGCGCGATAGCCTTCGCGCTTGTTGAGAATCGTCGCCCACGACAGCCCCGCCTGCGCGCCCTCCAGGATCAGGAACTCGAACTGTTTGCGGTCGTCCCAGACGGGCACGCCCCATTCGGTATCGTGATACGCGAGATAGAGCGCATTTCCCTTGAGGGGCCAAGTACATCTACGGAGCTCGGCACTCATACGTTGAGGCTGCAGGCGCTAGGCGGTAGGCTGTAGACGAGGCGCGCTGCGCGCTAGACCTCTCGTCCTACACACTACAGTCTACAGCCTACGGCCTGATTATGTTCGGCGAATTCCCCCGCACCCGCATGCGACGCATGCGCCGTGATGCGTTCAGCAGGCGCCTGATGCGCGAGCACTCGCTCAGCGTCGACAACCTGATCTATCCCATGTTCGTCATCGACGGGCACGCTCGGCGCGAGCCCGTTGCCAGCATGCCGGGCGTCGAGCGCGTCACGATCGACGAGCTCGTGCGCGAAGCCGAAACGCTAGCGAAGCTCGGCATTCCTGCCGTCGCGCTGTTTCCGGTCACGGCGCAGCAAGCCAAGAGCGCCGACGGCCGCGAAGCTTGGAATCCCGAAGGGCTCGCGCAGCGCGCGGTGCGCGCGCTCAAGAAGGCGGTTCCCGAGCTCGGCGTCATCACCGACGTGGCGCTCGATCCGTTCACGACGCATGGACAGGACGGCATCCTCGACGATACGGGCTATGTCGCGAACGACGTCACCGTCGAAGCGCTCGTGAAGATGGCGCTCTCGCACGCCGAAGCGGGCGCGGACGTCGTCGCACCGAGCGACATGATGGACGGGCGCATCGGCGCGATTCGCGAAGCGCTCGAAGTCGCGGGGCACACCAATACGCGCATCCTTGCCTACTCGGCGAAGTACGCCTCGAGCTTCTACGGCCCGTTCCGCGAAGCAGTCGGCTCGGCGGCGAACCTCGGCAAGTCCTCCAAGCACACTTATCAAATGGATGTCGCGAATTCCGACGAGGCATTGCGCGAAGTCGCACTCGACCTGCAGGAAGGCGCGGATATGGTGATGGTCAAGCCCGGGCTACCGTATCTCGACATCGTACGGCGCGTGAAGGACGAGTTCGGCGTGCCGACGTTCGTCTATCAAGTGAGCGGCGAGTACGCCATGCTCGCGGCTGCGGCACGAAACGGGTGGCTGAATGAGCGCGCCACGGTGCTCGAATCGCTGTTGTGCATTCGTCGCGCCGGCGCCGATGCCATCCTCACGTATTTTGCAAAGCGTGCCGCAGAATGGCTGCAAGACAGAAACGGAGCCTGAGATGAGTCAATCTTCCGAACCCGATCGCTATGCGGTGATCGGTTATCCGGTAGCGCACAGCTGGTCGCCATTCATTCATGGGATGTTCGCGAAGCAAACCAATCAGAACATCACCTACGGGCGCATCGAGGCACCGCCGGAGAATTTCGAGCGCGAGGTCGCGGCGTTCTTCCAAACCGGCGGCAAGGGGTTGAACGTCACCGTGCCTCACAAGCAAGTCGCAGTGCTGATCGCGCGTTACCGAACTCCGCGAGCCGAGATGGCCGGTGCCGTCAACACGCTCATGATCCAAGACGAGGTCATTCACGGCGACAACACGGATGGTGCGGGGCTCATCACGGATCTCACGCAGAACCTGGGATTCAAGCTTGCCGATAAGCGGATTCTTATCATCGGAGCAGGCGGTGCTGCGCGTGGGATCCTCGGACCGTTGCTCAGTGCCGGACCCGAATACGTCGAGATCACGAATCGCAACGCCGATCGAGCAGTGCACCTGGCAGGCGAGTTCGCCGCGCTCGGCAACTTGCGCGGCTGCGGTTTCGATGAGGTGACCGAAAGCCGACCGTTCGATCTGGTCATCAACGCCACCTCGGCAAGCTTGCAAGATCTCGTGCCGCCCGTACCGCGTTCGATCATCGGCGATGAGACGCTTGCCTACGACCTGGCGTACGGCAAAGGGGACACTGCGTTTACACGATGGGCCAAGTCCCTCGGTGCTGCCCGCGCGGAATCCGGCTGGGGCATGCTCGTCGAGCAAGCTGCGGAATCCTTCTTCTGGTGGCGCGGCGTCCGCCCCGACACCAAGCCCGTGCTGGAAGCGATCAAGACGCACAAGAAGTGAGGCGTAGCACGATACGCCCTGGGGGAGACTGGCTCGAGCAAGCGTCCACGAAGCAACGACCAGCCTCCCTACAGTCTACAGCCTGATATCGACTGCAAATGAACATCCGAACCTACAACGACATCTCTCCTACCATCGGTGCACGTGTGTACATCGATCCGGCTGCAGTCGTCATCGGACGTGTGACGATCGGCGACGACGCTTCGATTTGGCCGGGTGCGGTGCTGCGCGGCGACGTGCATGAGACTCCGTGTCGGGGCACGTACGAGGCATACAAGACGGCAGCGTGCTGCACGTACACGCACGATAGTCCGGAGTTTTCGCCGGGTGGACACGCCTGCATCGTCGGCTCTAGATGTCACGGTCGGTCATCGTGCCGTGCTCCACGCATGCACCGTAGGCAACTTCTGCCTGATCGGCATGGGCGCGATCGTTCTTGATGGCGCCGTCATCGAAGACAATGTTATCTTGGGTGCGGGCAGCCTCGTTGCGCCCGGTAAGCGCCTCGAGAGCGGCGGCCTTTATGTCGGCAGCCCCGCACGCCGTGCACGCGACCTCAAGCCTGAAGAGCTCGCGTTCTTGAAATATTCGGCGGAGCACTACGTGAAGCTGAAGGACGCCTACCTTGGACTGTAGGCTTTAGCTGGAGCGCCTTCCGGCGCGAGCTATCCCCCCATCCCCTGCTCACCATTCCGTCCCATCCCAGCAGCGATCCGTGCGGCCGCTGCGCGTTTGTAGATGAGGACAGCGCCGGGAGGCAGTCGAAGGCGCACGGTCGACGAAGCGCTTGGCGCCCTCAGGTGCGATTTCGATATCGAAGGCATCGTAGAGCTCGCCCGCTACGGTCCAGGACTCGTAGCGCAAACGCTCGTCATCGATTCGTACGATCTGATAAAGCTGGGTGTTCTCACCGTGGCGGGCCATCGCGCTTTGCGCCTCTTCCGACACACGATACTGCTTTGGCCCCGCGACAGACACCACGTATACAGGCGGCTTCGTGCCGCGATCTCGTGTCCCTGCAGCGAACAGTCCTTGCCCTCGCGCATAGACATGATCGTGGCCTTGCAGCACGAGGTCGACTCCGTAACGCTCGAACAAGGGCGCCCAATGCTCGCGCAGGTGCGAATTGTCGCGGTCGAGGCTCGCCGAGAAGACCGGGTGATGAAAGACGACCACGGTCCAACGGTGAGGATTGTGCTCGAGAAGCGGCTCCAGCCACGCTGCCTGCGTCGCAGCGCTGCCGCTTTTCAGAGCCGACGTCGAATCGAGCACGATGAAGCGCACGCCCTGATAATCGAACGAATACGTCGTGTGCGGCAGCCCCGACGCGCCGTTGCGTGGCAACGGGAACTGCGCTGGCCAATGCGCTGCAAGTTGATACGTTTCGCGCCCGTCAACTTCGCGATCGTGGTGTTCATGATTACCCGCAGCCGGCACGGTCAGCAGGCTTGCGTGCAGGAAGGCACCGGCGTCGAACCATTCACCCCATTCCGTGTCGTTCTCGCCGGCGCGACCATTCACCAGATCGCCTGCGTGCACCGCCAAGGCGGCGCGCGGCTCGCGCCGCCACGCCTCGCGTATCACACGCGAGTACAAGCTCTTCACAGAATTCTGGGCATCGCCGAAATACAAGAACGCGAACGGGCGCGGCTGCGCCGCGGCGGTACGAATCTGAAACCACTCGCTCCAGGTGCCAGCTCCTTGAACACGGTACGCGTACAGCGCTTCTGGTTTCAATCCCGAAATCCTTGCATGGTGGTAGTACGCTACGCCGTTTTCCGTCTGCAGCTTCGTCGAGACGGCGCGAATCGTCCTTGCTGCGTCGGCCAAGTCCGGCGAACTGCGCACCTCAGCAATCTCGAGCACAGCTGAGGCGAGTGTCGCATCCGTGCGCCACGCGACTGCGAACGATGTCGCCGGATCCGCATCTGGGAGCGCGACGATGCGCTCCGGAAACGCACTAGGAGCGTAGCGTGCTGCGCCAGGCGGCACGAGCGTATTCGAGCCATGAAGCGTCCCACTCGCCAGCGACGCTGCGAGACCCACAGCGCCGAAAGCGGCGCAGATCGACATCGAGCCGCGCTTGCGCATCCGACTCATGGCAACCCCAGTGCACGCTTCACGTCGCGCCAATCTACGAGCTTGTAGTTCTGCTGGCCGCGCTTCGGCGCATCCTCATCGTCGTGCATGGCGAGTGCACCTTGGGGATACGGACCGATCGGGCCGCTCCAGGCGCTTAGGCCATCAGTACCCGTCACACCGTCGATGTTCTTTCCATCTACGACTGCAAACCGGCCTACGTAATCGTATCGGCCATCAATCCGAAAAATCGGAAACGTGCTGTCTCCTTGGCTCGATACGATGAGGTACTTACGTCCCGCATCGTTCAACAGCGCGAGACCTTCAACATCGGCAGTGATACGCCAATTGTCCACCCGCGCGACCGCGACGGGATCCGAGCTCGACTCTGGCGCAAAATCGAAGCGCCAAACAGCAACGTCCTCTTCGCCGACATATAGATGCTGCGCTTCATCGTCCACCACGCATCCTTCGGGTTGCGTCGCCACTACCAAACGCCGCTCGACGTGACCGACGGGACCGCTTTCGCTCGCCTCGATGCGTACCTGCAGTATCACACCCTCCTTATTGTTGATCACGGCGTACGTGTGCCCGCCTCTACGCCCAAGGCACAGCCCGTACGGCTCGCCGATATCCGTCTCGATCAAGCCATATGGCTTTGTCTCAAGCGTATCGGGATCGAGCAAGTACGTTCGAATCCCCAATGCTCTGCGATCGCTCGCAGCGACGAGCACGTATGATTTGCCCGCCACTGTGAATCCATCGCGCAAATCCACGTTGTTGAGCGGACCGTCGGGGAAGAATTGACGCACACTGCCGTCCAAGTTGTGCACGTACAAACCGTTCGATTTGTCGGTGCCGAACAGAAGCGCTCGCGATGGATCGCGCGCATCCGCCCACAGCTCGGGATCGTCGGCATCGACCGCCGAATCCGTCGTGACCATTGTTTCCATGACAGCAGTCACGGGCTTTGCGGGATCTCCGGGGGCGCGCACTCCCTGATTCAACGCAGTGCACGCTGCGAGTAGCGCGAGCCCGAGGGTGCTCGCGCCCGCGGCCCCGACGCGAGAGTGTCGTCTGTGCATCAACTGATCCTCAAAACGTCACGCGAAAACCAAACTTGCCGGTCCAAGAGTATTCTTCGTACTGCAGGAGGCGTTTGCGTCCGGGACCGGGCTGGTAAGCAACGTAGGGCTCGTCACCTAGATTGACGAACTCCACGAAGATCTGGACCGTATCGCTCAAGCGATATTTCGCACTCAAGTCGTACTGGATATGATCCTCCACATACCGGTCTTCCTCTTGCGAGTCGCCGAGCTCTTCCAAGTAGCTATCGCGGTAGGCGGCCGTCGCACGCAAACTGATAGGACCCTTCTCGTAGCCAAGCGTCAGATTAAATGTGTTCCTGGCTGCTGCTGGCAGTGGGATGGTTCGACCGTTCACACGACCTTTCGAGTTGGTGTGGGTATAGTTAACTCCGATCAATAAGCCATCGAGCGGCGCAGGCAAGAAGTCGAGCGGCTGCTGATAGTTCAGCTCCACCCCTCGCACCGTGGCCTCCTCACCGTTGATGGGCACGATTGCTTCGTCCGCATATACACCGTTGAAGGTGATAGCTTCGAACTCGGCATTGACGATGAAGTTGTCGATGCTCTTATAGAACGCGCCTGCCTGCAGCACACCGCGGCTACCCAGGTACCACTCGCCCGACAAGTCGAAGTTCCACGCCTCGTACGGGCGCAGATCCGGATTGCCGAACTCGCCTTCGCGTTCGCCGTCGTCATTCTGCTCTACGAGAAACCGCGGTGCGAGCTGACCGATGTTCGGGCGCACGAGGCTGCGATATGCAGCAGCCCGCCACAGGACGTCCGATTGGGCTTGATAGCGCAGGTTGATACTCGGCAGAACATCCATGTAGTCGCGTTCGAAGCGCTGACGGCTTACGTAGACTGTATCGTTCTCGACGAGCGCTCCTTTGTACATACCGCCTTCTTCGACAAGCTCGACGAGATTGCCGGCCATATCTTGTCGCGTCTGCTCGGCACGCACGCCGGCCACGAGCCTCCACGCACCTCGTTCGTACCGCCCAAGCGCATAGCCTGCATAGACATCTTCTTTGACTACATAGTCGGCAACGGAGGATTCGAACTGCGTCTCAAGCTCATCGAGCTCGAATGCTTCTCGATGCGCATCAAAGAAGCGCCTGACCTGCCGCCCGCTCGGCACCGGCCCAATCGCAAGCAAACCGTACGTTGGCGCACCGCGAACGTCCGCAAGTGTCAGGTCGCCGCCGAAGCCGTCGTAGACATCGAGCTCCAGGTCATACGTCTTTTCGCGCTGACGAGCTTTGGCTCCTGCCTGCAGAACTAGCACGCTGTCATCCAATGCCAGCTCGCGCGCGACATCGATCTTGAACGTCAGCTCCTCGTCATCGGCAAGGCTGAGTGTCGTGCGCTCGAGCTTGTCGAATTCGTATGCAGCCGGGTTTACAAACGCTCGCGAAGAATCGATGCTAATCGCATAGCGGGGCAAACGCATGTCGGCATAGTCAAAACGCACGCCGAACTCGCCTGGCTCGACGAACTCTCGCTGGAACTTCACCGGATCGAGCGAGCCTGCTTCGCGCTCACGCGCGTTCGACCAGGCCGCGTTGTAACGGAATGTCCACGGACCAGCGTAGGTGTCGCCGCCTAAGTTGAGCGAAGTAATCGTCTGCTCTTCGTAACGGTCCTTGATGTCCCTGACCACCTTGATTTCTCCATCGTCCGACGAGAACTCGGCCTGATCCACCGTACCCACCCGCGGAGCTTCGTCCATTTTGAATATGAGCCGGCCGCGAAACTCCTGGTCCTCGAACCGGCTGCGCAGATAACGTGCGTATAGTGTCGTCGCGTCGCTCGCATGAAATTCCAGCGACAGTGAGCCACCGAGCCTAACTCGTTCGACATCGTAGTCGCGATACTCCAACGTGTCGGCATAGACGATGCCATTGCTCTCGTCCCAACCTTCCATTTCGATGTTGTCGGTCGAAAACCGCCGCTTGTAGTACGCCAAGCCTCCTGCGAGGCCAAGCCGTTCTCCGAACAGCCTTGAAAAATCGACGCTGCCCTTCGGCGACCACTTGCCGTTCAGATCGTTGTAGGAGCCTTCTGCGGAGAACGCAAGGTACGGCTCGCGGCGATCAAACGCATGAGTAGTGTTGATCTCGATCGATGCTCCGATCGTGTCTGCATCCATGTCAGGCGTGAGCGATTTCTTGACCTCGATCGATTCGATGAGCTCTGCTGGAATGACATCGAGCGCGACCGATCGCACAGCGGCTTCCGGTGCAGGAACTCGCGCACCGTTGATGGACACTGCATTGAGATCCGGTGCAAGGCCGCGCACCGCCACGAAACGGCCCTCGCCCTGATCGTTCAACACATTGATGCCAGACACGCGTCGTAAGGCTTCGGCTGCGTTCTGATCGGGAAATTGTCCGATGCCATCCCTGCTCAACACGCTTTGCACCCCGTCGGCCGCTCGCTGACGCGACAGCGAGCTCGACAGACTGGCGCGCTGCCCGACGACAAGAACGCTGTCGATTTCATCCGAACCGAGCAGGATCACAGTCTCGGTCGTCGACGCACCTACAGTGACTCGCTGCTCGACGGCCGCTGCGCCGATGTAGCTCGCTCGCAATGTATAGGCACCGTCCGGCACGTCTGTGAACCTGAACTGGCCGTCAGCTCCGGTTCGCGTTCGGCGCGCGAGCTCGAGAAGCTCCACCTGCACGCTTTGCAAGGACTTGATGCCGCTGGAGTCGGTGACCCGCCCTACGAGCGTGCCGGCAAAGGTATGCGTCGCGGTAGAAAGGCTTGCAGCAAGCACACAGCGGACGGCGAATGCAAGAAGCGTTGAACGAGCGGAATCGGACATAGGCTGCCCCTGATGACGATGCGTTGATTGAGCGATCTGCCAGCGAGCGCCTTTATGCCGTGCAATTCTGACAACGAGGTTTCATTCACATGAAAGACCCGAGACACTAAGATGGCGAGCTTCCGTTCCCTTTCTCTTGTGAGCCTGCAATGCCTCAGGATCCTATGCTCGAGCTTCCGAATTTTTCGTCCATCCGCCCCGATAAGATCGAACCGACGATTCGTTCATTGCTCGACGAAAACCGAGCCCAGCTGGCAAGGCTCCTGCAGGAGGGCGCAAATACCTGGGACACCCTCGTCGTGCCGCTTGAGGAGATGCAGCACCGTCTCGCGCGGACCTGGTCGCCCATCTCGCACATGAATGGCGTCGTCAACACCGAGGAGCTGCGCACGGCATACAACGCGTGTCTGCCGCTACTCACTGCGTGGCATACGGAGCTGTCACAGAACGAGCGGCTCTACAAGGCGTACTCGAGCATTCTCGAGAACGAGGGTGCGCGCTTGAGCCCCGCGCAGCGCAAGCTCCTCGAGCACGCCTTGCGCGATTTCCGCCTTTCCGGTGTCGCCCTGCCGCCGGAACGCAAGGAGCGTTTCCGGGCGCTCATGGAGCAGCTGGCGACGTTGCAGTCGAAATTCGATGAGAACGTGCTGGATGCGACCAACGCCTGGTCGAAGCACATTCGCGACGAGCGCGAACTCGCCGGATTGCCGGCACCGATCGTAGAGCGGGCCCGCAGCACGGCGGCCGCGCGCAACGAAGACGGCTGGCTGTTCACGCTCGATGCGCCGAATTACCAAGCGGTCATGATGCACGCCGATTCCGAGTCGCTGCGAAAGGAGTTCTACACCGCGTGGGTCACGCGCGCATCGGATCAAGGCTGGTCGCCCGAGCGCTGGGACAACTCCAGCTTGATGGCCGAGATCCTGGCTCTCCGACGCGAGCTGGCCACGCTCGTCGGCTTCCCAACGTATGCGGACTACTCGCTTGCCACGAAGATGGCGCGCTCCGTTGCGGAAGTACGCAGCTTCCTTGAAGAGCTCGCTGCAAGGGCGCGACCGGTCGCGCAACGAGAGCTCGAAGAGCTCGAACGCTTTGCGGGGCGCAAGCTCGAGGCTTGGGACATCGCCTACTACGGCGAGCGACTCAAGCGAGAACGCTTCGATGTCTCCGACGAGGCATTGCGACCGTACTTTCCGCTCGACAAAGTCCTCAACGGAATGTTTCGCGTCGCCGAGAAGCTCTACGACATACGCATCGTGCCGCGTGACGGCGTCGATATTTATCATCCGGACGTCAAGTTCTACGACATCCTCGATGCAGACGGCTCGCTACGTGGTGGCTTCTTCGTCGACCTGTACGCCCGCCCCAAGAAACGCGGCGGCGCGTGGATGGATGAATGCGTTGGACGTAAGCGACTTGGCAGCAGCACCACGCTGCCAGTTGCTTACCTTGTGTGCAACTTCATGCCGCCCGTCGGCTCGAAGCCGTCGCTCCTGACGCACTCGGAAGTCGTCACCATGTTCCATGAGTTCGGCCACGGGCTGCACCACATGTTGACGCGCGTCGATTATCCGAGCATTGCAGGCATCAACGGTGTCGCCTGGGATGCAGTAGAGCTGCCGAGCCAATTCATGGAGAACTTTGCCTGGCGTCCGGAGGTACTGCCTCTCATCTCCGGTCACGTCGATACCGGGGAACCGCTGCCGGAAGAATATCTCGCACGTCTACTCGGCACGCGCACCTTTCAAGCCGGAATGCAAACCGTGCGCCAGCTCGAATTCGCATTGTTCGATCTGCGCATTCACAGCGAGTCGCCCGACAGTGCAGAGGCGATCGGTCGCATTCTCGACGAGGTGCGTCGCGACGTCGCTGTCGTCATGCCCCCTGCCTTCAATCGCTTCGCGCACAGCTTCCAGCACATTTTCTCGGGCGGCTATGCAGCGGGTTACTACAGCTACAAGTGGGCGGAAGTGCTCGCTGCGGATGCGTTTAGCGCATTCGAGGAGCAAGGCATTTTCAACCGCGACGTCGCACGTCGCTTTCTCGCAAGCATTCTCGAGCAAGGCGGCAGCCGCGATCCGATGGAAGCGTTCGTGGAGTTTCGCGGCCGTAAGCCGCAGATTGAGCCATTGCTCAAGCAGCTAGGCCTTGCGGCCTAGCTGCGGGCTGGAGACGGGTGGCTGGAGGCGGGAGCCGGCAGGCACTGCGAGCCATATGCTCTAGCCCCGGCCCCGGTCTCCAGTCTCCCGCCCTACTTGGTGACCAGCACCTTTCTCACCCAGCCGCCGCCCTTGCTCGACTCGACTCTGAGGTAGCCGTTCTGCTCCTCGCCCAAGTAGATCATCTCGTCGCTCTTGCTGAGGGTCGCGACCGCACCGGCGCCATCGTTCGGTTGACTGAGCAACTTCACGTTGGCGATCTTCGGCACGATCGTGTCGCCTTCCTCGAACACAGCGCCGCCCTTCGTCTTGCGGCCCGCTTCTTCGGCGAGCGTGCCGACGTCGCGATGCAGGCTCGGCTGGCCGCGCACGGCGCGCACGATATTGTTGTAGTTGTCCATCAGGCTCGCCGCGAGAATCTTGCCTTCGTTGGTGTTGCCGTAGCCGCCGAGGCCGCCGGCAGCACCGCCGCCCAAGAGACCGACGCCCAGACGCAGGTCCGCCTTGCGCGCGCTACCTTCGGCAGCAGCCACCTGCACACCGGTGCGCGCATCGGTCACGAGCATGCTCGTCTGCGCTTCCTTGAACTTGAGGCCGCCCGCCACCGCACCGATGACGCGGCCGCGCGTGCCGCCGATGAGACCGCCGATCGCACCGCCGACGCCGCCGGCATTGTCTTCGGAGAACACGACCGCAGGCGTGAGCACGAAATCTGCGCTCACCATCTGACCGCCGCCCATGTTCGAACCGGCGCGCAACTCACCGGCTTCGGCCAGCGCGCGTTCTTGCATCATGTTCTGCATCGCCATGCCGCGCTCGACGACGATGAAGCAGTTCGACTGCTGCACCATGAGGCGAATGAGCCCCGTCGGCGACTGCAAGCCGTAACGCGACAGCGCCTGCGTGAC
>Ga0065720_1003626_pt1 | contig 50406 bp, 39 predicted proteins | sample Thericmetagenome_FD_59107 | JGI IMG/M metagenome (GOLD analysis project Ga0065720, IMG submission 59107) | Thermophilic microbial communities from the Joint Bioenergy Institute, California, USA of rice/straw/compost enrichment - eDNA_2 v2... | ecosystem: Engineered > Solid waste > Grass >... | reverse complement strand
GAGGATTTCGCCATCTGCAATAGCGCTGCCCTCATTGAGCTGAAGGATCGCAGCGGCTTTCAGGCGTTCAAAATGCCTGCCACCTCTGGACATCCTATAGGTGCAGGTGTAAGCTTGCCTCAATTTTAACGTGAATTTTCATCACCAATGCATGGATGTAAACGATGAGCCACATCCCTCGCGCCATTGGCGTGATCTCCTCCCTCATATCTCAATTTAGAATACTGGTTGCTCATCCCTCCGGAGAAAAGTCTGGCAGGTGGTTATCACGCGNGGTTANGGCCTTGCGCGGGTTAGCTTTTGTGACAATGCAGGCCATTTTACTGACNTTAATNACAACGTCATCACANGCGCAAACTATTCCGCCCACCACATGCAGCCCAACGAACTATTTTCAAGCGCCATTGGGATGGCAACCTAGTGCCCCNNATCGAATGTGTTCAGAAATCTACTTTTGGCAGTTCGAAACTCACCAGGCATGGGTTGGAGCACCTTTACCAAATGCGCCAGTGGGAAACGCTACTTTTTTCCCCACGGTTGGAGCGATATCAGGTGTAGGATCTGATTCCCTTAGTACTGTTATGACTGGCTTAGTACCGGGACGCTTGTACAGAATTCCNTTTTATGGCCTTCCAAGAGGCTTAGCCNCGNNTCCAAACGAGTATCAGGCCTGCACCGGATTACGGATTACAACAACTNGGCAAACGCGAGCTCTTCTGTATACAAGCAGCGGCTGGACGGTGCAGTTTTTTGAGTTCATAGCCTTGTCAGCGAGTCAACCCCTAACAGTTGAGGCGATCTCCACATGATCAAAAGGTGGGATCTGCTGCTGGAAGGGCGCGTGCTGCACATGCCGGAGGCGGATACGACCGAATACGGCGCGCTTGCCGCCGTTTACCGGCACGTCGGAAACAACTTCAAGGTCGGCGTCGGATACAATTTTGGCCGCTTCTCCGACGACCTGAGGGACCTCACTTTGGACGATCAGGGCGTCTTCCTCAATCTCGTCGGAAAGTTCTGATAGCGGTCAAACAAGCTCCCTGCCCCGCCCCGTCGCGCCCCATTCGGCGCGGCGGGGCAAATCTTTCACGCCGGCGATACACTGGTAGAGCTCCAGATAAAGCTGTTCCATGCGGCCGGGCGGGAAACGCCGTGCCGCAGCCGCCCGGCAGTCCGAAGGATTCAGGCTCGCGGCCGCCGCAATCGCCTCCGCCATCTGCTCGACATTCCGGACGACATAGCCAGTNCGCCCCTCCTCAATGACATCCGGCAGAGCGCCGTTCGGNAAAACGACGANCGGCGTACCGCAGGCAAGTGCCTCGATGGCCGTGAGCGAACTGGTCTCAGCCACAAGGCTGGGCACCAGCACGCATTGCGCCGCCGCAAGCAGGCGGCGTTTGCGGTCAAAGCCGAGCGGTCCGAGAAAACGGCGGCGACCATCAAGAAGCGGCTCCACCTCCTCGGTGAAATAACGTTCGTGCGCCTCATAGGGAAAGACCTGCCCGCCGATAAGAAGGGGAAGACCGACCTTGTGACAAGCCTGGAGCGCCATGTGGATGCCCTTTTCCGGGCAGATGCGGCTTAGAACCATGGCATAGCCGCGCTTCCGCTGACGTGTCGTGAAGAGCCTTTGCGGAACGCCGTTGGCGATGGGCGGCAGGAGGCTGGCGCCGGCGGGCGCGGTGCGATGCTGCGCCTCCGACACGCAATGCAGCCAGAGATTCGGGCGCGGGTGAAAAATCCAGTCCGGATACCAGGCGAGCGGCAGGTGCAGCGTGGCGATCGCCGATGCGCTATCGGGCAGATAGGCATGGAAATCGATGCCATGCAGGTGCACGACGTCCACCTTCTCCGAAGCCAGCACGGCGGCGATCAGCCGGCGCAGTTCCTGCCACACCTGCTCGCGCACCTGCTCAGTGATCGCTTGGCGTGCAGGCGGCAGGGCGATCAGCCGGCCAGCCGTCGAAGAGCCCTCGCTGGCAATGACGAGCGAGCGGTGGCCGTTACTCACCAATGCATGATCGAGCGCAGAGAGCACCTGCTCGGCACCGCCCACCGCGTCCGGCCCGACGGGCGCGAAGGGGTAGGCGATGCTGAGCACCGTCAGAGCCATTGCGGCAAATCCAGCTCGCGGCTTGCACTCGCCGCCAGGGCAGGCCAATCGGCGGGCCGCAGACCCCAGTTGAAATAGGCGTAGTAGACCTCCCCGCCATTGGGCAGAGCGAGAAACCGGCGCTTCAAGGCGCGCCGCAAGCGTTCCTCCTCCGCCGCGGCAAAGGGCGACAGCGTCCGCCTCTGCGTGAGATATTGGGAAAGCATGCGCCGCTTCATGACGGCTGCGGCGTTGTCCAGCGGCAGCTCACGGCTTGCAGCGGCTTTTCCAGACGAAGCGAACCGCTGCACGATGAGGCAGCCCTTCCGAAGATGGTAGAGAGGAAATTCAAGCACCTTTGGTACCCTCACGCCGGCCTGCCGCACGAGATGGCATGCCGCGTGCACAGCGAAAGCCGTGGCGTCGTGATCGGGATGGCCGCCTTCGAAGTCATGAGAAATGACCCATCTTATGCGGTATTCGAGAAAGATCACGGCCAGTTTCCGCGCAAGCTCGACCATTCTGAATGGAACGGTCTTGTCAGCCATGGCGAGGGAAAGAAGTTGTTCCCCGTCCATGCCGGCCAGGGCCATGGCGGCGATCAGCTCCTTCCGCCGGGCATCGGCATAGTCTTCGCGCCTCCCGAAGCCGCAGGCGCGCGCATCCTCCATGTCGAGCGGAGCGCCATCGGTGACGTGCAGGATGCGGACACCTTCCATGCGGTGAAGCTGGCCGCCGAGCGCTATGGTTTCATCATCCGGGTGCGCAGCGACGATCATCACGTCGCGGCAGTCGCAAACATCCCTGCCGGGTGCGCACAGCCGCTGGAGCAAATCCGCCTCTGCGGGAATCGTCCAACTGCCGGCCGCAGACATGGGGTTACGCCGCGCCCTTTATCCGGTGCTCGGCACGGCCCGCATAGCGCTCGATCATTGCGGCGCAGAACGCCGCGAACTCCTCCGGCACCAGCGGCGCGCTCGTGTGATGCGGGGCAATGCCGCGATGCTCGGGCGTGAAGCAGAAGGTGAGCGTGACGTCGAAATCGGCGAGCTTTTCCATCTGCCGGTCGAACCAGCCGAGCGCGTTGGGACGGAAGCTGTCCGCCCAGGAAAGCCCAGTGCGCAGATGCTTCACGCCCAGGCGCTTCATCCACGCGACGGCTTCATCGAGGCGCGGATCTTCGAAGTGAAACCACTGGCATAGGCCGAATTCAGGTGTGTAGTCGCCGAATTTCTCGAGCGTGGGCTTGGGCGTTCCGTCCTCGCGGATGAGGCCCATATAGAAGTGGCGGTAATAGGATGAGCCTTCCGCCTCCTTGTGGCGGGTCGTGGCGCCCCATGCCTGGGGCAGATCGAAGAGGCTGTACCACTGGATGCGTGGCGCGCGCCCGCTGATCAGTTCCGCCGTGCGCTGCAGACCCCAAAGCTGAACCTCCTCGGCTCCGAAAGTCGAGACACCCACCTCGCTTATCCAGACGGGTAGATCGGTTACGGCATGAATTTCATCCAGCTTGTCGGGCCATTCGTCGACCTTCCACAGGTTCCAGTCGAGTGGGAAGCCATGCACCGCAACCGCATCCAAATGATCGAGCACGCCCTTGCCTTGCATGTTCCGGATGAAGAGCGCGTCGATGGGCGAGATGCCGCCCAGGACGCGAGTGACGTCCGGATTGACGCTGGCAATGGCATCGGCCGCACCGATGGCCATTTCGGCAAACAGGGTCCAGTCGGGATCGATTTCCGGGTCCCAGTGAGACTTGTTGTTCGGCTCGTTCCAGATCATCGCGGCTTCGATCATGGTCTCATTCCTCGTCCGGTTTCACTGAGCGGGAGAGAGGGCGCACGCCTCTGCGGCTGCAGCCGGAGTGCGTCGGGCGCGCGGGTAACGTGCAGGCCGGCGGCGGACGCGTCGGCGCGATCGGCTTTCTGCCGGAGGAGTTCGCTGGCCGCGCGGTAGCCTTCCAGCGTGCCGACATCCACATAGGCCTGGCCCGCCCTCACTCCCACGGCCTTTCCGCCACGTTCCAGCCAGGCGTTGACGAGCGTGCCTACATATTCGTCGATGCAATCCCGCTCTACCCACAGCGCCTTCAACTCGTGCAGGATGGCGGCGGGCATCTTGAAAGCACCCCAGATCCAGCCTGTTGACGGATGCTGCTCCTTGACCTCGATGCGGCGCACATTGCCCGCCGCGTCCGTCTCGACGGCGTCGAAAGCGGAAGGATCGTCAACCGGAAAAAGCAGGAAGGACAGAACTCCGTCCGGCAGCGCCTTGTAGCCATCGGCCGGTATCCAGATCGTGTCCGGCAGCCCGACCAGAACGTGGTCATCTGGCGCGGTGAGCGCGGCGACGCGAAAAATGGCGTCGCACAGGCCGGCAGGCTCGGGCTGGACTACATAGGCGATCGAAGCGCCCCCATAGCCGCTGCCGTAATATTCCAGGATGTCGGATTTTCCCGGCGCAATCACGAAACAGAGCTTGTCCGCCCCGCCGGCGATCATGCGCTCGCAGAGATATTCGCTCACCGCACAGGGGCGCTCACCGCCTTCCGTCAGGCGGCTGCCGACCGGTAACAGCTCCTTTGAAAAGGCGAGCGGCTGTATCCGGCTTCCGCATCCCGCCGCTGGTATGATTCCCCACATGCGGGCCTCCTACGCCCTCAGCGCCGCCGTGGCGGCGGGGGCCATCTCGTTGATCAGCGCCTCGAACGCTTCCGCGCGATGATCCGAGGTATGTTCGCCAAGCACGCGTTCGCGCGCGGCCTTCGCAATGCGCTGCAATTCGGACTGATCCATATCGAGCGCCGCGATCACGTCCTGCGATTTGGAAGCGACGAGGATTTCGCGGCCCGGCTCGAAGAAGGTGTCGAGCCCCTCCCACCAGTCGGAGATGACCGAGACGCCGCAGGCCGCTGCCTCGAACAGCCGCCCCGAAGGGCACCAGCCCATATCGGCCATGACGCGGCGGGTGACGTTCAGTGTCAGGCGGGAAGCAGAGTAGAAGGCCGGATGTTCGGATGGGGGAAGATGCCGGACGAAAAAGAGATTGGGGAGCCAGGGAAAATCATGCGGATATTGCGCGCCCGCTATGACGAAGCGCAGATCGGGCCGCTGGTGCGCGGGCTTCAGCAAAAAGGCGCCGACCCCGGCCTGCCGATCCTCGGCGTAGGTGCCGATGTAGGACAGATCGGCCGCGTATTGAGGCTTCGGCGCAGTTGGCCGGTGCACATCAGGGTCGACATGCCCATAGAGCGGCGCCACTCTCCGCGCACCGAGCCTTGTACAAAGCGCGTTCAGCGCCCGGCCGCCCGTATAGCTCAGCACCAGATCAAAACCGCCGAGACCGCACGGCCCCACATAGCTCGTCGCCTCTCCGCGCCCCAGCGCCGACAACGTCACCGGCGTATCGAGATCGTAGAAGATGCGCATGGGCCGTGGCGCGTCCAGCACCAGGTCGGTGGCCGCGATACCGTCCGGGCAGTAGGAGGACACCAGCGCCACATCGGCCTCAGCCAGATGGCGCCGGGCAGCAGGAAGAACATCCTCCCACTCCTCGTAGAGCAGGAACTCGCCGCCCTCGATTTCATGAAGGTCGCGCGCCCCGGCATAAAAGGGAACGTCACGCTCGAAGAAGACGGTGCGCCAGCCCCGCCGAGCCAGGGCCCGAACCAGCCCGCGCCACAGGGTGGCGTGGCCGTTGCCCCATGAGGACGAGATGGTGAGGCCGAAAATCACCAGCTTCATGCCGGCACCTCCTCGGCGTGAACCGGGGCCGGCGTGACGTTACAGGCAATCAGATCGCTTCCGCCATCTCTCAGGGCGAGCGTGGAAACCGTCGCCGGTCCGATCTCGAAGGAATGCACGCGGCTGAACGACCAGCCTTGATAGTGACAGATCGTAGCCTTGATGACGTCGCTGTGGGTTACCAATCCAAGAGCTNCGTGCGGGAACTCGCGCTGCAGGCGCCCGATCAGACCGGCAACCCTCGCCGCCACATCGCGCATNGTCTCGCCTGCGGGGGTGGAGGCCATGTCACGGGCTTCNTTCCAGTGCCGCCACCTTGGATCCGACGACAGAGCGTCGAAAGTCATGCCCGTCCAGTGGCCGAAGTCGATCTCATCCAACTCCGGGGCGACACGGCATAGCGCACCGGTTTCACGGGCGACATGCCAGGCCGATTCGCGCGCACGGCGTCGCGGGCTTGTAAAGAGCACGTCCACGCCCAGCTTGGCCATGTGCCGCCCGAGCGCCTGCGCCTCGGCATGTCCGGCTGGCGTGAGCGGTATCCCAGGCTGCCGGCCGGTCAGCACCCGACCGAGGTGGCCGTGCGAGGCGTGCCGAAGCAGGTGAACCAGGGTGGTCATGACCGCAGGCCGGCCGCCGTTTCCTCACCGGAGATGAAGCGCTGCGTCCTTGCGCGCGCTTCGGCATCGGTGAACTGCTTGGGCGGCGACTTCATGAAGTAGCTGGAGGGGCCGATCAGCGCCCCGCCCTCGCCACGGTCCATNGCAAGCTTGGCGCAGCGCACGGCATCGATCACCACGCCGGCGCTGTTNGGCGAGTCCCAAACCTCGAGCTTCACTTCGCAATTGATCGGCACGCCACCGAAGGTCGTGCCTTCCATCCGGATATAGGCCCATTTACGATCGGCAAGCCAGGGCACATGATCGCTGGGCCCCACATGAATATTGCCGGCTTCCATTGGCACGCCGAGCTGGCTTGTGACGGCCTGCGTCTTGGAGATCTTCTTGGATTCCAGCCGCTCCCGCTCCAGCATGTTCAGGAAGTCGGTGTTGCCTCCGAAATTGAGCTGGTAGGTGCGGTCGAGGCGCACGCCGCGCTCGCGGAAAAGGTTCGTCAGCACGCGGTGCACGATCGTGGCGCCCACCTGACTTTTGATGTCGTCGCCGATGATCGGCAGCCCACGGTCCTCGAACTTTCTGCGCCATTCGGGCCGCGACGCGATGAAGACCGGCATGCAGTTGACGAAGGCACAGCCGGCCTCCAAGGCCCGAGCGGCATACCATTGCGCGGCCTCTTCCGAGCCTACGGGGAGATAGGACACGACGACATCGGTCTTGGTTCGCGCGAGAACTTCGGCCACATCTGCTTCAGGTTCGCCCGACTCGATGACCTCCTCGTGGAGATATTTGCCGATGCCGTCCAGCGTCGGGCCGCGCTGAACAATCACACCCGTGGGTTCCACATCGGCAAAGCGGCACGTGTTGTTCGGCTCTGCGAAGATCGCCTCCGAAACGTCACGGCCGACCTTCGAGGCGCTGACATCGAAAGCGGAGCTGATGACGATATCGTCGATCGCATAGCCGCCGATTTCGGCATTCATGATCCCGGGTATGGGCTTGTTGGAGTGCATGCCGCCGTAGTAGGCCAGGCCCTGGACGAAGGAGGAGGCACAATTACCGACGCCAACGATCCCCACGCGCAACTGAGCCTCCTGCATGTCCTGCTCTCCGTTTCCGGGGCTGACGCCGCCAGGGCAATTAAGCCGGCCGACTGACGCCCGTCCGGCGGGGCCCAAACAGGCGGCTTTCGCGATTGTTCCAGAGTAGATGCTTGCACGGGCCGCGGCGTTTTCCGGCTTCCCGTTGGAGGCAATCACCGCCTTCACGACTCCCCAATGGGGCCGGATTCCGGTAAGGTCATATGGCGATATTTTCTTCGCCCAGCCCGAGCGCAGTCATTCTTGTGCCATCCTCTGCCTTGGCGCGAGATAGCGCGCATGTGAAGGCCGATCGACGGCACCCCAGCGGTATTTGTAGCTCTCCTGCCCGCGCAGGAAATCAAAAGAGGTCATGCCCGCACGCTCCGCCTCGGCAATGGCGTGCCCCACCAGGATCGTGCCAAGTCCGAGCCTGCCATGAGCCGGATCGAAGCCACCGATGAAGTAGAAGGCGCGGCCTTTGGCCGCCAGAACGTAGATGACGGCGACGACCGTCACTTCCAGCTGCACGACATAAAGGCGCAAAAACCCGGCTTCCTCGATAAGGGGCACGACCTCTTCCTGCCAGGCCAGGAAACGCGGATCGGCAAAGACGCCCGGCTGCCCGCGCTCATGCCAGCGGCGCGTGTGCAGGGCCGCCAAATCCCTTATGTGCTCCGGCGTGCCTGCCTGCACGCCAATGCCAAGACGTGCCGCGCGACGGCGATAGTAGGCGAGGTTCTGGCGCATGTTGGCGCTGAGGCGTGTGGGAAGGGAGAGCGCAGGACTGCTTTCAGAAAGACCTTTCCGCTCCTCCCAGCCTTCAGGCACAGGGCAGCTTGCCAGGAGGGAGGCTGGCGGAAGCTGGAAAAGGTCGAGCGGCTCGTCCAGCGCGGACAATGCGCGGCTCAGTGCCTGCCCTTCCAGCGCAGGATCGAACAGGCCGCCGAGCCAGTCGGACGTGCCTGCACCCCACAGCACGAGCCTGCTGTCGAGACGGAAAAGCGGAAGGAGGCCCACAAGCCTGCTCTCCTGGCGAAGGGTAACTACCACGCTCTCCCCTTCGGGGAAATGCCTGCGCCAGGGAAGCAGCCATCCGGGGCTGTGAAACGGCGTGGCTTCAGGATCGCGCCGCCACAGGTCCCACCATTCCTCGGTCGAACACTCCGCCTGCGTCGAGATTACGGTCCGGGTAGCCGGGGCGCGTGCGACGGTCGAAAGCGGCAGGCTGTGCACGGCCGCCTCAGATCGGCGGCGGATCGACCGCGAAGCCCCGTTCGGCCTTGCGGCAGAGATAGACTTCCCGCTCCGGATGGGCCTCGATGGCAAATCCCGCGTTGCGCAACATCGCCTCCACTGCCGCGCGATTGGGGAAGAACCAGTTGGTTGGGTCAGCCGAATAGGAACGTTCGACGAAGTGCAGCTTGGGGAATTCCGGACGGNCGAACACGTCCCATTCGGAAAAGGGATAGTCTTCCTCCAGCCACGGAACCGCGTCGGACCCCCGCTGCAGGCACTGGAACAGCATCATGTCGCCCGCGACATATTCGCGGATCAGATCAAGCGCGAGGAGCGGATGGCGCAAGTGATAGAGCACGCCCATGAAAAGAACGAGATCGAAGCGTTCCTCAAGGCGCGGCACTTCGTAGACCGACATCTGGCGCAGTTCCAGCTCGATCCCTGCCTGCTCCGCCGCAAAGGCGGCCTGGCGCAGATAGTGGGGATCGGTGTCGATGCCGACCACATGGCCGGCATTGCGCCGCTTCATTTCGATGGCATAGAAGCCGGCATTGCAGCCAATATCCAGAACGGTGCGGCCTTCAAGATCCTCAGGGATGACGTGCCGGAAGCTGTTCCACTTGCAGGTGGGATAGTCGCCCAGAAAATGGTCCGGTGCGGTCTCGACGCCGCCGATCTTCATGTTCTGGAACCAGGGGCCGAGTTCGACGATCCGTCGCGCGATGTCGCCCGGCTGAAAGTTCGAGTTCATTCCGTGCCGCTCCGTCTTGCCTGCCCGATGTCGGAAATCTTGCTACGTCAAAGGCAGGCGGAGACGCTTCCTCATCAACCGCGATTCCGGGGAAGACGGCGGCGCAAATCCGCCCGCCGCCTGCGCGGGGCAAACAATCCGGGAAGTGGAATGTTCCGTCTTTGGCAGAGGCGCCGGCCTAAAGAAGGCCGCGCGCCGCGAGATTGCGCATCAGGGCGGAGGTGCCGAAGGTCCATTCCGGGCATTCGGTGGAGAGCCGCACCGTGTTGACGAGAGCGCCCAACTGCTGGTTGGAAATGGTGACCACATCCCCCGGCTTGTGCGTGAAGCCCTGCCCCGGCGCATCGCGATCTTCGACGGGCGCAAACAGCGTGCCCAGGAACAGGACGAAGCCGTCGGGATACTGGTGGTGGCGTCCGCGCGTCTGGGACACGAGGTCGAGCGGGTCGCGGCTGATCTCCTTCATGGAGCTTCGGCCATTGAGCACAAAGCCGTCCTCACCCTTNACGACAAGCTCAAGCTCCGCGTTGCGCACGTCNTCAATGCCGTAACTGTCATCGAACAGGCGGATGAAAGGGCCGATGGAACAGGAGGCATTGTTGTCCTTGGCCTTGCCCAGAAGCAGCGCCGAACGGCCTTCCACGTCGCGCAGGTTCACGTCATTGCCGAGCGTCGCGCCCTTCACGGCGCCGCGGCTGTCCACCGCCAGCACCACCTCCGGCTCGGGATTGTTCCAGCGGGAAATGGGATGCAGTCCGACCGCCGCGCCCCAACCCACCGACGACATGGGCTGGCACTTCGTGAAGACCTCCGCATCCGGCCCGATGCCGACCTCCAGATATTGCGACCAGACACCTTCCTCGATGAAGGCCTGCTTGACCCGCATCGCCTCCGGCGAACCGGGAACGAGGCTTCTCAGGCTTTCGCCTATGATGGCTGTCACCCGCTTGCGGATCGCCTCCGCCTTTTCTGGGTCACCGGCGGCCTTCTCCTCGATGACGCGCTCGATCATGGAGCGGGCGAAGGTCACGCCGCAGGCCTTCACGGCCTGAAGATCGCAGGGAGCCAGAAGATGGACGCGGTCCGGGCCTGCACGCCCTTCGGCTGAGTTCCGGGCGATCTCCTCCAGCGAGCCGAGATCTTCGCCCGCCGTACCGTCGGCCAGCGAAACGGGATCGTCCTGCTCCAGGAGGTCGCGCATCGTGGGCGTCTCGCGTGTGGTGATGTCGATCACGCGCCCCTTGCGCAGCGCCACGACCGCGGGACCTCCGGCATCCGGCCGCCAGACCCGTCCCACGAAGTGACCCGCTTCCATTTCCTCCTGGTTTATGATCATTGCCCGTCGCCTCCCGGTGAATCGCAGCAGCCGGACCCTAGCGCCCCGTGCGCAAATGTGAAAGGGGCGGAACCTGCGCACACAGCCCCGTCACCCTTTGCACGGGCCTGCCGAAATGGATAGAACGGAAACCATCGCGGACGGCCGTCCGCCTTCAGCCGAACAGCGAGGACGCCATGACAACAGAAACACCGCCCTATCGCGCAGACCATGTGGGCTCGCTGCTGCGCCCCGTCCCGGTGAAGGAGGCGCGCAGGAAGTTCTTCGAGGAAAAGTCCATCACGGCCGAGGAGCTGAAGAACGTCGAGGATGCGGCTATCGTCGACGTGGTCAAGATGCAGCAGAATATCGGGCTCAAGGCGGTGACGGACGGGGAGATGCGCCGCTCCTTCTGGCACTATGACTTCATGGGCGGGCTCACCGGAATGGACCTCGAGGAGCGCGCGGGCGAGCAGGGCCTGCAGTTCCACGGGGCGAGCGTGCGGCCGGTCTTCCCGGTGATCAATGGCAAGCTCGACTTCCCGGACGACCATCCGATGCTGGATCATTTCAGATATCTGGCGTCGGTCACGAAAGTGACGCCGAAGATCTCCATCCCCGGCCCGAGCTGCTGCCATTTCCGTGTGGCCAAGACGGATGTGCGCCATCCCGAGTACAAGGATGTCGAGGTGCTTTTCGCCGACCTCGCCCGCACCTACGCCAAGGCGGTCCGGAAGTTCTACGAAGCCGGATGCCGCTATCTGCAGATGGACGACATCTACTTCGCCTATCTCTGCGATCCCAAGATCCGCGAGGAGAAGCGCGCCGAGGGCCTCGACCCGGACTGGCTGATCGACCGCTATGCCTGGATGATGCACGAGGCGATCAAGGACCGGCCGGAAGACATGCTGATCGGCATGCACATGTGCCGCGGCAACTTCAAGTCCACCTGGGTGGCGGAAGGCGCCTACGATCCGGCGGCGGACGCCATCTTCAACAAGACCGGCGTGGACATCTACTTCATGGAATACGACACGGAGCGCGCCGGCGGACTCGAACCCTTGCGCCTTTTGCCCAAGGGCAAGAAGCGCGTGATGCCGGGCTTCATCAGCACCAAGGTGCCTGAGCTGGAATCGCTGGACGATCTGAAGCGCAAATTCGACCAGGCAAGCAAGTATGCCGATCTCGACCAGCTCGGCATCGCGCCCCAATGCGGCTTCTCCTCGACAGAGGAGGGCAATCTGATCACCGAGGATGACCAGAAGCGGAAGCTGGAACTGGTGGTCAAAACGGCCGAGGCGATCTGGGGCGGGGTGTAGTCTCTCTCCGTCCCGTGTCCAGCGATCGACAGCCGACTGCCGGACGCAGGAAGCGGCGAGCCGCGACTGTTCCGGTCAAGCCCCGGAGCCGCTCCGCGGCTCCGGGATGACCGGTGGATGTTTCGCGGCTTGCGGGATGACGAGTGTTAATAGCGCGGCTCCGAGATAACGCCGCCTCGCTCCGGGAACCTGCGCGCGATCCGCGACGTTGAAGCGCCGAGAGGGAACTTTCCCGCCAGAGAGCGCAGAGACTTCACAAGAGAGCGCCAGAGACAAAATGAATCGTCCCGGCCCGACGCTCCTCAGCAGGCTGGCTTCAAGCCGCATCGCCATCGAGGCCGTGGAACCCACGGTCGATGGCGGCCGCTTCGCCGCCAAGGCGATCGTGGGCGAGCCGTTCCGTGTGGAGGCGGACATCTTCTGCGACGGCCATGAGGCGATCGCAGCGGCGCTGCTTTTCCGCCGTCGTGGCGGATCGGGCTGGGCGGAGACGCCCATGCGCCATCTCGGCAATGACCGCTGGCGCGGCACGCTCGTCTTCGAAGAGCCGGGGCCTTACGAGTTCGCCATTCTCTCCTGGCGCGACCTGTTCGCCACATGGCGCCTGGACACGGCGAAAAAGCACGAGGCGGGCCAGAGCATTGCCCTCGAGCTGGAGGAGGGCAGGGGCCTTGCCCAACAGGCGCTTGAGCTCCAGGACGGCGCTTCCCGCGAGGAGCGCCGGGCGCTGGAAGTGCTGCTTGAGGAGATGGCCGTTTCCGCCTCGGAGGGCGACCGGCTTGCCGTGCTCATGAGCGAGGATATGGCCGTGTTCATGCGCCGCCTCGGTCCCCGCGCGAATCTCACGCGGTCCGACACCAGCTTTCCTGTTTTCGTAGACCGGGAGAAGGCGGCCTTTTCCGCCTGGTACGAGCTTTTTCCCCGCTCCCAGTCGGACGATCCCCAGCGCCACGGCACGTTTGACGACGTGATCCGGCGCCTTCCCTATGTGCGCGGCCTCGGCTTCGACGTGCTTTATTTTCCGCCCATCCATCCGATTGGCCGAACGAACAGGAAGGGCCGCAACAACGCGCTTCACGCAGGGCCGGACGATCCCGGCAGCCCCTATGCCATCGGATCGGAAGAGGGCGGGCACGATGCCATCCATCCCGAGTTCGGCACCTTCGACGACTTTGCCCGCCTTGTGGAGGCCGCGCGCAATCATGGGCTCGAAATCGCGCTCGACTTTGCCATCCAGTGCTCACCCGACCATCCCTGGATCAGGGAGCATCCGGAATGGTTCGACTGGCGGCCCGACGGCACCATCAAGTTCGCCGAGAACCCACCCAAGAAATATGAGGACATCGTCAACGTCCATTTCTACCGGCAGGCGCTTCCCGGCCTCTGGCATGCCCTGCGCGATGTGGTGCTGTTCTGGCTGGCAAGGGGCGTGCGCATCTTCCGCGTGGACAATCCGCATACCAAGCCCTTGCCCTTCTGGGAATGGCTGATCGAGGAGGTGCGCGCGGTCGACCCCGGCGTGATCTTCCTTTCGGAGGCCTTCACCCGGCCGAAGATGATGAAGCGGCTCGCCAAGGTGGGCTTCAACCAGTCCTATTCCTACTTCACCTGGCGCAACACGAAGCAGGAGCTGACAGAATACCTCTCGGAGCTTACGCGCGAGGAATGCCGCCACTATATGCGGCCCAATTTTTTCGTAAACACGCCGGACATCAACCCCTTCTACCTGCAGACGAGTGGGCGAGCCGGCTTTCAGGTCCGGCTGTTTCTGGCGGCGACGCTGGGCGGAAACTACGGCGTCTATAGCGGTTTCGAGCTCTGCGAGGCGGAGGCGCTTCCGGGCCGCGAGGAATATCTCAACTCAGAAAAATACGAGATCCGCGCCTGGGACTGGGACCGCGCGGGCAATATCAAAACCGATATCGCTTTCGTAAACAGGCTGCGGCGCGAAAACCCGGCGCTGAGGCAGTTTACCAACCTGAAATTCTACAACGCCTGGAACGACAGCATCCTCTACTACGGCAAGTTCACGGACGACCTGTCCAACTTTCTGCTGTTTGCCGTCAACCTCGACCCGCACAATCCGCAGGGGGCGCATTTCGAGGTGCCCCTGTGGGAGTTCGGCCTGCCCGACGATGCGACCATCGAGGCCGAGGATCTGGTGACGGGAGAGCCCTTCGCCTGGACCGGCAAGATGCAGCACATGTTCTTCGATCCGCGCCAACGCACCTATATGGCCTGGCGCCTGATCGCGCCGGGAGGACGCCGATGAATGCGTTCGGCAAGACGGGCGTGGCAATCCCGGGCGATGAGGCGGCGCCGGCAGAGGCCTCCAGCGCCGCGCAGCAGTCCGATTGGTACAAGGATGCGATCATCTACCAGCTTCACATCAAGGCCTTTCACGATTCCAATGGTGATGGCATCGGGGACTTCAACGGCCTTTTGCAGCGGCTCGACTATATCGAGCGGCTGGGGGTAAACGCCATCTGGCTTCTGCCCTTCTATCCCTCGCCTCTGCGGGACGATGGCTACGACATAGCCGACTACCGTTCGATCAATCCCGCCTACGGCACGATGCGCGATTTCCGCCGCTTCGTGGCGGAGGCGCACCGGCGCGGCATCCGGGTCATCACCGAACTCGTCATCAATCACACCTCCGACCAGCACCCGTGGTTCCAGCGCGCCCGCCATGCGAAAAAGGGGTCCGCCGCGCGCGGCTTCTACGTCTGGAACGATGACGACGAACGTTATCCCGAAACGCGCATCATCTTTCTGGACACGGAAAAATCCAACTGGACCTGGGATCCGGTGGCCGGCCAGTTCTTCTGGCACCGGTTCTATTCCCACCAGCCTGACCTCAATTTCGACAACCCCCGCGTTCTCGACGAGGTCATCAAGGTCATGCGCTATTGGCTCGACATGGGCGTGGATGGCCTGAGGCTGGATGCGATCCCCTATCTGGTGGAGCGCGACGGCACGAACAACGAGAACCTGTCCGAAACCCACGAAATCCTGAAAACGATCAGGAAGGCGCTGGACGAGCGCTANCCCGACCGCATGCTTTTGGCCGAAGCCAATCAGTGGCCGGANGACACGCGCCCCTATTTCGGCGAGGGGGACGAATGCCACATGGCGTTCCACTTCCCGCTNATGCCACGCATCTACATGGCGCTGGCGCAGGAGGACNGGCACCCGATCTCCGACATCATGCGCCAGACGCCGGAAATCCCCGAAAGCTGCCAGTGGGCCATTTTCCTGCGCAATCACGACGAGCTGACGCTGGAAATGGTCACGGATCAGGAGCGGGATTATCTCTGGCGCACCTACGCGGAGGATGTGCGCGCGCGTATCAATCTCGGCATCCGCCGCCGCCTTGCGCCGCTCATGCAGAACGACCGGCGCAAGATCGAGCTGATGAACGCGCTTCTGCTTTCCATGCCCGGCACGCCCGTCGTTTATTATGGCGACGAGCTCGGTATGGGCGACAACATCTATCTGGGGGACCGCGACGGCGTGCGCACGCCCATGCAGTGGTCGCCGGACCGCAATGGCGGCTTCTCCCGCGCCAATCCGCAGATGCTCTACCTGCCGCCGATCATGGACCCCGTCTACGGCTATCAGACCATCAATGTGGAGGCGCAGGAGGCGGACCCATCCTCGCTGCTCAACTGGATCCGCCGCATGATCGCCGTGCGCAAGCAGCACCCTGCCTTCGGGCGCGGCGACTTCACGATGCTCTACCCGCGCAACCGCCGCATCCTAGCATATACGCGCAGCGACGGAGCCGAAACGCTTCTCTGTGTCGTCAATCTCTCCCGCTCGGCGCAGGCGGTGGAGCTCGATCTTTCCAGGCATCGCGGCTGCGTCCCGGTGGAGCTTGTGAGCCAGTCGCCTTTCCCGCCCATCGGCGAGCTGCCCTACATGCTCACGCTCTCCGGATACGGCACGTTCTGGTTCGTGCTGGCCAGTCAGGCGCAGGCGCCGGACTGGCATTCAAACGTGCCCGAGCCTCTACCCGAATTCGTCACGCTGACGCTGATCGGCGGCAATATCGAAAGGGCTTTGGAAGGACGCGAGCGCAGGCAACTTGAACGGGACGTGCTCCCACAGTTCCTGGAGCGGCAGCGCTGGTTCGGCGCCAAGGGCGAGGCAATCGCAGGCACCGCCATCCGTGAGATCGCGAAGCTGGATGAGGAGGCGGGGTTGCTTTCGATTGTCGAGGTGGAGCTCGCCTCCGGCCGGCAGCACTATCTGCTGCCCTTGAGCATTCTCTGGGGCGAGGAAAATGTTCAGTTCGGCGCGCCCAAGCTTTCAGCGACGGTTGCGCGCGTGCGCAAGGGCGCACAGCTTGGGGCGCTGATCGACGGCTCCTATGACGATCGCCTGGCTTCGGAGCTGATGCGGCGCATGCAGCAGGGGGGAGAACTTTCCTTGCCTGGAGGTGTTTTGCGCTTTCATGGCAGTGAAAGGCTTGCCTCCATGCGCTTTGAAGACCCTTCCCTGCCGCTTCAGGGCGAGCAGAGCAACGTGTCGATCGCCTTCGGGCGCCAGGCGCTCATGAAGATCTTCCGCCGGCTGCGCCCGGGCGAACAGCCGGAGGTGGAGGTTGCCCGCTTTCTGACGGAGGATGCGGGATATCCGTACACACCAGCCTTTCTGGGCATGGTGACCTTCGAGGACGAGGCGGGTGAAAACACGGTGCTCGCCAGCGTTTCGGCCTTTGTCGAAAATCAGGGCGATGCCTGGACCGTCTTCCTCCACGCGCTGCAGCGCCACATCGAGGATGAGATTCTCGCACCGCCTGCCGACGGTGCGGCCACGCCGGATGGCGGCCCGATGAGCTTTCTCTATCCGCTCGATCTCGTCCGCAAGCTTGGCGAGCGCACGGGCGGAATGCATGCCGCCTTCGCCGTGAAGACGGACATGGAGGCCTTCCGCTCCGAGCCTGTCCGCCGCGCCGACATTGAGCAGTGGGTGAGAGAGACCAGGGCCGAGCTTGCCGCTGCGCGCGCGGCCTTGCTGCGGGCAGGCGGGAACCTGCCGGCGAGCGCTGCCGAAAGCGCCGACTCCCTGCTTTCGCTCCTGCCTGAAGTCGAAAAGCGTTTGACGGCGTTGCGGCGCATGAAGCCATGGGGCCGCAAGACGCGCATTCACGGCGACTATCATCTCGGTCAGGTGCTGATCGCGCAGCAGGAGGTGTACATCATTGACTTTGAAGGAGAACCGCGCCGCACCCTTGCCGAGCGGCGCGCCAAGAGCTCGCCCCTGCGCGATGTGGCGGGCATGCTGCGCTCCTTCGACTATGTGGCCTGGGCCGCAGCCCGGCAGGTGGGCGCGCGCCTTCCCGATCAGGCCCGGGACTACGGCGCGCTGGCCCGGCGCTGGCGCGAGCGCATGACAGCCGAGTTCCTGGGAGGGTATTTCTCCGCGACCGAAAGCCCCGATGCAGAGCGCGAGGAGCGGGAAGGGCTGCTCCTGAATCTCTTCCTGCTCCAGAAGGGCTTCTACGAAATCAATTACGAGCTTTCCAACCGCCCGGATTGGGTCGGCATTCCGATCCAGGGTCTGCTCGACCTCATCGAGGGGAGGGCCGATTGAGCGAGACGGCGGACATCGCCGCCTGGCGGCTCGATGATGCCCATGCGATCGGCGCGCTGGTGGCCGGGCGCTACAGTGATCCCTTTGCGGTTCTGGGACCACACAAAAGCCCGGCGGGCATTGTGCTGCGCGTGTTGCGGCCGGAGGCCGAGACGGCGGAGGCAGTCGATCCACAAACGGGCAAGGTGCTAGGCCGGCTTTTGAAGCGTCATGCGCGCGGCTTCTTCGAGGGATTGATCTCAAACACGGACGAGGTGCCGCGGTACCGGCTTCGCTTTACGCGTGAAGGCGAGAGCTGGGAGGAGGAGGACCCCTACCGCTTTCCAAGCATGCTTGGCGAGCTCGACCGGCATCTGATCGGTGAAGGGCGGCACATGCGCCTTTATGAGGTGCTGGGCGCTCATCCCATGAGCTTCGATGGTGTCGCCGGCACGCGCTTTGCCGTGTGGGCGCCGAACGCCTCCCGCGTCAGCGTGGTCGGCCATTTCAACCACTGGGATGGCCGACGCCATCCCATGCGCCTGCATCCGGGCATCGGCGTATGGGAAATCTTCATCCCTGATGTGGGAGTGGGAGAAATCTACAAATACGAGATCATCGGCGCGCATGGTGAGGTGCTGCCGCTGAAGGCCGACCCGCTCGGCTTCGCATCCGAACTGCCGCCCGCCACGGCTTCCGTCATCCACGGGCTGCAGGAATATGGCTGGCAGGACGTGGCATGGATGCGGGCGCGGCCCGTGCGGAACGACCGGACCGCGCCGATCTCGATATACGAGGTGCATCTGGGCTCCTGGCGAAGACGCGAAGATGGGAGCTATCTTTCCTATACGGAGTTGGCTGACGCGCTCATTCCCTATGTGAAGGGATTGGGTTTCACCCATATCGAATGCCTGCCCGTAAGCGAACATCCCTTCTCGGGCTCCTGGGGCTACCAGCCGATCGGGCTCTATGCTCCCTCAAGCCGCTTCGGCGCGCCGGAGGATTTTGCCCGTTTCGTCGACCGCTGCCATAGCGATGGCCTCGGCGTCATCATCGACTGGGTGCCTGCCCATTTTCCCTCGGACGCGCATGGGCTTGCCAATTTCGACGGCACGGCCCTCTACGAGCATGCCGATCCCCGACTCGGTTTCCACCGCGATTGGAACACGCTCATCTACAATTTCGGCCGGCGGGAGGTCGCGAATTTTCTCACCGCGAACGCGCTCTTCTGGCTCGACCGCTATCACGTGGATGGCCTGAGGGTCGATGCCGTCGCCTCCATGCTCTATCTGGATTACAGCCGCGAACCCGGCGACTGGGTGCCCAATATTCACGGCGGCAATGAAAATCTGGAAGCGATAGCCTTCCTGCGCGACACCAATATCGCCCTGTTCTCCCGCCACGAAGGCGCGACCTCCATCGCAGAGGAATCGACCGCGTTTCCAGGCGTCTCCCGCCCGGTTTACGCCGGCGGGCTGGGCTTCGGCTACAAATGGAACATGGGCTGGATGCACGATACGCTCGACTATATCGGGCGTGAACCGGTCTACCGCAGACATCATCACAACCAGATGACCTTCGGCCTGCATTATGCGTTTTCGGAAAACTTCATCCTGCCGCTCAGCCATGATGAGGTGGTGCACGGCAAAGGCTCCCTGATCGGGCGCATGCCCGGTGACCGCTGGCAGAAGTTCGCGAACCTGCGGGCCTACCTCACCTTCATGTGGACCCATCCGGGCAAGAAGCTTCTCTTCATGGGAGGCGAGTTCGCGCAGGAGCGCGAATGGAACCACGATCGGGGCCTCGATTGGCATCATCTGGATGACCCCATGCATCGCGGCGTGAGCGAACTCATCCGCGATCTCAACGCGCTCTACCGGAACCATCCGGCCCTGCACGAGTTGGACTGCGATCCTATGGGTTTCGAATGGATCGACGCCTCCAGTCCCGAGCTTAGTGTCTTCATTTATATAAGAAAGGCATCGGAAGCGCCGCCCATGGTTGTGGCCTGCAATTTCACTCCGGTGGTCCGCGAAGATTTCCGCATCGGCCTGCCGCACGGCGGGCGGTGGCGTGAAGTCCTGAACAGCGACCATCCCCGGTATGGCGGCTCCGGCATCTTAAACGAAACCGTTCAGGCGGAAGAAGAACCCTGGCACGGCCGGCCGGCCTCGGTGCGGCTCAGGCTGCCGCCGCTAGCCGCCATCGTGCTGGCGGGCGAGAACTGACGAAAGGACTTCATATTGCGCGTCGAAGCCGGCCTTCCTTACCCTCTCGGCGCCACCTGGGACGGCTCCGGCGTGAATGTCGCCGTCTTTTCGGCGCATGCCTCGAAGATCGAGCTTTGCCTTTTCGATGCCAAGGGTAAGCGGGAAATCCGCCGTGTTCCGCTGCCCGAATACACCCATGAAGTCTGGCACGGCTATTTCCCCGATTTGAGGCCCGGCCAGGTTTACGGGCTGCGCGCCCATGGACCGTACGATCCCGCCAATGGCCACCGCTTCAATCCGGCCAAGCTTCTGATCGATCCCTATGCCAAGCTGCTTCTGGGCGACCTGCACTGGCACGACGCCTGTTTCGGCTACCGCGTCGGCTCGCCCCGGCTCGATCTCTCGATGGACCGGCGCGACTCCGCCTTCGTCATGCCCAAATGTGTGGTGACGGACACCGCCGCCACCTGGGGCAACGACGTGCGGCCGCAGACCGCCTGGCCCGACACCATCATCTACGAAGCCCATGTGAAGGGCATGACGGCCCTTCATCCAAAGGTGCCGGAGCAGCTGCGCGGCACCTTCGGCGGTCTCGCCGACTCCCGCGTCATCGACTATCTCGTGAAGCTCGGCATTACGGCCATCGAACTCTTGCCCGTGCAGGCCTTTTTCGACGACCGCTATCTCGTCGAGAAAAGGCTGACAAATTACTGGGGCTACAACACGATCGGCTTCTTTGCGCCTGCGCCGCGCTACATCTCGCCCGGCGGCGGACTCCATGAGTTCAAGCGCATGGTGCGCAAGCTGCACGAGGCGGGCATCGAGGTCATCCTCGACGTGGTCTACAATCACACGGCCGAGGGCAATGAAATGGGGCCGACGCTCTCCTTCCGCGGCCTCGACAATGCCAGCTATTACATCCTCGGAGACGACCCGCGCTACTATTACGACACCACCGGCTGCGGCAATACGCTCAATCTCAAGCATCCGCGCGTGCTGCAGATGGTCATGGATTCGCTCCGCTACTGGGTCGAGGAATGTCATGTCGACGGCTTCCGCTTCGACCTTGCCACCGCGCTCGGCCGGGAACGGGACAATTTCGAGCCGTCATCCGTCTTCTTCGACACCTTGCGGCAGGACCCGGTCTTATCGCGCGTCAAATTGATCGCGGAGCCTTGGGATCTGGGCCCCGACGGCTATCAGCTCGGCAACTTCCCTCCTGGCTGGGCCGAGTGGAACGGCGCCTATCGCGATTGGGTGCGGTCCTTCTGGCGCGGTGACGAGCATGTGGCGCCCAGCCTGGCGAGCGGCCTTTTGGGGTCGGCCTCCCTGTTCGACAAGCGTGGGCGAAAACCCTGGTCGAGCATCAATTTCGTCACCGCTCACGACGGGTTCACGCTGAAGGACCTTTATTCCTACAACGAGCGGCACAACGAGGCCAATCAGGAGGAAAACCGTGACGGGCACAGCGACAACCGAAGCTGGAATTGCGGCGCAGAGGGACCGACGGACGATCCCGAGATCCGCGCCTTGAGGGACAGGATGCGCCGCAATGCGATAGCCACCATGTTCCTGTCGCAAGGCACGCCCATGCTTCTGATGGGCGACGAGGTGGGCCGCACCCAGCACGGCAACAACAACGCCTACTGCCAGGACAATGAGATGAACTGGCTACCCTGGGAAGGGTACGAGCCGGAGGACGAGGAATTCCTGAAGTTCGTGCGCCGGCTGATCCTTTATCGGAAAGCGCGCGCGCGGTTGCGTACCAAACGCTTCCTGCACGGCGACATGATCGCGGACAAGTTCAAGGATGTCTCCTGGCTGCGCCCCTCGGGCGAGCCGATGACGGACGAGGACTGGACCAATCCCGACCTGCGAAGCCTCGGCCTCCTGCACTGCGACGAGCGGGGGCAGTGCATCCTCCTCCTCATCAACGGGTTTCACGAGCCGGTGGAATTTTCGCTTGCGTCCGAACTGGGTGCGGCCGGATGGAAGCTGGTCATGCGCACGGACAACGGCCGCTGGCCCGTTTGGGAAGCGATGCGCGTTCCGCACACGTTCGAGCTCGCGGATCGCTCCATGGCCGTACTGGAAGGGCGCCTGCGATGAACCGGGAACCTTTCAGAACCACCTGGGGCGCAAGCCTTGGTCCGGACGGTTCCGCTCTCTTCCGGCTCTGGGCCCCGGCGCTTGAGGAGCTACGGTTGGACCTTGGCGGCTGGCAGCGCCCGATGGAGCGGCGGGACGATGGCTGGTTCTCGCTCGAGGTGTCGGGGGCTGCGGCAGGAACACCTTACGGTTTCATCCTGCCTGATGGCATGATGTTTCCCGATCCAGCTTCCCGCGCGCAGCTTTCGGATGTCCATGGCCCCAGCGTACTGACTTCGTCTGCCTTCGCCTGGCAGTCACAGAGCTGGACAGGCCGCCCGTGGGAAGAGGCCATCATCTATGAGCTGCATGTCGGCGCCTTCACGCCCGAGGGCAATTTCGGTGGCGTGCTGAAGAGGCTCGACCACATTGCCTCGGCAGGCTTTACGGCGATCGAACTCATGCCGGTCGCGCAGTTTTCCGGCACGCGCGGCTGGGGGTATGATGGCGTTCTGCCTTATTGTCCCCATTCGGCCTATGGCGGCGCGGAAGGCCTGAAGCGCCTTGTGGACGCTTCGCATCAGCGTGGCCTGATGATCTTTCTCGATGTGGTCTACAACCACTTCGGTCCGGACGGGAACTATCTGAACGCTTACGCACCGGATTTCTTCGACCCTGGGCGGAAGACGCCCTGGGGACCTGCGATCCGCTTCGAGGAGCCTGCCGTCCGGGCCTTCTTTCTCGAAAATCCGCTCTACTGGCTCCACGAATTCCGCTTCGATGGGCTGCGTTTCGATGCCATCGACCAGATCAAGGATGAAAGCGAAACGCCCATCCTGGAAGAGATGGCAGCCGCCATCCGGGCGCAATTTTCCGGCCGGGAAATTCACCTGATGACGGAGGATGAGCGCAACATCGTTGCGCTTCATCCGCGCGATGAGCAGAACAGCCCGCTGCTTTTCACCGCCGAATGGAACGACGATTTTCATCATGCCGCCCACTGCATCGCCACAGGCGAAAGCTCCGGCTACTATGNCGCCTTCGCGGATGATCCCGTTAGCCATTTGGCAAGGGCGCTGGCGGAAGGCTTCTGCTATCAGGGCGAGTCCTATAGCCCGAGGGAAGGCAANCCGCGCGGCGAGCCAAGCGCCGGGCAGCCGCCATCGNCCTTTGTNGCTTTCTTGCAGAACCACGATCAGATCGGCAACCGCGCCTTGGGAGAACGGCTCGCGGCGCTCGCGGAACCGGATATAGTGGAACTGCTGACGGCAATTCTTCTGCTCAATCCGCAGATGCCGCTTGTCTTCATGGGCGAGGAGTTCGGTGAAACCAATCCGTTTCTCTTTTTCACCGATTTCCATGGCGAGCTTGCCCGTGCAGTGCGGGAAGGCAGGCGGCGGGAATTTGCCGACTTTGACCATTTCTCGGAGCAAAAGGCGGAGCACATCCCCGATCCCAATGCGCTTCCCACCTTTGAAGCTTCCATGCTCGATTGGGATCGGGCGGCAACTGAGGCCGGCAGGCAGCGCCTTGGCCTTTTCCGCCGCCTGATTGAGGCCCGCCGCGCCCACATCGTCCCCCATCTGGCCGGCATGAAATCCATGCAGGGCGAGGCCGTGCAGTATAGCAAGCAGGCCCTTTCGGTCCGATGGGGAACGGGGGAGGGCATCCTCCTCCTGTGCGTGAATTTCGGACCCGACGATCTTGCATCGGATGAAGACCTGGCCGGCTTCGACGCGATCTTCGAGAGCCGGGACGGCGTGTTTGCCTCCCTGGCGGATGGCTGGCTGCCCGCCTCCTGCGTGGCCGTCGCGGCGAAGCGGGATGGTGCATGATGGCGGGTGATCTCGACCAGCTTGCCGCCACTCACGGGATCGTCCGCACCTATCGGGCGCTCGATGGAAGCATTTCCCGCGCGCCGGACGAGGCGTTGCAGGCCATCCTCCGCATCCTGGGGGCGCATGGCAATGCCGGGGCGGAATCTACTGCAGGGGAGTGGCCCACGCTACCGCGCGCCGCTGAAGGGGCTGTCTGCTATCTTCCTGATTTTCTGGACCGCGGCCGAGCCTGGGGCATCACCTGCCAGCTTTATTCGCTCCGCTCCGGCAGGAACTGCGGAATCGGTGATTTCGAGGATTTGGCGAGGCTGGGAGAAATGGCCGCGCGCATGGGCGCCGATCTTCTTGGCGTGAACCCGCTGCACGCTTTGTTCCTGGCCGCTCCTGAAAGGAGAAGCCCGTTTTCGCCAAGCATCCGGGAATGCCTGAACCCGCTTTATATCGCGGTCGATCAGGTGGATGGCTTCGATCCTCCTGAGGACCGCGATGAAGCGGCGCTTGCCGATCTTGAGGGCGAGCTCGTCAACTATGAGGCGGTGACCCGCTACAAGCTCGCTATCCTGCGGCGGATTTTTTCCCGCATGCAGGAGGCGCATCGCGACAGGCTCGATGCGTTCATCGAAAGGGCCGGCGAACCTCTCCGCCTCTATGCGCTCTTCGAGGCGATCAGCCTCGAGATGACCCGCCTCGGTCGAGGTGCGGGCTGGCACAGCTGGCCTGAAGAATTTCAGGATCCGCACAGCGATCGCGTTGCGGCCTTTGCCCGCCAGAATGGGCACGAGGTGCGCTTTCTGCTCTGGCTGCAGTGGATAGCGGACGAGCAGCTTGGAAAAGCCGCTCGTCGGCTGCGGGATGCGGGCATGCGCATCGGCCTTTATCTCGACCTTGCGGTCGGCACCGCCCCGGATGGGGCGGCCACCTGGGGCGACCGTCCTCTTACCGTCGTCGGCGCGGAGATCGGCGCCCCGCCGGACATGTTCAATCCCACCGGCCAGAAATGGGGGCTTGCACCCGTTTCTCCTTCGGAGATCGCCGCGCGCGGTTTCCAGCCCATCAGGCGTTCCTACGAAGCCATTTTGCGCCATGCGGGCGCCTTGCGCATCGATCACGCCATGAGCCTTTACCGCCTGTTCTGGATCCCGGCCGGGATGAAGGCGGGGGAGGGCGCCTACGTGCTTTATCCGATGCCGCAGATGCTGCGCGTGCTTGCGGAGGTTTCCCAGAAGGCGAAAGCCATCATCATCGGCGAGGATCTGGGCGTCGTGCCCGAAGGATTCCGCGAACAGATGAAGAAGGCCAATCTTCTTGGCTACCGCATCTTCTATTTCGAGCAGGACGAGAACGGCTTCATTGGCCCGGAGCATTGGCCGCGCTGCGCACTCGCCTGCATCGGCAGCCACGACACAAGCACTCTGGCCGGCTGGTGGACGGGCAGCGATATCGACTGCCGGGAACGGATTGGATTGTTCGATACAGAAACTGCTGATCAGGAGCGCGCGCGGCGGAGAGACGAGAAACGCCAGGTCATCGAAACGCTCCATCTCCTGGGCGCTCATCAGGCGGGAGAAGCTTTCGACGAGGCCGTCGCAGCCGGAGTTCATCGCCTCGTAGCGCGAGCCCCCTCGCTTCTGTTCGCCACCCAGATGGAAGACCTGCTTGGGCTGATCGATCAGCCCAACATGCCGGGCACCGTCGATGAGCATCCGAATTGGTGCCGCAGACTTCCCGTCGCGATAGACGAGCTTGAAAGCTGCCCCATTCTGCGCGCGGTAATCGGGGCGATATCGGAGGAAAGGTCGCGCGCGCCATGACCATTCCCCGAGCTACCTACCGCCTTCAGTTCCGCGACGGCATGACCTTTGAGCGGGCCGCGGAAATCGTGCCCTATCTTGCCGATCTGGGCGCGAGCCATCTTTATGCCTCGCCCATGTTTACGGCCGCGCCGGGCTCCACCCACGGCTATGACGTGGCCGACCATCAGGCGCTTGATCCCGCGCTGGGCGGGGAAGCGGGTTTTGCCAGGCTGGCGGAGGCCTTGAGGCGGCACGAGCTTGGCCTGTTGCTTGACATCGTGCCGAACCACATGGCCGTTTCGACCGCCAACCCATGGTGGCGCGATGTGCTGAAGCATGGCCGCGCAAGCGCATTCTCGAACCACTTCGATATCGATTGGCAAGCGGCAAAACTGCTCTTGCCCGTTCTTGGCGAGCCCTATGGCGAGGCTCTGGAGGAGGGCAAGTTCGCACTGAAGCTTGACGAACAGTCAGGCGAGCCGGTCTTCAGCTACTACGACCTCAGCCTGCCGCTTGCCCCCGCGTCTGTCGAAGCTTTTCTTGTCGGCGAAAGCGGTTCCGCATCCGACAGAACGTCGCTCGAACAAGCCATTCAGCCTGCCAACGCCGACAAGAACCTGCTGCATCAGGTCCACGAGGCTCAGATCTGGCGGCTCGCCTATTGGCGTCTTGCCCGGGAGGCGCTCACCTATCGGCGTTTCTTCGAGATTGCAGACCTCATCGGCGTGCGGGTGGAAGACGCCGCCGTTTTTGCCGATGTGCACTCCCTTGCGCTGAAACTCGTTCGGGAAGGCATCGTGGACGGCCTGCGCATCGACCACATCGACGGTTTGGCCGACCCCAAGGCCTATCTTGCTGCTGTGCGCGAAGCGTCCGGCCTCGACTATGTGGTGGTGGAGAAAATTCTCGGCCCCGGGGAGGAACTGCGCGGCGGCTGGGCCTGTGCCGGAACCACCGGCTACGAAATGGCACGGCTGATCACTGCCCTTCAGGTGGAGCCGGCGGGCCGTGCGGCGATGACGAGGGAGTGGTGCAACTTCACCGGCGACGATCCGGATTTTCATCATCAGGTGCTAGCGGCGAAGAGGCGTATCCTGACGGTGAACCTGGCCGGAGAGCTGGATGCGCTCGTGCGCCTTGCCCATTCCCTTGCCGTGGAAGACATAGCCACACGCGATTTCGGCAAGGACGCTCTGCGGCTCGCCATTGTCGAACTTGCCGCGAACCTCCTGGTCTATCGCACCTATATCGATGCAAGCGGCCCGTCCGAAGAGGATCGGGCGCTGATCGAGCGCGCAGCCGGCCGCGTTGAGCATGGACGTGAGGTAGAGGACGACCGCGTCATCGCCTTCATTGCATCCCTGCTGCTTGATCCCGCCGCAGGCTCACGCAGCCGTTCCGAGTTCGTCACGCGCTTCCAGCAAACCACCGGCCCGCTGATGGCCAAGGCGGTCGAGGACACGGTCTTCTACCGCTACAACCGGCTGATCGCCCTGAACGAAGTGGGTGCCGAGCCCGATGAGTTCGGCATCAGCGCTGACGCTTTCCACGTAGCCATGAAAAGGCGGGCGGAGACGTGGCCTTACGCCCTCTCGGCCACCAGCACGCACGACACCAAGCGCGGCGAGGATGCGCGCGCCCGGCTTGCCGTCCTGAGCGAGATGCCCGAGGAATGGGTGGCGGCCGTATCGCGCTGGCACGAAGGCGCGAGGGACCTGCGCAAGGATCTGCCAAGGGGGCCTGCACCAAGCAGGAGCACCGAATGGCTGTTCTATCAGGCTCTGGCGGGTGCCTGGCCGGCCGATCTTTCATTGCAGGACGAAGCGGGGCTGCAGGAGCTTGCCGAACGGCTCGTTGCCTTCATGACCAAGGCGCTGCGCGAGGCCAAACGTCAGACAAGCTGGACGGACCAGAACGAGCCCTATGAGGCAGCGGTTGAAGCCTATGTGCGCGGCGTCTTTTCGCCCGAACGGCGCAGTTTCCTGCGCGAAATCCGGGCGCTTATCGCGGCGATTGAACCAGCCGGCATCGTCAACAGCCTGGCGCAACTGGCACTCAAGCTAACGCTTCCCGGCGTGCCGGACATCTACCAGGGTTGCGAGATTCTGGATTACAGCATGGTCGATCCGGACAATCGCAGGCCGGTGGACTTCAACCTGCGCCAAGACCTTCTTGAGGACGTGCGCGAGCTCTCTCCCGCCCAGGCGATGGAGCGCTGGCGCGAAGGGCTGCCGAAGCTCTGGCTGACCGAGCGGCTGCTTCAGCTGCGGCGCGCCGAGCCCGATCTCTTCAACCGCGGGGGGTATGAGGCGGTTGACGTTACGGGGGATGAGGCGGCCCATGTGCTCGCATTCTGCCGCGCGGCAGGCGACAAAAAACTGATCGTCGCCGTGCCCCGTCTGGTGCTCAGACATTGCGAGCCGGAAAGGCATTCCTGGATCGCGAATGCTTTTTCGCGAACGATGCTTGTGCTCTCTGACGGGCCCGCTTCCTATCGCACGCTGAACGGGGAAGCGTTTGCAGAAGGGAAAATTCCTCTCTCCGCGTTGTGGCGCGATCTTCCGGTCGCCGTTCTGACGTCGGCGTAGCTCCGGCGGGCGCCTATTCCTCGTCTGTGTCAGAGCCGGCCGGGCTCTTGGCGCGCTTTGCGTTTCCGGCGCCGCGCCGGCCGGCGCTCCCGCCGTTCCCGAAGCTGCCTTCGCTAGTGTCAGGGCTTGAACCGGGCATCGTGCCGCCAGCCTGAAGGTCGCCCGGCAGGCCGGAGCTGTCCGAGTCGGACCCTTTGCTGGCCGACTCACCTGCCTCTTCGGCCTCAATCTCGCGCGCGGCGCGCTCCCAGTGCTCCTGCTGCTTGCCGTCCGGGCGGCCTTCAGCCTCCCAGAGTTCGTATGCCCTTTGCCTGATCTTCTCTTCCCGGTCGGGTGTCATGGTCGTCCCTCCAATGGCAGGGACAAACCAGCATCACGGCGACTTGTTCCGGCCTTCAGCAAAGATGATCGGGAGGCCGGAACGTCAGGAATTTTTGGTGCAGCTTCCTTCGGCCTGTCAGACCCGCGCGGCCGCCGCCGCTTCTTCCGCCGACGCGGAATCGAGGATGCGCTGAAGGCCTGCGGCGTGGCGGAAGCTGGGCTCGGTCGCGATGTTCAGCCGCACGGCGTTGACGAAACGCTCGTAATTGGTTGCGACGGGCTCCGCCTTCATCTCCCGCCAGGTGGCCGTTTCCGCATCCTCGTCGAGGCAGACCTTCAGATGCGAGCCCCGGTGGTCGTGCTGCACCTCGACGCCGCCTTTTTCGCCATAGATGCGCAGGCGCAGCTCGTTCAGATGGCCGGTCGCCCAGCGGGTGGCATGGATGACGCCGAGCGCGCCATTGGCGAAGTTTGCCGTCATGGCGAAGCTGTCATTCGCATCAAGCACATATTCGCCGATACGATCACCCTCGGCTTTGTGGAAGGTTCTGAGCCGGCACGACACATCGCTGATCTCCGTCGCCGCGCCATAGGCGGCGAAGTCGAGAATGTGAATGCCGATGTCGCCCAGCGTGCCGTTCGAGCCGTGCGCCTTGGAAAGCCGCCACAGCCACTGCGGCCCCGTGCGCCAGTCGCCCCAGGCCTTGGAGACGAGCCAGCTTTGCAGATACGAGGCTTCGATGTGACGTACGGCGCCGATCCGGCCGGAAAGAACGAGGTCACGCGCGGCGTGGATTTCCGCCACGTTGCGATAGCTCAGATTGACCATGGCCACGACACCCGCTTTCTCCGCGGCATCGGCCATCTCCGCAGCCTCCGCATAGCTGGTGGCAAGCGGCTTTTCGCATAGCACATGCTTTCCTTTGGCAAGGCAGGCCATGGTCGTCGCGTAGTGGACGGCGTCCGGCGTCACGTTCGTAACGGCGTCGAAGTCGTCCCAGGCGAGCGCTTCTTCGGTTGAGGAAAACTGGCGCTCGATCTTGTGCAGCGCGCAGAACTGGCTGAGCCGGTCGGGATCCGTGTCGACGGCTCCTACCAGATGGACACCGGGAATGGCTGCGAAGCGATTGGCATGCTGATTGGCCATCTTGCCGGTGCCGATGATAAGAAGGCGCATGTGGGTCGTTCCTATCTGTAGCCCTGCTCGCCGGGAGCGTGCAGTTTCGGGCCGCGCTCGACGATCTTTTCCGGAGCCTTTTCCACCGGCACGTTGGGTGCTTCGTGAACCGCCGTATAGGCAGGGGCGGGATTATGCGCCCAGCGCACGGCGTTGCGCAGCACCTGGCCGACCGTCGCGTCGTGGTAGGTCGGATAGGTCTCGTGGCCGGGACGGAAATAGAAGATGTTGCCCGCTCCGCGCCGGTAGGTGAGACCGGAGCGGAAGACCTCGCCGCCCTGGAACCAGGAGATGAACACCGTCTCCATCGGCTCCGGTACGGAGAAGGGCTCTCCATACATCTCTTCATATTCCAGCTCGAAGAAGGCGGGCAGCCCCCTCGCGATAGGATGGCCCGGATTGACCACCCAAAGCCGCTCGCGCTCGCCTGCCTCGCGCCACTTCAGCGCGCAGGGCGTGCCCATCAGCCGCTTGAAGATCTTCGAGAAATGTCCGGAATGGAGCACGATGAGGCCCATTCCTTCCCACACGCGCTTTGCCACGCGCTCGACAATCGCGTCATCCACCTGGCGGTGGGCCTTGTGCCCCCACCACACGAGCACGTCGGTTCCGGCGAGCCGCTCTTCGCTGAGCCCATGTTCCGGCTCCTGCAGAACGGCGGTCGAGACCTTCAGATCGCCATCTGCGGCTATCTGGCGGGCAATGGCGGTATGCATTCCTTCGGGATAGATTTCGCGCACGATCTCGTTTTCACGCTCGTGCACATTTTCGCCCCACACCAATACGTTGATGCTCATGGCATCCCTTATTGTCTTGATGGTTGTCGTTTCAGGATTCCCCGCCACTATTTCTCGAGCGCCCCTGCTCGAGCACAGACGCACCAACCGACCGACACTGTATGGAGGGTTTGGGACTGGAACCTCTGACGGCTCTGAAAATATACGCCCATAAGCCTCTTAGCAACGGCGGGCGGCCGTCAATCAACCCTTCTTGAAGAGCGAGCGGCAAAAATACGCATTCTGCCGCCGGCACCGCAAACAGCGTCGCCGCCGCTCTGATCTTCAGCAAACGCGACGACCTACTGCCAGGGCAGCCGGTCGAGATCGACATTGCCACCGGAGAGGATCACGCCGACGCGCACGCCGGAGAAAGCGGCACGGTTTTTCAGAACGGCCGCGACCGTCACCGCGCTCGAAGGCTCGATGACGAGCTTCATGCGTTCCCACACGAGCAGCATCGCCTCCACGATCTCCTCCTCGGTCGCGGTGAAGATGTCCGTCACGTGCCGCGAGATGAAATGCCAGGTCAGGTCCTTGAGCGATGCCTTCAGCCCGTCGGCGATCGTCTCGGGTGCGTCCTCGGTGATGATATGGCCTGCCTTCAGCGAACGCAGCGCGTCGTCGGCCCTGGCAGGCTCGGCCCCGTAAACGGAGACCCCTGGCGCAATCGCGGCGATGGTGAGACAGGTGCCGGAAATCAGTCCGCCGCCGCCGATCGGGGCGATGAGAGCGTCGAGCGGGCCGCAGTCCTCGATCAGTTCCTTCGCGCACGTTCCCTGGCCGGCGATGACACGCGCGTCGGCATAAGGATGCACGAGGTCGGCGCCTGTTCTGGCCAGTTCCCGGTTCAGCGTCTCCTCACGCGCGTCCATCGATGGGGCACATTCGACAATGGTGCCGCCATAGGCGCGCACGGCCGCCTTCTTGGCGGCGGGCGCGGTGTGCGGCATGACCACCGTGGCCGGAATGCCGCGGCGCCGGGCGGCATAGCAGAGCGCCTGCCCGTGATTGCCCGAGGAATGGGTTGCCACACCTTTCGCGGCTTGCGCCTCCGGCAGGGAGAACACGGCATTGACGGCGCCGCGTGCCTTGAAGGCGCCAGTTTTCTGCAGGTTCTCGCATTTGAAGAAGAGCCGCGCACCGCTCAGCGTGTCGAAATACTCCGACGTGAGCACCGGCGTGCGATGGACATACGGGCGGATGCGTCGTTCCGCGGCTAGCACGTCGTCGTAGGTGGGGACGGGTCCTGAGGTCATGCCGCTTTCGTAGCCGGTGACGGACGAGGAGTCANCAGGAATCAATCATAAGACAACGCGCCTCCCNCCAAATCGGTCACCCNGCGGGAAGTCCCTTAACAGGCGCCGAACGCTCCACCTTGACAGTTCCATNCTCTCGGTTACTTTCGTAACTATCTGGTTATTTATCGCTCAGCCAGACCGGTCCGCCGCGAAAGCCGGACCGGCGATTAAGGGAGGAAATCGATGGTTTCGAGAGTGAGCAGGCGCACGATTCTCGCCGGAGGGGCGGCAGCGCTGTCGGCTACGGCGATCGGGGCTCCACGCCTGGCCTTCGGTCAGGAGACGCGGTTGCGGCTCATGTGGTGGGGCTCCCAGCCTCGTGCTGAACGCACGTTTGAGGTCACCAAGCTTTATATGGAGCAGAATCCGGGCGTGCAGATCGACGGGGAGACGGTCGGCTGGGACGATTACTGGCCCAGGCTCGCCACGCAGGTGGCCGGGCGCAACGCGCCCGACATCATCCAGATGGATTACCGCTACATCTTCGAATATGCCCGCCGGGATGCGCTGGCCCCGCTCGACGAGTTTGTGCCGGATGTGCTGAATTTGTCTGGCTTCGACCAGGCCGCGCTTGACGGCGGTTCCGTCGACGGGGCGCTCTACGGCATCAGCCTCGGGGCCAACTCCTCCGCCATGATGATCAACAAGGCGGCCTTCGATGAGGTGGGAATCGACATTCCCGACAACTCCCTCACCTTCGATGAGCTGCAGCGCATCGGCATGGAAATCACCAATGCCGGCAAGCGCAGGAATTTCTACGGCATAGCGGACGGCTCGGGTCTCGAGCCCTTCTTCGAGAACTATGTACGCCAGCGCGGCAAGGCGCTCTACACGGAGGACGGGCAGCTCGCTTTCGACGCGGAGGATGTGCGCGAGTGGTTCGAGCTTTGGGCGGCCATGCGCGAGGCGAAGGCCTGCGTGCCGCCCGACGTGCAGGCGCTGGACAAGAACCAGATCGAAACCGGCATGGTTTCGCTTGGTCATGCCGCCGTCTCCTATGGCCACTCCAATCAGCTCGTGGGCTATCAGGCGCTGAACAAGGACCCGATCGTCATGCACGCCTATCCGCGCATCGCGGCCGGGGTGGGCGGCGGCCATTACCGCAAGCCTTCCATGTTCTTCTCGATTTCCTCGCAGAGCCAGAATCCGGAAGCGGCGGCGGCCTACATCTCCTTCTTCGTCAACGATCCGAAGGCGGCGGAAATCCTGGACGTCGAACGTGGCGTGCCTGAGTCGTCCGCGGTACGGGAATCGCTGGCCCCCAAGCTCGACGATACGGGCCGCGCGGCGGTCGAATATATCGGCGGGCTTGGCGACCTCGCCGGCCCCCTGCCGCCTCCGCCGCCGCTGGGCGCGGGCGAGATCGACAGGATGCTGTTGCGGGTCAGCCAGGAAGTGGCCTTCGGGCAGCACACGCCGCAGTCGGGCGCCGAGGCCTTCATCGCCGAGGCGGAATCCATTCTCGCACGGGGCTAAGGCTTTCGCCTTGCTCCATCGGCGCGTTCGGGACGGGGGTCCTGCAAGGGCATGTCGCGTACCGTGCTTAGACGGGAGGGCGGGGACAGGTTCCTGCCATGTCCTGCTCCGCCCCGAGCGGCTGCCCGGCATGCCCCGCGCTGAGGCAGAGTAGGGAGGGCAGGGCGCTTCCGTGCATCACCCAATGCGAAACCGCAGCTCATGACAACCATCGCCACTTCCGGGCCGATCAGTGCTCAATCCCGCGGCTGGCTCGCGCGCGCCTGGACGCGCAATGGTGCGGGGTACATGTTCCTTTTGCCGTGGTTCATCGGCTTCTTCGGGCTCACCGCGGGGCCGGCGCTGGTGTCGCTCTATCTTTCCTTCACGAGTTTCGACCTGCTCACNGCGCCGCGATGGGTCGGCCTCGACAACTACATCCGCATCGCGACGGCCGATCCGAAATTCATGGCTTCCATGCGGGTGACCTTCTTCTTCGTGCTGGTGTCGGTGCCCCTGAAGCTCATCTTCGCGCTCGCCGTCGCGATGGCACTCAATCGGGGCATTCGCGGGCTTCCCTGGTATCGCGCCATCTTCTACCTGCCCTCGCTGCTCGGCGCCTCCGTGGCGATCTCGGTGCTGTGGCGGCAGCTGTTTGCGGGCGACGGGCTCGTCAATTCCTTCCTCGCCAACTTCGGCATCGAGGGGCCGAGCTGGATCTCGAATCCCAACTATTCGATCTACACGCTCATCGTGCTGGCGGTCTGGCAGTTCGGCTCACCCATGATCATCTTCCTGGCCGGCCTCAGGCAGATCCCGCAGGACATGTACGAGGCGGCCGAGCTGGACGGCGCGTCCAAGTGGCGTCAGTTCTGGAAGATCACGCTGCCGCTCCTCACGCCCGTGGTCTTCTTCAACGCGGTGGTGCAGACCATCGAGGCCTTCAAGGCCTTCACCCCGGCCTTCATCATTTCAGGCGGCACGGGCGGGCCGATCAATTCGACGCTGTTCTACACGCTCTATCTCTATCAGGAGGCGTTCGGCTTCTTCCGCATGGGATATGCCTCCGCGCTCGCCTGGGTCCTCCTGGTGATCATCGCGCTGTTCACCGCCTTCTCCTTCCTCACCGCTCGCTACTGGGTGCACTACGATGACTGACATCGCGGCATTCGACGAGACGCAGCAGCGCGGCCTCACAAAGCGCAAGCCCTGGATGTCCGTCCTCCTGCACGGGCTGCTCATCGGCGGGTCGTTCATCATGCTCTACCCGCTCCTGTGGATGCTTTCCGCCTCGTTCCGGCCCGAGGAGGAGATCTTTTCCTCTACCTCGCTCATTCCGTCTTCGATTTCCTTCGATGCCTATCCGCGAGGCTGGTTCGGCCTGCAGGAAAGCTTCGGCACTTTCTTCTGGAACTCCTTCGTCATCTCGATCCTGTGCGTCATCGGCAATCTGATGGCCTGCTCGCTGGCGGCGTATGCCTTTGCGCGGCTCAATTTCTGGGGGCGCAATTTCTGGTTCGCCATCATGCTGGGCACGCTCATGCTGCCCTATCATGTCACGCTGGTTCCCCAATACGTGCTCTTCCTCAATCTGGGCTGGGTCGGCACGTTCCTGCCCCTCGTGGTGCCGAAATATCTCGCCGTCGATGCGTTCTTCATCTTCCTGATGGTGCAGTTCTTCCGCGGCATCCCGCGAGAGCTCACCGAGGCGGCGATGATGGACGGCTGCAGCGCCTGGCGCATCTACTGGAAGGTGATGCTGCCCCTGTCGCTCCCGGTGCTCGCCACGGCAGCGATTTTCACCTTCATCTGGACCTGGGACGATTTCTTCGGCCCGCTGATCTACCTGACCGACATGCGCGACTATACGGTGCAGCTCGGCCTGCGCTCATTCGTGGATTCCACAGGCCTGTCGGACTGGTCCGGGCTTTTCGCCATGTCCATCCTGTCCCTCGTTCCGGTGTTCTTNTTCTTCCTGTTTTTCCAGCGTCTGCTGATCGAGGGGATCGCCACGACGGGATTGAAGCGCTGAGGCCGAAAGGAAGGTGCCCATGATCCTNAAACTCTGCCATGNCGCGACATGGCGNCGCGAAAANAGGGAAAGCCCATGCCGGAGCGTCTGACGGTCGCCGTCGTGGGATGCGGGATCGGCCGCACCCACATCCTCGAGGGCTATTTGCCCAACAGCGACCGGTACCGCGTGGTCGCGCTCTGCGATGTGAATGCCGAGCGGCTTTCGGCGCTCGCCGGCGAGTTCGATATCGAGCGCCGGTGCACGGCCTTCGATGAAGTCCTCGCCATGGACGACATTGACGTCGTNGATATCTGCACACCNGCCTCGATCCACTACGGGCAGATCATGGCCGCGCTTGCGGCCGGCAAGCACGTGATCTGCGAAAAGCCGCTCGTAGGCTCGCTCAAGGAAATCGACGAGGTGATCGCCGCCGAAAAGCGGTCGAAGGGCAAGCTCATGCCCATCTTCCAGTACCGCTACGGCGACGGCGTGATGAAGGCCAGGAAGATCATCGACGCTGGAATCGCGGGCAAGCCCTATGTGGGTACGGCCGAGACGTTCTGGCAGCGCCTGCCGGAATACTATCAGGTGGCCTGGCGCGGCAAATGGGCGACGGAACTCGGCGGGGTTCTCATGTCTCACTCCATACATATCCACGACATGCTGATGTGGCTCATGGGGCGCCCGGCGGCGCTCTTCGGCCGGGTGGCGACCCGCATCCACGACATCGAGGTGGAGGACTGCGCCTCGGCCAGCCTGGAGATGGAAAGCGGCGCGCTCGCCTCGCTCACCGCCACGCTGGGGGCGCGCGAGGAAATCTCGCGCCTGCATCTGGCCTTCGAGAACGTCACCTTCGAGTCGAGCCACTTTCCCTATTCGCTGGGCGACGACCCGTGGCGGATCGTCCCGCGCGACGAGAAGGTGAAAGCCGAGATTGACGCGCTGCTTTCCGGTTGGAAGCCTGTGCCGCGCCGCTTCGCCGGGCAGATGCGCGACTTTCATACGGCAATCGTGGAGGGCAGGGAGCCGCCTGTCACCACTAGCGATGCGCGCGCGGCCCTCGAGCTGGTGGCTGCGTTCTACCACTCGGCACGCACGCGGGAGGAGGCAAGATTCCCCATCGGCTCCGATCATCCCTATTACGAGAGCTGGATTCCGCAGCGCTCGCCATCCGGCTCTGCCTAATCTCGGAGACTTTGCTGATGTCCACCTCCGTCAAGCTCTCGAAGGTTTACAAGCGCTTCGGCAATGTCGAGGTGATCCACGGGATCGACCTCACGGTCGATCCCGGCGAGTTTACCGTCTTTGTCGGCCCCTCCGGCTGCGGGAAATCGACGCTTCTGCGCATGATCGCCGGGCTGGAGCCGATCTCCGGCGGTGAGCTGCTCATCGATGACGAGCTGATGAACGAGGTGCCGCCGGCAAAGCGCGGCATCGCCATGGTGTTCCAGTCCTACGCGCTCTACCCGCACATGACCGTTTACAAGAATCTCGCTTTCGGGCTGGAGACGGCCGGCATGCGCAAGAGCGAGATAGAGGACCGCGTGCGGCGCGCTGCCGAAATCCTGCAGATCGGGCAGCTTCTCGACCGCAAGCCGAAGCAGCTTTCGGGAGGCCAGCGCCAGCGCGTGGCGATCGGCCGCGCCATCGTGCGCGAGCCGCGCATTTTCCTGTTCGACGAGCCGCTTTCCAATNTGGATGCCGAGCTCAGGGTGCAGATGCGCGTCGAGATCGCCAAGCTGCATCGTGATCTCGGCAANACCATGATCTACGTCACCCACGATCAGGTGGAAGCCATGACCATGGCCGACAAGATCGTGGTTCTGCGGATGGGCCACGTGGAGCAGGTGGGTGCGCCGCTCGAGCTCTACAACAGGCCGGCCAATCGTTTCGTGGCGGGCTTCATCGGCAGCCCGAAAATGAACTTCCTGAATGCCGGGATCGAAGGCGCGGACGCCCGTTCAGCCGCCATCCGGGTGGGCGGCGGCAAGATCGCTCTGCCGCGCCCGGCCCGGTCCGCTTCCGCAGGCCAGAAGATAGAGTTCGGCGTGCGCCCGGAGCACATAACCATAGAACAGCGGGACGGGCGCATTCCCTTCGCCGCTGCGAAGGTGGACCTTGTGGAGAATCTGGGCGGGCAGACGCTTCTCTACACCACCCTCGCGGATGGTCAGAGCCTGACGATTTCACTCGACGGGCAGCGCGCCATAGAGGTCGGCGCCACCGTCGAGACCTTCATCGATCCTGCGACATGTCATCTGTTCGACGCGGAGGGCCGGATCATCTAAAGGCTGTCACCGACTTCAAAGGCGAGGCGTCGCCCGCGCGCCGAAGGACAGGAGTGAAATGGTGGATAGCAAGGCGCAACCGATGGTGGGCCGGCAGCGGACGGGCCGCGATCCGGTTCGCACGCAGGCAGTGATCCTGGAGGCGGCGACGGCGGAATTCGCCGAAAAGGGCATCGGCGGCGCGCGCGTGGACACCATCGCCCAGCGCGCGGGCACCAACAAGCGCATGCTCTACCACTATTTCGGTGACAAGATCGGCCTCTATGTCGCCGTTCTGGAGGCGGCCTACGCCGCGATCCGCTCGGCCGAACGGAAGCTGGACATCACCCAGAAGGAGCCGGAGGAAGCCCTGTCGGAGCTCGCGCGGTTCACCTGGCACTATTTCCTCGACCATCCTGAATTCATCAGCCTGCTGAACACGGAGAACCTNCACCGGGCCGTGCATCTGAAGGGATCGCCCCGGCTGAGGGAGATGCACTCCCATCTNGTGACGGAGCTGGAGCAGGTTCTGAAACGGGGGGTGGAGCTTGGCGTGTTCCGCGCGGGCATCGACCCGCTCAACGTCTATCTCACCATCGCCTCGCTCGGCTTCTTCTACCTGTCCAACCGGCACACCCTCTCGGTCATCTTCGGCCGCAACCTCACCGAGCCGGAGCGGCTGGCCGAATGGGAGGAGCATCTGGTCAGGACCGTTCTTGCCTCGGTCAAGGCAGAGTAGTTCCGTCGCCGCCGCAGGCGGCTACCAAATCCGCATATTGAACAGAGTACCGGCACGCTCGATCTGTGTCCGAGCCCGAATAAGCCATGGAANTACGGCCGTCCCGCTTGACGCGAGCGCTCCGGTCCGGTAGGTAAGTAACTGGATAGTTACAATCCTGATCGGGTGCAGATATGGCAGAGCGCCGCGTCGGTATCATCATGCACGGCATCACCGGACGGATGGGCTACAACCAGCATCTGGTGCGCTCCATCCTCGCTATCCGCGACCAGGGCGGGCTCACGCTCTCCAATGGCGACAGGTTACAGGTCGATCCGATCCTGGTAGGGCGCAATCGTGACCGGGTGGCCGCGATCGCCGACAGGCACGGCATCATACGCTTCACCGACGATCTCGATGCGGCACTTGCCAACAGGGACGACGAGATCTTCTTCGACGCCGGCACGACGCAGATGCGCGCTGGCCTCCTGGAAAAGGCGCTAGCGGCCGGCAAGAACGTNTATTGCGAAAAGCCCACCGCCGACAGCCTCGAGGCGGCCGTNGCCATCGCGCGCAAGGCCCGCGCCTCCGGCCTCAAGCACGGGGTCGTGCAGGACAAGCTCTTCCTTCCCGGNCTCATGAAGCTCAGAATGCTGCGCGACGTGGGCTTCTTCGGCCGCATCCTCTCGGTGCGCGGCGAATTCGGCTACTGGGTGTTCGAGGGCGATTGGCAGAAGGCGCAGCGTCCCTCCTGGAACTACCGCAAGGCGGATGGTGGAGGCATCATCCTCGACATGCTGTGCCACTGGCGCTACGTGCTCGACAACACCTTTGCGCCGGTGAAGGCGCTTTCCTGCCTCGGCGCCAACCATATTCCCGAGCGTGTGGACGAGGCCGGAAAGCCCTACAGGGCCGACGCAGACGATGCGGCCTATGCCACGTTCGAGCTGGAAGGCGGCATCGTCGCCCAGATCAATTCGAGCTGGGCCGTGCGCGTGCGCCGTGACGATCTCGTCACCTTCCAGGTGGACGGCACGCACGGCTCTGCCGTCGCGGGTCTGCATAAGTGCTGGACCCAGCACCGCGTGAACACGCCGAAGCCCGTCTGGAATCCCGACCAGCCGCAGACGATGAACTTCTTCGAACATTGGGAGGAGGTGCCGGACAACCAGCCACTCGAAAACGGCTTCAAGGTGCAGTGGGAAGGCTTCCTGCGTCATGTGGCGGAGGATGCGCCCTGGTCTTTCGGCTTGGAGGAGGGGGCCAAGGGCGTGCAGCTTGCCGAACTTGGGCTCAAATCCTGGGCCGAGCGCCGCTGGCTCGATGTGCCGCCGCTGGAGCTCTAGGGGCTGCAGATGCTCTATCTCCCCAACGCGGACCGCACCGTCTCCGCCTATGAGATCAGGAACACGCCGGCCGAGATCGTCAGGCGCGACGCCTCCGCCTTCAATCGCATCGCATACGCGGCGGCCCATGTGGTGGCCGACCCGATGGCCGACAACGATCCATGGCTCAGCCCCGCCATCGACTGGGACCGGACAATGGCCTACCGCCATCATCTCTGGGACCTGGGCCTCGGGGTCGGGGAAGCCATGGATACGGCTCAGCGCGGCATGGGCCTTGGCTGGCCGGAAGCGCGGGAACTGATTGCGCGTGCGCTGAAGGAGGCGCAAAGCCGCCCCGACGTGCGCATCGCCTGCGGGGCGGGCACGGATCATCTTGCTCCCGGCCCGGATGTCAACCTCGACAGCATCATCGCCGCCTATGAGGAACAGATCGAGGCGATCGAGGCTCATGGCGGCCGCATCATCCTGATGGCAAGCCGCGCGCTTGCGGCCGCGGCAGAGGGGCCGGGCGATTACATCCGGGTCTATGACCGCATTCTTTCGCAGGTGAGGGAGCCGGTCATCATTCACTGGCTGGGTGAGATGTTCGACCCGGCGCTCGAAGGCTATTGGGGTGCCGCGGACCACATGGAAGCGATGGAGGTGGCGCTCGAGATCATCGCCACCCATGCGGACAAGGTGGACGGCATCAAGATTTCCCTCCTGTCGAAGGAGAAGGAGATCGTCATGCGCCGCCGCCTGCCTGCTGGCGTGCGCATGTATACGGGCGACGATTTCAACTATGCGGAACTGATCGCCGGCGACGATCAGGGCCATTCCGATGCGCTTCTCGGCATCTTCGATGCCATCGCGCCCACCGCTTCGGCGGCGCTCGCCGCCCTCGGCACGGGTGAGGAGAACAAGTTCTTCGACCTGCTCGACCCCACCGTCCCGCTCTCGCGTCACATCTTTCGGGCGCCAACGCGCTTTTACAAGACCGGCGTCGTCTTCCTCGCTTATCTCAACGGCCTGCAGGACCATTTCACCATGATCGGCGGGCAGGAGTCGGCCCGCTCGACGCTGCATCTGGCGGAGCTTTTCCGGCTCGCCGATGCTGCGCGCGTTCTGATCGACCCCGATCTTGCGGTCTTTCGCATGCGTCAGGTGATGGCCGTGCGCGGCGTGGAGCAGCCGCGTTGAAAGGCTGGTTTGGAGGCTTTTTGAACGGGGTAGCGCGGGAATGTATTTCTAAGCTACAATTCGAGTAAGCGGCGGGACAGCCGCGAATGGGAGGAGCACCGCAATGGCGGTTCTCGAATTGAGGCAGATTTCCAAAAGCTTCGGCGCGATCCGGGCGCTGGAGAATGTTGACCTCACCATCGAGGCGGGCGAGGTCGTGGGTCTGATGGGCGACAATGGCGCCGGAAAATCGACCCTGGTCAAGATCATCGCCGGCAACTTTCCGCCGACCAGCGGGAAAATTCTCATCGATGGCGAGGAGGTTCACTTCACGAAGCCGGTGGAGGCGCGCCGCAAGGGGATCGAGATCGTCTATCAGGATCTCGCGCTCTGCGACAATCTCACGGCCGCCGCCAACGTGTTCCTCGGGCGCGAGATCAAGCGCAGGGTCGGGCCGATCCGCTATCTGGATCACAAGGCCATGTACGAGCGCGCCGCGGCGATATTTGCCGAGCTCAAGTCGGAAACCCGCCCGCGTGATCTGGTCATGCGCATGTCGGGCGGCCAGCGCCAGGCCGTCGCCATCGCTCGCACGCGCCTCAGCGACCCCAAGCTGGTGCTGATGGACGAGCCGACCGCCGCCATCAGCGTGCGTCAGGTGGCCGAGGTGCTCGATCTCATCCGCCGGCTCAAGGAGACGGGCCACGCGGTCGTGCTGATCTCGCACCGCATGCCCGATGTCTTCGCCGTTTGCGAAAGGGTGGCGGTGCTGCGGCGCGGCCGCAAGGTCGCCGACAAGAAGATCGCCGATTCATCGCCTGAAGAGGTGACCGCGCTGATTACCGGGGCGCTGCAAGAGGCGTGAGAGGGGGAGCGGAATGAGCGAAAGCGCGGAACGCCGGTCAGTGGCCGACATCGCCGATGTGACGGGCCTGCAGACGGAGAAAGGCTTCCGGCGCATCATCAACACCCAGCCCTTCTGGGTGCTGGTGGCGCTGGTCCTGATCTGCATCCTCATGGGATCGATCAGCGACACGTTCCTCAGCGAGCGTAACCTCTTCACCACCACGCGCAACTTCGCCTTCATGGCCATCGTGGCGCTCGGCATGACCACCGTCATCGTCACCGGCGGCATAGACCTTTCGGTCGGCTCAATCATGGGGCTCTCCGGCATCATGGCGGGCATCACGCTTGCTGCGGGCTATCCTGTGTGGGCCGGGCTTGCCGCCTGCCTGCTTTCGGCGATGGCGGCCGGTGCGGTGAACGGCTTCCTGATTGCCTATCTGCGCATGTCGCCCTTCGTCGTCACACTGGGAATGCTGGCGATCGCCCGGTCGCTGGCGCTCGTGATCTCCAACAACCGCATGTTCTACGAGTTCGGCCCCGATCAGGCTCTGTTCATCGCCATCGGCGGCGGCAGCACGTTCGGCGTGGCCAATCCCTTCTGGGTGCTGATCATCCTTACGCTCGTTTTCGCCTGGCTCTACCGCTATTCCACCTGGGGCCGCTACGTATTCGCCATTGGCGGCAACTCCGAAGCGGCCAAGCTGAGCGGCGTGCCGGTGGAGCGTGTGCTCATGTCGGTCTATGTGGTTTCCGGGCTCACCGCGGGCATCGCCGCATTCCTGATGGTGGGATGGCTTGGCTCGGTGACGAACGCGCTCGGCCAGACCTATGAGCTTCAGGTCATCGCCGCATCGGTGATCGGAGGGGCCAATCTGATGGGCGGCGTGGGCTATGCCGTGGGCGCGCCGATCGGTGCCGCCCTCGTCGAGGTCATCCGCAACAGCCTTCTCCTGGCAGGCGTTGATCCTTACTGGCAGGGCACCTTCCTTGGCGCCTTCATCATTCTGGCCGTGTTGCTGGAGAAAGTCCGCGGAAGACGGGGGGAATAATCAGGTCAGTCATGACGTAAACCAAAGGGAGGAACATCATGAAACCGAAACACATTCTGCTTGCAGGTGCTGCCGTGCTCATGGCCACGGCAACGGCGGCGATGGCCCAGGATGGCTATCGCTTCGCGCTCGTGCCGAAGGCCATGAATAATCCCTTCTTCGATCTCGCCCGCGACGGCTGCAAGGCTGCCGAGGCGGAAATGGAAGGGATCGAGTGCTACTATATCGGCCCCAGTGAGCACACCGAGCAGGAGCAGATCCAGATCATCCAGGATCTGATCACGCAGGGCGTCGACGGCATCGCCGTCTCGCCGTCGAACGCGCCGGCGGCCGCCCGCGCGCTTGCCGCCGCCAAGGAAGCCGGCATTCCGGTCATGACCTGGGATTCCGATCTTCTGGAGGAGGACAAGGACATCCGCGCCACTTATGTCGGCACGCTCAACTATGACATCGGCGTCAACCTCGCGAAGCTCGCTCAGGAAATGAAGCCCGAGGGCGGCAACATCTGCCTGCAGTCGGGTGGGGCCGCGGCGGCCAACCACAATGAGCGCCTGCAGGGCATCCGCGATACGCTTGCAGGCACCAATGGCACCGAGCCTCCCGGCGAGCGGCTCACTGGCCAGAACGGGTGGACGGAGGTGGACGGCTGCCCGCTGTTCACGGACGACGACAGCGCCAAGGCGGTGCAGCAGCTCTCGGACATCCTCAACCGCTATGACGATCTCGACGTTTTCATCTCCACCGGCGCGTTCACGCAATGGTCGGACAACGCCTACCGTCAGGCGGTCGAGCCTTACAAGTCCAAGCTCGACGCGGGCGAGCTCATCGTCCTGGTGGCCGACACGCTGCCCATGCAGATGCAGCAGCTCAAGGACGGGCTGAGCCATGGTCAGGTCGGCCAGCGGCCCTACGAGATGGGCTACAAGGCTATGGAAATCCTGCAGGCTCTGGCCGAGGGCAAGGAGGTGGAGGACCCGATCTATACGGGTCTCGACGTGTGCACGCAGGAAAACGCCGACTCCTGCCTGCAGCAATAGGCGCTTTTTCCTGATCCTCGAAGGCTCCGGCGAAGCGCGCGCCGGAGCCTTTCTTTCGCGGAAGCGAAGGCGGCGTGTAGTGCTTTAAGCCGGGATTGAAGCTGCTCGCCTGAATCGGCTGGACTTGTACGGCAAAATCGGTTTGCTCCGAAGGGACAAGCGGCAGAAGGGAAGGACTTAAACTTATGGTGAAATTCGCGGCCGTCGGAATCGACCATACCCACATATTCGATCACATCAAGGGCCTCACCGCCGCTGGTGCCGAGTTCGCCGGCTATTGCCCGCAAACCACGGTGCCTGCCATTCTGGAGAGGATGCGGGACACCTATCCGCAGGCAAAGGCGCTCGACCGCGAAGCGATCTTCGCCGACCCCTCGATCGACATCGTGTGCATCGCCGCCGTGCCGCGCGACCGGGCCGACCTGGCCATCCGCGCGATGGAAGCGGGCAAGGATGTGATGGTCGACAAGCCAGGGGTCACCACCTTCGAGCAGCTTGAGCGGGTGAAGGAGGCGGTCAGCCGAACCGGGCGTATCTTCTCCGTCTTCTTTTCCGAGCGGCTGGGCGTACGCTCAGCCGTGGTCGCCGGCAAGCTGGTTGCCGACGGCGCGATCGGAACCGTAGTGCAAACGCTCGGAATGGGGCCGCACAAGAAGCAGCTTGTCTCGCGGCCCGACTGGTTCCTGAAGCCCGAGGCCTATGGCGGCGTCATCAACGACATCGCCTCGCACCAGATCGACCAGTTCCTCTATTACACGGGGTCGGAAACCGCCGAGGTGGTGGCAAGCTCCATCGGGAATTTCGGCACGCCGCAATCGGCCGAGTTCCAGGATTTCGGGGAAGTGCTTCTGCGCAGCGACCGTGCCTCGGGCTATCACCGCGTCGACTGGTTCACGCCGGACGGCTTGCCCACCTGGGGCGACGGCCGGCTCACTATCCTCGGCACCGAAGGCTATATCGAGCTCAGGAAATACATCGATATCGCCGGCCGCCCGGGAAAGGATCATCTCTTTATCGTGGACGGCAAGGGTGTGCGCCACATGGATTGCTCCGGCGAGCCGCTGGATTACTTCCCGGCTTTCCTTAATGACGTGCGCGAGCGCACCGAGACGGCTTTGAGCCAGCGCCACGTCTTCGAGGTCTGCCGCCTGGCGCTGGAGGCGCAGGCGAAAGCAGCCGTCATCACTCGCGCAGGCGCCTCCCGCTGAGGCGCCTTCGCGGCATCCGCCGGCATGACCTTCTTTGCCTATATCTTCCGGGTGACTGGCATAGCCGAAGGGACGCGCCGGAGACGGGATCGTCACGAGAATTGATCCGCAGGAAAGGCGCGAGCCCAACGCCCGGCTCGAAATCGGGATGAAGCCATCCTATTTCGCCGGGCAAAGAAACAGCATGGCGATCCCACATGAAGAAAACGGCCAGGAAGCGCGCGCTTCTCCTTCTCAACTCCAAGGCAAGGCGCGGGCAGGAATCGGTCACACCCGTTCTTGAAAAGCTCGCGGAGGGCAACCTCGCGGTCACTGTAGAGCCGTTCGAGGCACTGCCCGAGATCGCGCGCGACATCGTTCGCCTTCGCAACACCGCTGACCTCGTGGTCGTGTGCGGCGGCGACGGGACGGTTTCGTCAGCCGCGCTCGCGGCCATGGAGAGCGGGCTGCCCATGGGCATCATCCCGATGGGTACGGCCAACGACCTGGCGCGCACCCTCCACATACCGCTCGATCTGGTCGAGGCGGCGGAAGTGATCGTCAGTGGCAAGACGCGCCTCATCGATGTCGGCACCGTCAACGGTCATGCCTTCTTCAACGTCGCCAGCATCGGATTGAGCGTAGAGCTTGCGAACGGGCTCGATCCCGCCCTGAAGAAGCGTTTCGGCAGAATGGGCTACGCGCTGGCGGCCTTGAAGGTGCTCGCGCGGGTTGCCCCCTTCAAGGCCCGCATCACGGAGAAGGGGCGGACCACATCCGTTGAAACCTATCAGATCGCCGTTGGCAACGGCCGCCATTACGGCGGCGGCAATGTCGTCGAGGAGACGGCGTCGATCGACGATGGCCGCCTCGATCTCTACAGCCTCGAGATGAGGAATGTCTGGAAGCTGGCGCTGATGCTGCGTTCGTTCCGCTCAGGTACGCACGGCGCCTGGAGCGAGGTGCGCACGGCCCGCAGCGTGGAATTCGATATCGAGACCAAGAGGCCGATGCCGGTGAACGCCGATGGCGAGATCGTCACCTCGACTCCGGCGCACTTCAAGGTTCACCCGAAAGCCATCTCCGTTCTCGCACCATAGGGGCGGGCACACCGCTTTTATCGGAGCCGGCAGGAGGATGCCGAAAGCCAAACACTGCCCTTCCATCCCCATGCTTGGTCCAGCCGGGGATAATGACTGTTCCTGGTCTTCCCCTGCCGCAAAACTGGCCTATAAGACGGCGGTACACTTGAATCGTTTAGTGGCGTGCGCTCGAACCGCGATTCCCTGACGGCGGGTCGCTCAGGGTTGCCGGGCGGGGCAAAACTTCAGTCTGGATGTTCCATTGAGCAGCGATGCCATCGGCAGCGCGATGAAGCCGCGAAATTCGCTCGCACATGTGGAGGCGGCCGGATGGGGCCGGGGCCTCGGNACCCTGATGCGCATCACNCGCATGACATTGCGCCATCCCTGGCAGGTCGCCATAGCCATCGTGTCGACCGTGATCGCCGCAACGCTGCAGCTTCTCATTCCACAGCTTCTGGGCCAGGCCGTGGACCAGACCCAGATCGCCTTCGCGGGAGGCGAGGCGGGGGCTGCCGCCGAACGCGCGCTGATGATCTCGGCTCTCCTTCTTCTGGGCGTCAGCACGCTGCGCGGCCTTTTCACCATGGCGCAGAACTACTTTGCCGAAGCGGTGGGGCACCACATCGCCTATGAGCTGAGGCTCGCCTGCTACGAGAAGATCCAGCGCCTTTCCTTCTCCTTCCACGATCAGGTGCATTCGGGCGACCTGATCACGATCGGCATGCTGGACCTCGAAGGGGTGCGCATGTTCTTCTCCACCGGCCTGGTGCGTGCCGTCCTGCTTTCCATGCTGATCGGCATTGGGGCCTATCTGCTCATCTCGACGGATGTCGTGCTGGGTCTGCTCGCGCTGAGTTTCGCCCCCTTCGTCGCCTGGCGGTCCTCGGTCACGCGGCTGCGCCTTCGCGCCACCTGGCTTGAGCTTCAGGAGCGGCTGTCGGTGCTATCCCGCGTGATGGAGGAAAATCTCGGCGGGATCCGGGTCGTCCGTGCCTTCGCCGCGCAAGCCTATGAAATGCTGAAGTTCGACCGCGCCTCGAAGAGCGCTCTCGAGCTTGCCCATGAGCGCGTGGGACTGCGCGTGCGCAACACCTCGGCCATGACCTTCTCGTTCTTCCTGGCGATGGGGCTCGTGCTGCTGGTGGGCGGCAACAAGGTGATCGCAGGCGAGATCAGCGTCGGCCGGCTGACCACGTTCCTCACTTTCATGACGATCTTGCAGATGCCGGTGCGTCAGATCGGCCTGATGGTCAATTCCTTTGCCCGCGCCTCTACCTGTGGTTCGCGGTTGTTCGGCCTGCTCGACCTCGATGTCGCCATCAAGGACGCGCCGGACGCCAAGCCGCTTGAAATCACCGACGGCACCTTGCGGTTCGAAAACGTCTCCTTTGCCTATCCCGGAGCAGAGGAGCGGCCGATCCTCAGGAACATCAGCTTCGAGGCGAGAAAGGGCGAGACTATCGGTATCGTTGGCCCGCCCGGGTCGGGCAAATCGACGCTGGCTCATCTGATACCGCGCTTCTACGACGTCACCGGCGGGCGGATCACGCTTGACGGGCAGGATTTGCGCAAGGTTACGCTGGCTTCCCTGCGCAAGGCAGTGGCCGTGGTGCAGCAGGACGCCTTCCTCTTCACCACCACCATCGAGAACAACATCGCCTATGGCGACCCCTGGGCGCATGAGCGGCGCATCGAGCGGGCAAGCGAATCCGCACAGCTTCATAACTACGTGCTTGGCCTGCCTGCCGGCTACAAGACCGTGGTGGGCGAGCGCGGCGTGTCGCTCTCGGGCGGTCAGCGCCAGCGGCTCGCCATCGCGCGCACCATGATGCTGCGTCCCTCAGTGATTGTGTTCGACGATTCCACCGCAGCGATAGACGCGGCGACGGAGCAGCGCATCCGTGCGGCCACGCGCCAGTTTGCGAAGGACCGGGTGACGATCATCATCGCCCATCGCTTGAGTTCGCTCATGCACGCCGACCAGATCCTCTTCATCGAAGGCGGCGAGGTGGTCGAGCGCGGCACGCACGAGGAGCTTCTGGCCAAGGGCGGACGCTACAAGGCGCTCTATGATCTGCAGGTCCGCCCGGGCGAGGAGCCGCTCGAGCAGGTTGGAGAGGCCGGCTGATGGCGCAGGATCACATAGCGGAGCTCGAGGCGGAACGCGTGGATGTGCGCGCGGACTTGCGCCGCCCGCCGCGCGCCACGGTGGGCTCCCACCGCATCGAAGAGGAGATGTTCGGCCGCGCCTTCGACAAGAACATCGTAAGGCGCATCTGGGGCTTCGTGCGGCCCTATCGTACCAAGGTCTACATCTCGGTCGCGGCGGTGCTGATCTTCACCGGGACGCAGCTTCTGATCCCTCTCATCATCCGCTATGCCATCGACCATGGCATCGCGCCGGGTCAGGCCGACCGGTCGGCCCTCATGTGGTCCGCCGCCTTGTTCCTGCTGACGATCCTCGTCAATTACGCTGCCAGCTACGTCCAGGAAACGGTGGTCGGCAAGATGGCGGAGAACGTGCTCTTCGACATCCGCCGCGCCATGTTCGGCCATCTGCAGAAGGTCTCGCTCTCCTTCATGGACAAGACCGAGGTGGGCCGGCTGATGTCCCGGCTTCAGGGCGACGTCAACTCCATGCAGGAGTTCCTGGAGACATCGGTGCTCTCGGTGGGCGACATCGCGCTCCTGTTCGGCATCGTCTTCGTCATGCTGTGGCTCGATTTCCGCCTCGGGCTGCTCACGCTTTCTGTCATGCCCGTGCTCTTCATCGTGCGCATCTTCTGGCTACCGCGCGCCAGGAACGCCTTCATGGCCGCGCACGAGACGAATTCGGTCGCCAACGGCGCATTGGCCGAGGCGATCCACGGCGTGCGCGCCATCCAGTCGATGGACCGCCAGCAGGTCAACTTCACGCTCTACGACGACAAGGCCTTTGCCAACCTTCAGACCCATCTGAGGGCCGCGCGGTTTGCGCAGGTCATGGTGCCGATCGTCGATGCGCTTACCGGCCTCGCCATGGCGGTGGTGATTGTCGTCGGCGGCTCCATGGTCCTGAATGAGCGGCTCGACATCGGCGTGATGGTCGCCTTCCTGTTCTACGTCCAGCGCTTCTTCGATCCGATTCGCTCGCTCACGCTGCAATACTCGGTCATGCAGCGCGCCATGGCCTCGGGCAAGCGGCTGACGGACGTGCTGGACGTGAAGATCGACGTGCAGGACAAGCCGGACGCCAAGGTGTTGTCACCAGACATGGACGGCTCCGTCGAGTTCCGGAATGTCGTTTTCGGCTACGACCCCAGGCATCCGGTGCTGAAGGACGTCTCCTTCCGCGTCAATCCGGGTGAGACGGTTGCGCTCGTCGGCCCCACCGGTTCGGGCAAGTCGTCCGCGATGGCGCTCGTCCACCGCTTCTATGACGTCCAGCAGGGCCAGGTTCTGGTGGGCGGCCACGACGTGCGGGACCTGACGCAGGAGTCGCTTGGCAGGCAGGTCGCGATGGTCCTGCAGGAGCCGTTCCTCTTTACCGGAACGGTCTTCGAAAACATCCGCTACAACAAGACCGACGCGACGCGCGAGGAGGTGATCGAGGCGTCGAAGGCGGTAGGCGCGCACGACTTCATCATGAGCCTGCCCGACGGCTACGATACGGAGCTCGGCGAGCGCGGCGGCAATCTCTCCCTCGGCCAGCGACAGCTCATCAGCTTCGCCCGGGCGCTGGTGGCCGATGCCAAGATCCTCGTGCTCGATGAGGCAACCGCCAACATCGACAGCTACACCGAAAGGCAGATCCAGAAGGCTCTGGTCAGGCTGCTCCAGGGGCGCACCGGCCTCGTCATTGCCCATCGCCTCGCCACCATCCGCGGCGCCGACCGCATCATCGTGCTCCAGGCAGGGCAGGTGGTGGAGATGGGCACGCACGCCGAACTGATGGCGCAGGGCGGCCTTTATTCGAGGCTCTACAACCTCAACTACGCTTCCTTTGATGATATCCCCGAGGCGGAACTGGAAGCCTCGCTCCAGGGCGCCTCGCAGACCTGAGGCGCGGGTCGCGCGCGAAATGCGGTCTCAGTCGGGATCGAAGGCGCCGCGAAGCCAGCGTTCGATCAGTTCGACTTTTTCTGCGTCCGTCAACTTTCTCTTCTCGTCGAGGTCAGACCAAGTGGAGAATGCGATCGCATGACCGATCGTCGCCTCCACTCTTTCGCGGGCCTTGCCGGTTGCGCCGAAACGCGCCGAAAGATCGTTTGCGACGGAAGCGAGAAAATTCGCGAACGCCTCCAAACGGTCTGCGATAACATCGTGTGCCACGGCTTTCCGGGTTTCACGATTAAAGACCGTGAAAGCTACAAAGACTTCTTCCGCACTTTTCGCCGGTCATTCTCCGGCATGGAGTGGAAAATCCATGCTCTCGTTGCGG
>Ga0065720_1000064_pt1 | contig 50467 bp, 47 predicted proteins | sample Thericmetagenome_FD_59107 | JGI IMG/M metagenome (GOLD analysis project Ga0065720, IMG submission 59107) | Thermophilic microbial communities from the Joint Bioenergy Institute, California, USA of rice/straw/compost enrichment - eDNA_2 v2... | ecosystem: Engineered > Solid waste > Grass >... | reverse complement strand
GCCGCTGCCGGCGGCACGTGATTCTCCAGGACGCGGTTGCGGTACTGGAGGCACCGGGAATCAGGGCGAGCCGGGGNCCGGCCCAGGCTCTCGCCGGACGTACCCTGGATTTCGCATAATNTACATTATGTAAATGGTGGAGTATGGGAGAGCGCCGGGCCGGCTGGCTCAGGACCGCCAGGATTCGGCCCCGCTCTGGAACCGCTCGAGCGCCTGGTGCAGTGCCTCCGGGGACATCGCCGGTGGCGCGTAGACCGCGATGGTCGGTGCATCGTCCGCGTCGCAGGCCAGACGCCGGCGCTGGTACGTGAAGTCCGTACCCTGATGGATCACGGTGAAGGTTTCCGGCACGGCATGGCAGGCCTGTTCCCGGCCGTGCAGCGGGCCGCCGATGAAGCGCATTACGGGCATGGCCGGCTCCCTGGGTTCGCACGCCCAGCCTGGGGCCTGTGGCGTGATGCGGATGCGGTCGTTTCCGCCATGTCTTCGGCCGCGCCCGCCGTACCGGCGACCGCGCCCGGCCGCCTGGTGTGCGGCCAGGTCAGGCGGGATCGGCCCGTGGTCCTGGGATCGGCTCCGGGTCCGGGTGCCGCCACGAGTCTAAATTCCCTGTGTAAATCAGTGACTTGAGCGTTGTTCCTGATGCTGTATGCCGTCCGCCTTCACGCCACGGGCGGTCGAACCCGGGTGACCGGTGTCAATGGCCGGCATGGCCGGAATTCCGCCTCCACGCCCCGCGATCAGATGCGGCCGTGAGCTGAAAATTTATATTTAAAATCAGCATCTTGCGCGAAATACCTAATGCCTTTTCTGGCGCTCAGCCGCGCAGCAGCCGGAACGTGTACAGCCCCAGCGCGGTCATGCCCAGGGAGCCGAACAGGTGCAGGACCACGCCCAGCACCGCGTGGCCGTACTGGTGGCGGGACAGCTGCTGGACGACCTCGGCCGAGAAGGTGGAGAACGTGGTCAGGCCGCCCAGCAGGCCGGTGGCCAGGAACAGGCGCCATTCCGGGGCCAGGCCAGGGCGGTCGGCCAGCCAGGCCAGGACCAGGCCGATGGCGTAGCCGCCGGCCAGGTTGGCGGCCAAGGTGCCCAGCGGCACCGGGCTGCGGACCGGGTTGAGCCAGGCCGACAGGCCCCAGCGCAGCCAGGCGCCGATGGCCGCGCCGGTGCCCACGGCGAGGAAGCNCTTCAGCATCGCGCTCATCCTGCCTGCCCNTGCCTGCCCCGGCCGCGGGCGGCGCGCGCCTGCGCCCGCGCCTCGCGCAGCCGGTCCAGCTTTTCCTTGAGGCGGATCTCCAGGCCGCGCTCGACAGGCTGGTAGTACACGCGCTCCCCCATGCTGTCGGGGAAGCAGGTCTGGTCCAGGGCCACGCCGCCTTCCACGTCGTGGTCGTACTGGTAGCCCTTGTTGTAGCCCAGCTGCTTCATCAGCTTCGTGGGCGCGTTGCGCAGGTGCATGGGCACCTCGGCGGTGCCGTACTGGCGCACGTCGGCGCGGGCCTGGTTCCAGGCCATGTAGGCGGCGTTGGACTTGGCCGTGCTGGCCAGGTAGATCGCCACCTGGGCCAGGGCCAGGTCGCCCTCNGGGCTGCCCAGGCGTTCGTAGGTGTCCCAGGCGTCCACCGCCATCTGCAGGGCGCGCGGGTCGGCCAGGCCGATGTCCTCCACCGCCATGCGGGTCAGGCGCCGGGCCAGGTAGATGGGGTCGCAGCCGCCATCGAGCATGCGCGCCAGCCAGTACACCGCCGCGTCCGGGTTGGAGCTGCGGATGGACTTGTGCAGGGCCGAGATCTGGTCGTAGAACTGCTCGCCGCCCTTGTCGAAGCGCCGGGTGCGGTCGGCCAGCACCTGCAGCAGGGTCTGCTCGGTGATCCGGCCGCCCTCGTCCGCGGCCAGTTCGGCGGCGATTTCCAGCAGGGTCAGGGCGCGGCGCACGTCGCCGTCGGCCGCGTGCGCGATCTCGCGCAGGGCCGATTCCTCCACCTCGATGCCCTGCCCGCCCAGGCCGCGCTCGGCGTCCTCCAGGGCCCGCCGCAGGGCGGCGGTGATGTCCTCGGCCGAGACCGCCTCCAGGACGTGCACGCGGCAACGCGAGAGCAGCGCCGAGTTGAGCTCGAACGAGGGGTTCTCGGTGGTGGCACCGACGAAGACTATGGTGCCGCGCTCGATGTGCGGCAGGAAGGCGTCCTGCTGGGCCTTGTTGAAGCGGTGCACCTCGTCCACGAACAGGACGGTGCGGCGGCCCCCGGCGAAGCGCTCGGCAGCCTCGGCCAGCACCTGGCGCACGTCCGGCAGGCCGGACAGCACCGCGGAGATGGCGCGGAAATCGGCGTTGGCGTACTGCGCCAGCAGCAGGGCCAGGGTGGTCTTGCCGCAGCCTGGCGGGCCCCACAGGATCATCGAGTGCACCCTGCCCGCCTCCACCGCGCGGCGCAGGGCCGAGCCGGGGGCCAGCAGGCGGCGCTGGCCCACCATCTCGTCCAGGCTGCGCGGCCGCATGCGCTCGGCCAGCGGACGCAGCGCGTCCTGCGGCGCGGTTTCGGCGAAAGGCAGGGCGGCGTCGGCGGCGGTGCGGCGGGTACGGCTCATCCGCCCATCGTAGCGCCTGCGGCGGGTGTTCTGCTCAGGCGGGCGTCACTGGCCGACCACGTCCACGTCCTTGCCGGGCTTGAACTGGAAGGTGCCGGCGGCGAAGGACGGGTTGCGGCGCCAGGCGCCGAAGCGGATCTCGGTCTTCTGCCCGACCAGGTCCACGACCTCCATGCGGGCCAGGCCCTGGCCGTTGAAGCCCAGGCGCGCGACCTGGAAGTTGGCCTCGGCGTCCACCTTGGGCGTGAGCGTCATCCACTGCAGGCCGTCGCTGGGCGTGGCGTCCTCGCTGACGTCGAACTGGCGCTCCAGGCGCGCCGGCTCGAACAGCGCCACCAGCGGGCTGTTGCGCTCCTCCTCGCCCTGCGGCTTGACCGTGGCCTGCTGCAGGTCCGGCTCGTAGATCCAGACCTTCTCGCCGTCGGCCACCACCAGCTGGACGAAGGGCGTGGTGTATTCCCAGCGGAACAGGCGCGGCGCGGACACGGCGACCTTGCCGGCGCTGCTCTCCTTGCGGCGGCCGTTGGCGTCGTACACCTGCTGGGTGAACTCGCCCTCCAGCCCCTTCAGGCCGCGGGTGAACCGGGCCAGCTCGTCGCGCGCGCCGGCCAGTGCATTGCCGGACAGCAGNGCCAGGCCGAGAGCCAGGCAGGAAACGGTGCGCAGTACTTGGGACATGGGTTCGTCGTCGTTCGGATGGGATGCCGCAAGAGTGTGCCCTTGCCTGCCTGAACAGGCGGCACGCGCGCGGCGGCGGGCGGTGAACCCCCGCCCCGGTCAGTCGCGCGGGGGCGGCGGCGCCAGCACGGTGCGGTCGCCGTTGTGCTCCGGTGGGCTGACCACGCCGGCGGCCTCCATGGCCTCGATCAGGCGCGCGGCGCGGTTGTAGCCGATCTTCAGCCGGCGCTGCACGCCGGAGATGGAGGCGCGGCGGGTCTCGGTGACGATGCGCACGGCCTCGTCGTACAGCGGGTCGGTCTCGTCGCCGCCGGCCGCCTCCGGCAGGCCGTTGGCGCCGACCACCACGCCGTCGCCCATGGTCTGCACCTCGTCCAGCACGCCCTCGACGTACTCGGCCTTGCCGCCGGCCTTGAGGTGCTCGACCACGCGGTGGACCTCGTCGTCGCTGACGAAGGCGCCGTGCACGCGCTCGGGCATCGCCGTGCCCGGCGGCAGGTAGAGCATGTCGCCGTGGCCCAGCAGGGTCTCGGCGCCGGACTGGTCCAGGATGGTGCGCGAGTCGATCTTGCTCGACACCTGGAAGGCGATGCGGGTCGGGATGTTGGCCTTGATCAGGCCGGTGATCACGTCCACCGACGGGCGCTGCGTGGCCAGGATCAGGTGGATGCCGGCCGCGCGCGCCTTCTGCGCCAGGCGGGCGATCAGCTCCTCCACCTTCTTGCCGACGATCATCATCATGTCGGCGAACTCGTCGATGATGATGACGATGAACGGCAGCGGCTCCAGCGGGCGCGGCGCCTCGCCCAGCTCCGGGTTGGGCTTGAACAGCGGGTCCATCAGCGGCTGGCCCGCGTCGATGGCGTCCTTGATCTTCTTGTTGAAGCCGGCCAGGTTGCGCACGCCCACCGCGCTCATCAGCTTGTAGCGGCGCTCCATCTCCGCCACGCACCAGCGCAGGCCGTTGGCGGCCTCCTTCATGTCGGTGACCACCGGCGCCAGCAGNTGCGGGATGTCCTGGTAGACGCTCAGCTCGAGCATCTTCGGGTCGATCATCAGCATCCGCAGNTCCTTGGGCGTGGCCTTGTACAGCAGGCTCAGGACCATGGCGTTGACCGCCACCGACTTGCCCGAGCCGGTGGTGCCGGCCACCAGCAGGTGCGGCATGCGCGCCAGNTCGGCCACGGTCGGCCGGCCGGCGATGTCCTTGCCCAGGGCCAGGGTCAGGACCGAGGGCGACTTGTCGTATTCCTTCGAGCGCAGCAGCTCGGACAGGAAGATCATCTCCCGGGTGGTGTTGGGGATCTCCAGGCCGATCACCGACTTGCCCGGGATCACGTCCACCACGCGCACCGACTTGACCGACAGGCCGCGGGCGATGTCCTTGTCCAGCGAGCTGATCTGGCTGACCTTCACGCCCGGCGCCGGCTCCAGCTCGAAGCGGGTGATCACCGGGCCCGGGTAGGCGCCGACCACCTGCACGTCGATGCGGAAGTCCTTGAGCTTGAACTCGATCTGCCGCGACAGGGCCTCCAGGGTCTCCTCGGAGTAGCCCTTGGCCTGCGGCTTGGGCTCGTCCAGCAGGGACAGCGGCGGCAGGCCGTCGGGCGTGCTGGCCACGCCCTGGAACAGCGGGATCTGGGTCTCGCGCTTGGCGCGCTCGCTCTTCTCCACCACCGGCGGCGCGGNCGGCGCGATCTTCACCGGNTCGCGGCGGGCCTGCTTCTCGGCCTCGGTGCGGCGCACCTCCTCGCGCTCCTCGCGCATGCTGCGCGCACGGTGCCACTGCTCGGCCTGCTGGGTTTTGCGCCGCAGCAGCTCCGGCAGGGCCAGCACGCCGGCGCCGATCTTCTCCATCACCCAGAACCAGGAAAGCCCGGTGGCCAGGGTGATGGACACCAGCAGCAGCACGGTCAGGAACAGGTTGGCGCCGAGCACGCCGAAGCCGGTGGTCAGCGACTTGCCGACCAGCTGGCCGATCACGCCGCCGGCGTCGGCCACGTCGACGCGGAACAGGCGGGTGTGCAGCAGGCCGGTGGCGGCGATCAGGAAGCCGACGATGCCCACCAGGCGCAGCGCCGGCCCCAGGTCGTCCTCCTCGCCCAGGCCGAACAGTGCGATCCAGGCCACCCCGCCGAGCATGAACGGCAGCAGGAACGAGGCGTAGCCGAACAGCTGGCGCAGCACGTCGGCCATCAGCGCGCCGAACCAGCCGCCGATGTTGTGGATCTGCCCGGTGATGCTGCCGCTGTGCGACCAGCCCGGGTCGGCGGGCGAATAGCTGCTCAGGCTGGCCAGCATGTACAGCAGCAGCGGGACGATGGCGATCAGGGCCAGGTCGCGCCACAGCCGCTGGCGGCGCGGATTGGGCGTGCGCTCCGGGCGCGTGGCCCCGCCACGGGTGGACTTGCTGCGTTCCGTCAGTGCCTTGGCCACGTCGTTCCGGGATCTTGAATCGTTCGCAGGAATGCGCTCTTACGCATTGATCTTAAATGCTTATGTCCCACGCTGCATAGCGCGGCGCGATGCCCGTGCCGGCCCCCGCCGCGGGGCGTGGCCCGGACCGNCTCGCCTTGATTCGCCACCGGGCGGCCGCCACTCTATGCGGCTCCGCATCATTCCCCGCTCCCGAAGCGACTATACATGACCGCCACCAAGCACTCGCGCCTGCTCATCCTCGGTTCCGGCCCNGCCGGCTGGACCGCCGCCGTCTACGCCGCCCGCGCCAACCTCAAGCCGGTGCTGATCACCGGCCTGCAGCAGGGCGGNCAGCTGATGACGACCACCGAGGTGGACAACTGGCCGGGTGACGCCCAGGGCGTGATGGGCCCTGAGCTGATGGCGCGCATGCAGGCCCATGCCGAGCGCTTCGCCACCGAGGTCGTGTTCGACCACATCCACACCGCCGACCTGTCCAGGCGCCCGTTCACCCTGGTCGGCGACAGCGGCACCTACACCTGCGACGCCCTGATCATCGCCACCGGCGCCACCGCCAGGTACCTGGGCATCCCCTCCGAGGAGAAGTACAAGGGCCGCGGCGTGTCCGCCTGCGCCACCTGCGACGGCTTCTTCTACAAGGACCAGGACGTGGTGGTGGTCGGCGGCGGCAACACCGCGGTCGAGGAGGCGCTGTACCTGTCCAACATCGCCCGCAAGGTGTACCTGGTCCACCGCCGCGACACCCTGCGCGCGGAGAAGATCATGCAGGACAAGCTGTTCGCCAAGGTCGAGGCCGGCACCATCGAGCCGGTGTGGAANCACACCATCGACGAGGTGCTGGGCGACGACGCCGGGGTGACCGGCGTGCGGGTCCGGTCCACGGTGGACGGCAGCACCCGTGAGATCCCGGTGCACGGCATGTTCGTGGCCATCGGCCACACGCCCAACACCGGCCTGTTCGAGGGCCAGCTGGCCATGAACAACGGTTACATCGAAATCCGCTCGGGCCTGGGTGGCAACGCCACCGCCACCTCGGTGGAGGGCGTGTTCGCCGCCGGCGACGTGGCCGACCAGCACTACCGCCAGGCGATCACCTCGGCCGGCTTCGGCTGCATGGCCGCGCTGGACGCCGAGCGCTACCTGGACAGCCAAGGGCTCTGATGGCCGCTGCCCGCCGCCGCGTTCCGGCGGGCGGGAGGGCCGCGTGAGCCTGCACGCCCGCGAGCTGCCATCGCTGGCGGAGGTNGCGCCGGCGGACTGGGACCGGCTGCACGACGGCCGCAATCCGTTCCTGTTCCATGCCTTCCTCGCGGGGCTGGAGCGCTGCGGCTGCCTGCGTCCCGGCTGGGGCTGGACCCCGCGCCACCTTACCCTGTGGGACGGCGACCGTCTGGTCGCCGCCGCCCCCGGTTACCTCAAGGGCAATTCCCACGGCGAGTTCGTGTTCGACCACGCTTGGGCGCACGCCTATGCCCGGCACGGCCTGGACTACTACCCCAAGTGGCTGTTCGCCGTGCCCTACTCCCCGGTCACCGGGCCGCGCCTGCTGGCCCGGGACGAGGCCGCGCGGCGGGCGCTGCTGGAGGCCATCGGCGAGCGCGCCGACGCGGCCGGCCTGCCCTCGGCGCACGTCAACTTCCACACCGCGGACGAGGACGTGCTGTTCGACGACGGCCCGTGGCTGGCCCGCTGCGACGTGCAGTACCACTGGCACAACCGCGACGGCTGGGTGGACTTCGACGGCTTCCTGGCCGCCATGGACCACAAGCACCGCAAGAACATCCGCCAGGAGCGGGCGAAGGTGCGGCGGGCCGGGGTGCGCTTCCTCTGGCGCCACGGCGACGAAGCCGGTCCGGCGGAGCTGGATGCGATGTTCGGCTTCTACCTGCGGACCTTCCACGACTACGGCAACGCGCCGGCGCTGACCCGCGGGTTCTTCGCGCACCTGGCTTCAACAATGCCGCGCAACCTATTGATAATACTTGCGATGGTGGGCGACGAACCGGTGGCCGGGGCGCTCTGCCTGCGTGGCGGCGACACCCTGTACGGGCGTTACTGGGGGGCGGCCGTGGAGCTGCCGGGCCTGCACTTCGAGACCTGCTACTACCAGGGCATCGAATACTGCCTGCGCGAGGGACTGGCGCGCTTCGAGCCCGGCGCGCAGGGCGAGCACAAGCTGGCGCGCGGCTTCCTGCCGGCCTTCGTGCGCAGCCGCCACCGCATCGCCCACCCCGCCTTCCGCGAGGCGCTGCGGCAGTGGTGCGCCGAGGAGGCGGCCTCGGTGCGCCGTTACGCCGAGGCGCTGGCCGCGCACTCGCCGTTCCGGGACGCCGCCTGAGGTCCGGCCATGGCCGCCCGTCCCCGCCTCCCCTACCTGCTCGGCGACGACCCGGAGGCCCCGTTCCCGCCGCCCGGGCATGCGCTGGACGACCCGGACGGGCTGCTGGCCATCGGCGGCGACCTGTCGCCACCGCGCNTGCTCAATGCCTACCGCCAGGGCATCTTCCCCTGGTACTCGGACGGCCAGCCGATCCTGTGGTGGAGCCCGGACCCGCGCGCGGTGTTCCGCACCGACCGGGTGCACCTGTCCAGCCGTTTCCGCCGCGGGCTGCGCCGCANCCCCTGGGTGGTGACCGCCGACACCGCCTTCGACGCGGTCGTGGCCGCCTGCGCCAGCGTGCCCCGGCGCGGGCAGGACGGCACCTGGATCACTGCCGCGATGCGCCAGGCCTACGGCCGCCTGCACCGGCTGGGCCACGCCCATTCGGTGGAGGTCTGGGACGGCACGGAGCTGGCCGGGGGGCTGTACGGCGTGGCCGTGGGCCGGATGTTCTTCGGCGAGAGCATGTTCAGCGCCCGCTCCGGCGGCTCCAAGGTGGCGCTGGGGGCACTGGCCGCCTGGCTGCACCGGCAGGGCTGGCCGCTGCTGGACGCGCAGGTGGAGAACCCGCACCTGGTCACGCTGGGCGTGGAGCGCTGGCCGCGGCCGGCCTTCCTGGAGGCGGTGGCCGCCCTGGTGCGGGGGCCGGGCATACCCGGGCCGTGGACGCAGGCCTTCGGCCGGCAGCCCGCCGCGTCGCTGGCGGGTTGACGGCGGATTAACGTAAATTTTGCGCTGCCGGCCCGCGTGGCGTACACTCGCGGACTTTCCGCTGCAAGCGAATATCGGAACCGCATGTCGAAAGACGACACCATCGAGTTCGAAGGTACCGTCACCGAGACGCTGCCCAACACCACGTTCCGGGTGCGTCTGGAGAACGGGCACGAGATCATCGCCCACATCTCCGGCCGCATGCGCAAGAACTACATCCGCATCCTGACCGGCGACCGGGTCAAGGTGGAGATGACCCCGTACGACCTGACCAAGGGCCGGATCACCTACCGCATGAAGTGATCCCGCGTCGACGGTTTCGCGAAAAGGCGGCCCGCCGGGCCGCCTTTTTTTGTGTCCGTTCCCTTCCACCCCGGCCACGCTTTTTGCGCGGATTGTTTGCGCGGATTGTCGCCGGGGATGGGTCGGCGGCCGCGCCCGATGTCGCATGAAGAAGGTCACTGTCACCACAGGCAGGTCCGCGCCGCGCGCCGCGCCGCTAGCCTTTGCNCCCGTTCCCATCCCACCCTTCACGACGACTGCATGAAAACCAGGAATCTTTGCATCGCCCTCGTCCTCGCCGGTTTCGCCTTCGCCGCCGACGCGGCCGGGAAGGCCCCGCTTGCCCAGTGCGTGGACCTGGGCGCGAACCAGGAGGTGGCGCGTTCCAAGGGCGGCCAGAGCCTGGTGCTGCGTGACGGCGATTCGCACTACCTGGTCACGCTGCGCGGCACCTGCGGCGCGCTGGCGATCACCCCGACCCTGACGGTGCTGGCCGAGGGCACCGAGAACCGCATCTGCCCCGAGGGCACCCTGGTGCGGACCCGCCGCGGCGACTGCCGCGTGCAGAAGGTCGAGACCATCGACGCCGGGGAGTTCGCCGCGCGCAAACGCCGCTACGCCCATTGACGGGAGGGGCATCCGTCGCCGCCGTCCGTCTTCCTCGTCGGGGCGGACGGCGGTGGCGGCGGCCTGCAGGTCCGTCCCGGAAAAAAACCAGGCCCGCGATGCGTCGCGGGCCTGGTTTTTCTGCACTCCGGGAGGGGGCCGCCTACACGGTCGCCGGCAGCAGGCGCTCGGGCTCGGGCTGGCTCTCCACCACCAGCTCGCCGTCGCGCACGTCCACGTGGACCCGGCCACCGTCCACCAGCTTGCCGAACAGCAGCTCGTCGGCCAGCGGACGCTTGATCCGGTCCTGGATCAGGCGCGCCATGGGGCGGGCACCCATCAGCGGGTCGAAGCCGTGCTGGGCCAGCCACTCGCGCGCCGGCTGCGTGGCGGTCAGGGTCACGTGCTTCTCGTTCAGCTGCATCTCCAGCTCGATCAGGAACTTGTCCACCACGCGCAGGATGTGCTCCATGCCCAGCGGCTGGAACTGCACGATCGCGTCCAGGCGGTTGCGGAACTCCGGAGTGAAGGTGCGCCGGATCACCTCCATCGCGTCGGTGGAGTGGTCCTGGCGGGTGAAGCCGATCGAGCGCCGCGCGGCCTGGGTGGCGCCGGCGTTGGTGGTCATCACCAGGATCACGTTCTTGAAGTTCGCCTCGCGGCCGTTGGTGTCGGTCAGCACGCCGCGGTCCATCACCTGCAGCAGGATGTTGAAGATGTCCGGGTGCGCCTTCTCGATCTCGTCCAGCAGCAGCACGCAGTGCGGCGTCTTGACGATCTTCTCGGTCAGCAGGCCGCCCTGGTCGAAGCCGACGTAACCCGGGGGCGCGCCGATCAGGCGCGACACCGAGTGCGGCTCCATGTACTCGGACATGTCGAAGCGCACCAGCTCGATGCCCAGCTGCAGGGCCAGCTGCTTGGTGACCTCGGTCTTGCCCACGCCGGTGGGGCCGGCGAACAGGAAGCTGCCGATCGGCTTGTCCGGGTTGGCCAACCCGCTGCGGGCCAGCTTGATCGCCGAGGCCAGGGTCTCGATGGCCTCGTCCTGGCCGAAGATCACCATCTTCAGGTTGCGCTCCAGGTGCTGGAGCACGTCGCGGTCGGTGGCGCTGACCTGCTTGGCCGGGATCCGCGCCATCTTGGCCACGATGGTCTCGATCTCCTCGATGTCGATGAGGGTCTTGCGCTGGCCTTCCGGCAGCAGGCGCTGGCGGGCGCCGGCCTCGTCGATCACGTCGATGGCCTTGTCCGGCAGCAGGCGGTCGCCGATGTGCTTGACCGACAGCTCCACCGCCGCCTGCAATGCCTCGTCGGCGTAGGTGACGCCGTGGTGGGCCTCGTACTTGGGCTTGAGGCCCTGCAGGATCTGGTAGGTCTCGCCCACCGTGGGCTCGACGATGTCGATCTTCTGGAAGCGGCGGGCCAGGGCGCGGTCCTTCTCGAAGATGCCGCGGTACTCCTGGAACGTGGTCGAGCCGATGCAGCGCAGCTCGCCCGAGGCCAGGGCCGGCTTGATCAGGTTGGACGCGTCCATGGTGCCGCCCGAGGCCGAGCCGGCACCGATGATGGTGTGGATCTCGTCGATGAACAGGATCGCGCCGGGGATCTTGCGGATCGCCGCCAGCACGCCCTTCAGGCGCTTCTCGAAGTCGCCGCGGTACTTGGTCCCGGCCACCAGCGCGCCCAGGTCCAGGGAGTAGATGACCGCGTCGGCCAGCACCTCCGGCACCTCGCCGTCGACGATGCGCTTGGCCAGGCCCTCGGCGATGGCGGTCTTGCCCACGCCGGCCTCGCCCACGTACAGCGGGTTGTTCTTGCGCCGGCGGCACAGGACCTGGATCGTGCGCTCGATCTCGTCGGCGCGGCCGACCAGCGGGTCGATCTTGCCCTGCCGGGCCAGCTCGTTCAGGTTCGTCGCGTACTCGGACAGGGCGTCGCCCCTGCCCTCGCCTTCGCCTTCACCGCCCTCGGCCTTGCCCTCGCCCTCGCCGGGCGCGGCCGGGCCGTGCTCGTCGCCGTACTTGGCGATGCCGTGGGACAGGTAGTTGACCACGTCCAGCCGGGTGACGTCCTGCTGGTTCAGGAAATAGACGGCGTGGGAGTCCTTTTCGCCGAAGATCGCCACCAGCACGTTGGCGCCGGTGACCTCCTTCTTGCCGGAGGACTGCACGTGGTAGACCGCGCGCTGCAACACCCGCTGGAAGCCCAGGGTCGGCTGGGTGTCGCGGGCGTCGTCGTCGGCCAGGCGCGAGACGGACGCCTCGATGGCCTGCTCCAGCTCGCCGCGGAGGCGCTCCAGGTCGGCGCCGCAGGCGCGCAGCACGGCCTGGGCCGAGGGGTTGTCGAGCAGGGCCAGCAGCAGGTGCTCGACCGTCATGAACTCATGACGGGCCTCGCGGGCTCGCTTGTAGCACTGGCCGATGGTCTGTTCGAGGTCTTTGCTGAACATGGCGGGCTCCGACGGGGTCGCCCCCACAATATGCGGCCGACCGTCAAGATTTCCACAACGCCGGTGGTCCGCAGCGTTCAGCCGGCAGCAGGTGGCGGCCCGCCGCGGGTCAGGCGCGCTCCATGGTGCACAGCAGCGGATGCTGGTTCATCCGCGAGAACTCGTTGACCTGGGCGACCTTGGTCTCGGCGACCTCCCGGGTGTAGACCCCGCACACGCCGCGGCCGCGCGTGTGGACGTGCAGCATGATCTGGGTGGCCTTTTCCAGGTCCATGCCGAAGAACTGCTGCAGCACCGCCACCACGAAATCCATGGGGGTGTAGTCGTCGTTGAGCAGGACGACCTGGTACATCGGCGGCGGGGCCAGTTCCGGCTTGCCGGGTTCGACCAGGGTGCCGTGTTCGTGCTCGTGACGGGGGTTCTGGGCCATGTGCAAATTATACGGATGGACGGCCGGGTGGGAGCTGCCGGACAATGACCGGCTGCCGTTCCACAGGAGCCTTCCATGCGCTTTTCCCGTGCCGCCTCCGCCGCGCTGCTCGGCGGCCTCCTGCTCGCTTCCGCCGCCACCGCCGCCGCGGAGGCCCTGCCCGATCCGAGCGTGGGCCGCAAGCTGAAGGAGGCCGGCTACAAGTACCAGGTGGACGACGACGGCGACTACCGGCTGATCCTGGAGCTGGACGACGGCCGCACCCAGCTGGTGTTCGTGCGCTCGCCGGTGGAGACCTTCGGCAGCCACCGTGTGCGCGAGATCTGGTCGCCGGCGTACATGGCCGGCGGCGACGCCTTCCCCGCGCTGGTCGCCAACCGCCTGCTGGAGGCCTCGGCCGACCTGAAGCTGGGTTCCTGGGTCAAGCAGGGCCGCCACGCCATGCTGGTGGTGAAGATCGACGCCAACGCCCCGGCCGCCGCCCTGGACGAGGCGGTCTCCGCCGCGGCCGTCGTCGCCGACAGCATGGAGATGGAGCTGGCCGACGACCCGGACGCGGACGAGTTCTGACCATGGNCGCAGGCCCGGACTGGCACCCGCACGTGACCGTGGCCAGCGTGGTCGCCCGCNACGGNCGGCTGCTGCTGGTCGAGGAGCGGGTGGACGGGAAGCTGGTGCTGAACCAGCCGGCCGGCCACCTGGAGCCGGGCGAGAGCCTGGCCGGGGCGGCCGTGCGCGAGGCACTGGAGGAGACCGGCTGGCACATCCGGCTGGAGGCCTTCATCGGCGCCTACCAGTGGACCACCCCGGGCGACGAGCATTACCTGCGCTTCGCCTTCGCCGGGGTGCCGGTGGAGCACGAGCCGGAGCGGCCGCTGGACGCCGGCATCGAGCGGGCGGTCTGGCTGGCCCCGGCCGAGCTGCGTGCCCAGGCCGCGCGCCACCGCAGCCCCCTGGTGTGGAAGGTGGCCGCCGACTGGCTGGCCGGGCGGCGCCATCCGCTGGACCTGGTGAAATGGCTGGGATGAGCGCCCCGCGCACCGTCGTCGGCGTCTCCGGTGGCGTGGACTCCTCGGTCGCCGCCCTGCTCCTGGTCCGGACCGGGGAGCCGGTGGCCGGCCTGTTCATGCAGAACTGGGACGACGACGGCAGCGGCGAGTGCCGCGCCGAGGAGGACCGCCGCGATGCGGTGGCCGTGTGCGGGCGGCTGGGCATCCCTTTCCACTTCCGCAACTTCTCCAGGGAATACTGGGCCGGGGTGTTCGAGCATTTCCTGGCCGAGTACGCCGCCGGGCGCACCCCGAACCCGGACGTGCTGTGCAACCGCGAGGTCAAGTTCAAGCACTTCCTGGCCGCCGCCCGCGAGCTGGGCGCCGAGCGGATCGCCACCGGCCACTACGCCCGGGTCGCCTTCGAGGGCGGCCGCTGGCGCCTGCTGCGCGGCGCCGACCGCGACAAGGACCAGAGCTACTTCCTGCACCAGCTGGGCCAGGAGCAGCTGGCCGCCACGGTGTTCCCGATCGGCCACCTGCCCAAGGCCGAGGTGCGCAGGATCGCCCGCGAGGCCGGCCTGCCGACCCACGCCAAGAAGGATTCCACCGGCATCTGCTTCATCGGCGAGCGCGACTTCCGCCAGTTCCTGGGCCGCTACCTGCCGGCGCAGCCGGGCGAGATCCGCGACCCGCAGGGCGTGCGCATCGGCACCCATCCGGGCGTCTTCTATTTCACCCTGGGACAGCGCGAAGGCCTGAACATCGGCGGCGTGCGCGGCCGTCCCGCGGCGCCCTGGTACGTGGTCGGCAAGGACGTGGCCGCCAACATCCTGTACGTGGACCAGGACCGCGACAGCCCCTGGCTGATGTCGCGCGAGGTCCGCACCGAGGCCATGCACTGGATCGAGGGCGCGCCGCCCGCGGCGGAGTTCGCCTGCACCGCGCAGATCCGCTACCGGCAGGAGGAGCAGGCCTGCCGGGTGCGTGTCCAGGACGACGGCACGCTGCGGGTGCGCTTCGACCGGCCGCAGCGGGCGGCCACGCCCGGCCAGTCGCTGGTGCTGTACGACGGTCCGGCCTGCCTGGGCGGCGCGGTGATCGCCGCCACCGACGCGCCCGTGCCGGGGCGGAGCGGGCCGGCGGAGCGGACGGTCCGCTAGAATGCGCGCATGACCCATACCGTCGACGACCGCGTGCTGGCGCTGGCCGGCATGGCCCAGGCGCTGCACCAGGTGCGCCGCATCGCCGAGACCGGCCACAGCGAGACCGCCTCCGCCCGTCCGGTGCTGGACAGCGTGTTCCGCATCGACGCCGATTCCACCGCCGATGTCTACGGCGGTGCCGCCGGCGTGGCCCCGGGCCTGCGCCTGCTGGGCGACTACCTGGCCAATCGCGGCAACGACCCGCTGCTGCCGCGCCTGGCCCTGGCCACCATGCAGCTGGAGCGCCGTTTCGCCCAGGCCCGCCAGACCCAGGACGCAGTGGCCGCCGGCCTGGCCCGGATCGCCCCGCGCGCGGCCGAGCTGGGCAGCACCCATCCGGACGTGCTGGCGGCGCTGGGCGGCCTGTACGCGGAGACGATCAGCCAGCTGCGCCCGCGGATCATGGTCCAGGGCAACCCGCACTACCTCGGCCAGGCCGGGGTGGTCTCGGAGATCCGTGCCCTGCTGCTGGCGGCGGTGCGTTCGGCCCGGCTCTGGCGCCAGGTCGGCGGCAGCCAGTGGCAGTTCCTGTTCGGCCGCCGGCAGATGGCCGAGGCGATCGGGCGCCAGCTGCGGCGCTGAAACTGCGCGGTGCGTCGCGTCCCGCGCGGGCGCGGCGAGCTAAAGCAACGCGGGGTGGTGCCGATACTGCCAGCGTGGTTTCCCAGAGATCGCCCATGGACCCCCGCTTGCTGATTCGCATGGCCGCACCGCTGGTGCTGACCGTTCTCGCCCCCATCGCCGTCGGCTTCGANTGGCCGGCACCGATGCGCTGGGCGGTCCTGACCACCCTGGTCCTTAGCTGGTTCGCCTTCGCGGCCTGGCTCCTGTTCCGCGGCCTGCCGGCCCGGGAGCAGTCGCCGGAGCAGCTGCGCATCGTGCGCGAGCAGCAGATGCTGCTGGGCGAGCTGCGCTCGTTCGTGGACAAGGAGATCGAGGGCTCGCGCCACGAGATCGACCGCGCCCGCGAACTGATCCGCCAGGCCGTCGCCGGCCTGGGTGGCAGCTTCGACGCGATGAACCGCAAGTCGCGCCAGCAGAGCCAGGCCATGGCCAGGATCATCGCCGACCAGGATGGCAACGGCATCGACGTGGCCCGCTTCGCCCAGCACGCCAGCTCGCGCATGGAGCAGCTGGTGGAGGCGCTGGAGCAGGTCGCCGGCCAGAGCACGACCACNGTGCAGCACATCGACCAGATGGCCCAGCACCTGGACGGCATCTTCGCCCTGCTGGAGGACGTGAAGTCCATCGCCGACCAGACCAACCTGCTGGCGCTGAACGCGGCCATCGAGGCCGCCCGCGCCGGCGAGGCCGGCCGCGGCTTCGCCGTGGTGGCCGACGAGGTGCGCAACCTGTCGGAGCGCTCGACCACCTTCAACGAGCAGATCCGCAAGCTGGCGCACAGCTCCAAGGACGCCATCGCCAAGGTGCGCGAGACGGTCTCGCAGATGGCCTCGCGCGACCTGGACCGCTCCCGCGAGGCGCGCGCCGAGGCGGCCGCCATGCTGCAGCACGTGGCCGCCATCAACAGCTCGCTGACCGAGGGCATGCGCGAGATCTCCGAGTGCGGCAAGGCCATCGACAACAGCGTGGCCGAGGCGGTGCGCNCCCTGCAGTTCGAGGACATCGCCACCCAGGCGCTCGGCGGGGCCCACGTCCACCTGGACCGCCTGGACGCGATCAACCGCGAGGCGATCACGCTGCAGGAGATGCTCCAGCGCAGCAACGGTGCCGACGAGGAGATGCTGCGTGCCCTGCACCATCTGGGCCAGCGCCTGCGCGAGCTGCGTGCCGAGTGGGAGCAGCCGCCGCACAAGCCGGTGACCCAGCAGAGCATGAGTGCCGGCACGGTGGAGCTGTTCTGAGCCCAGTGCGCGCCATGGCCCGCGCCACCTCCAGATCCTGAACCCTTGCGGGGCCCCGGCACGTGCCGGGGCCCCGCCTGTTGTCCGCAACCGGCACCCGGCCGTGGAACCCTTCCCCCGCCCACCCATCGCGGAAGCGCCCTGCCCCGACGCCCCGGCGCGCCGGGGCATGCCCCCGGTCCTGCGCCGGCTCGAGGCCCTGGCGGTGCAGGAACTGGCCGACGCCGCGGCGCAGGTGCCCGCCCCGGCCGCCCTGGATCTGGTCCTGGCCTGCATCGGCTGGGACCTGGGCGTGGGCGGCGGCGACGCTGCCCCGGCTTCCGCTCCCAACCCGGCCGCCGCCCCCGGTGGGCCGTCTCCGGCCGGTACCGGCCCGGCTTCCATCCCGCCGCGCGCGCGCTGACTCCCCGCGCTCCCTGCCCTGCGGACCGCAGCCGGCCCGTGCGGCCAGGCCCCGCCCGCGCCGGGGCGCCTTCGTCCGCCACGCGCCTGCGACGCCGGGCTCCAGCCGCTCCGGCTCGCATCATCCGGATGAGGTGCGGCCCCGTCCCGCGGAACGCGCGCCGCCCGGCCGTGCACGCCGGCGGAGCCCGCACGGCATGGTGCCGGGGCATGTGGTCCGTCCATCGGAAAGGAAGGCCGCCGTGGCGGCCGGGGGCTGAGGCGGCTTCCCTGCCCGGCCGCGGGCTCAGCCCGGCTGGCGCGACAGCCGGCCGGCCGTGGNGGCGCCAGCGCGCGCATGGCGCTCCTGGGCCATGCGCAGCCACTGCGCCATCTCGCGCGGCGGCAGCGGCCGGGTGTGGACGTAGCCCTGCACCTCGTCGCAGCCCCAGGCCGCCAGCTGGGCCTGCTCCTCGTGGGTCTCCACGCCTTCGGCCACCACCCGCATGCCCAGGGCGTGGCCCAGGTGGATGATGGCCTGGGTGACCTCGCTGGCGTTGGTGTCGCGCAGCATGTCGGCGACGAAGCCGCGGTCGATCTTCAGGCGCTTGACCGGGAAGCGGTTGAGGTAGTGCAGGTTGGAGAAGCCGGTGCCGAAGTCGTCCACCGCCAGCTGGATGCCGTGGCGCTCGAACACCTGGAAGCACTGGCGAAGGTTCTCGCTGTCCAGGATCAGCGCCGACTCGGTCAGCTCCAGCTCCAGGCGGCTGGGGGGCCAGCCGGCGCGCTGGCACAGGGCCACCACCCGGTCGGCGAAGCCGCGGTCGCGCAGCTGCACGCCGGAGACGTTGACCGCGATGCGGCCGAACTCCAGGCCGGCCGCGTGCCAGGCCACGGCCTGGCGGCAGGCCTCGCTGATCACCCACTCGCCCAGGCGCATGATCTCGCCGCTGTCCTCGGCGATGGGGATGAACTCGGCCGGATGGCACGGCCCGGCCGGCCAGTGCCAGCGGACCAGCGCCTCGATGCCCGGCGGCTGCCAGCCGTCCAGGCTCACCTGTGGCTGGTAGACCAGGCTGAACTCGTCACGGTCCAGGGCGCCGCGCAGGCCGCACTCGATCTCCAGCCGGCGCTGGGTCTGGCGGTGGATCTGCTCGTTGTGCAGCTGCCAGGTGTTGCGGCCAGTGGCACGGGCCACGCGCAGCGCGGCGTGGGCCGCGCGCATGAGCGGGTCGAAGGCGTCGCCGTCGCGGCCCAGCAGGGCGATGCCCACGCTGGCGCCCACCTTCAGGCTTTCGCTGCCGAACATCAGCGGCTCGGACAGCGCGGCGATCAGGCGCTGCGCCGAGGCTTCGGCCTCGGCTGCGTCCACGTGCGGGCCGCGCAGCACCACCAGGAACTCGTCGCCGCCCAGACGGCCGAACAGGTCGCCGCCGCGCAGGGTGTGGTGCATGCGCCCGGCGGCGGCCTTGAGCATGGCGTCGCCGGCGGTGTGGCCGAAGGAATCGTTGATGGTCTTGAAGCCGTCCAGGTCCACCAGCAGCAGGGCCAGCCCGGGGCAGGGGCTGCCGCGCTCGGCGGCGATGGCCTCGTCGGCCTGCTCGCGCAGCAGGAAGCGGTTGGGCAGGCCGGTCAGCAGGTCGTAGTGCGAGAGCAGCTCGATGCGCTCGCTGGACTCGCGCTCGCGGGTGATGTCGCGGTACAGGGCGACGATGCGCGGCGGCAGGCCCGGGCGGGCATCGCGCTCCAGCAGCACCTCCACCCAGGCGCGCTGGCCGTTCTGCTGGTAGAAGCACAGCTCCAGCTGCTCGCGCGGCCCGCCGTCGGCCAGGCGCACCAGTGCGGCCTCGAAGGCCTCGCGCGACTCGGGCGTGTACAGGGCCAGGGCGTCATCCAGCAGCAGCGGGCCCGGCGGCAGGCCGTGGATGCGGAAGCACTCGTCCGTCCACTGCACCCGGCGCGTGCCCGGCTCGATCTCGCAGCCGCCGATCCGGCCCAGCGCGGACACCCGGTCCAGCAGCTCGGTGCGCCAGCGCAGCAGCGCGTCGGCACGGCGCTGCGCGGTCACGTCCTGGACCTGGCCGACCACACGGACGATGCGGCCGTCCTCGTCCAGCTGCGGGCGCGCCCACACCTGCAGGTGCAGCGGCATGCCCTGCACGTCCTGCAGCTCCATGTCGAAGCTGACCGAATGGCCCTCGCGCCGCATCTTCTGCCAGGCGCGGCGCAGTGCGGCCGCGGCCGGCCGCGGCAGCCGCCGCAGCCAGGCGCGGCCGGAGTCGCGCCAGCGCGGGGCCTGGGCGGTCAGGCGGTACAGGTCGCGCGGCCACCAGCCGGTGTCGCTGCGCGGGTCCCAGGACCAGGGCACCATGCCGGCCACGCGCTGCACTTCCTCCAGCAGCGCCTGCTGCTTGCGCAACCGTTCCTCCAGCTGCTTCTGCTCGTCGATGGCGGTGTGGGTGCCGATCATGCGCAGCGGGCGGCCGTCGGCCGACCAGGCCACCACCCGGCCGCTGTCGCGCACCCAGCGCCAGCTGCCGTCGCAGCGGCGCAGCCGGTATTCGCAGTTGTAGGTGTCGGTCAGGCCTTCCAGGTGCGCCTGCACCGCGTCGCGCACACGGTCCAGGTCGTCCGGGTGGACCAGGGACAGGGCCACCTCCAGGCCGCCCTCGGCCACGTCACCGGCGGTGTAGCCGAGCATGGCCAGCCAGCCCTCCGAGCGGAAGAAGCGGTTGGCGCCAATGTCCCAGTCCCACAGGCCGTGGCGGGCGCTGTCCATGGCCACCTGCCAGCGGCTGGCGCCATGCGGGTCGGGGATGCTCAGCGTGTAGGCCAGCACGCCGCCGGCCGGGTCGCGCACCGCGCGCAGCCAGCCGTCCAGGCGGCCGTCGGGGCCGGGGATGCTGCACGCCACCGTCGGCACCGTGCCGTCGGCCAGCGCCTGGCGCAGGTCCTGCAGCAGCGCGGCGTACTGCCCGGCCACCCNGGCCAGGCCCATGGCCTGCGCCGAGGGATTGGCCAGCAGTACCCGGCCGTCGCGGTCCAGGACCAGCAGCGCGCTGGTGATCGGATGTTGCAACAGGCTGGTTACGGCACCTGCATCCACGCCCCGGGACTCCGTGATCATGCACCCCGGCCTGGGGCTACGCTGGCNTTTAACGGCAGTCCCCGGCCAGGATTGAGGCCCGGCGCACGGGCCGCCGCCGCGCTATGCTTTCCGGCGGCCGTCCACGCCAGGGGAATCGATGCACGAGCCCAGCCAAGGCGCTCCCGGCTCCGCGCCCGCGGACAACGGGGCAGGCGCCCGCCCGCCCTCCTCCACGCGTGCCATGGCGTGGCGCATCCCGCTGCTCTACCTGCTGTTCGGCACCGCCTGGGTGCTGGCCAGCGACCGCGTGGTCGCCCTGCTGGGAGCCGGCGACGCCCAGACGATGGCCCGCTTCCAGGCCTGGAAGGGCGGCCTGTTCATGGGCGTCACCGCGCTGCTGCTGTACCTGCTGCTGCGGGTGGTGGTCGCGCGCCAGCTGGAGTCCGAGCGGCGCACCCGCGAGTCGGAGGCCCGCTACCGGCTGCTGTTCGACGACAACCCCAACCCGATGTGGACCTACGAGGTNGACACGCTGCGCATCGTGGACGCCAACCAGGCCGCCAGCGGGTTCCTGGGCTGGTCGCGCGGCGAGCTGCGCGGCATGGACATGGCGGTGCTGTGGCCGCCGGAACACCACGGGCTGTTCCTCGAGGCGGTGCGGTCCGCGCGCGACAACCCCGGCCAGCCGCAGACCACGACGGTGCGCCTGCGCCTCAACGACGGGCGGGTGCGCGACGTGGAGCTGCGCAGCACCGAGGNCGCCGGCGGCGCGCAGCGCGTGCGCCTGGTGGTGCTGACCGACCGCACCGCGGAGATGGATTCGCAGCGCGCCCGCGAGGAGGCCCTGGCGCGTCTGCAGGAGGCCCAGCGCCTGGCCCGGCTGGGCTCCTGGGAGGTGGATGCGGTCACCCTGCAGGGCCGCTTCTGCCCGATCATGCTCGGGCTGGTGGGACAGGCGCCCGATGCCCGCCCGCGCGGCCTCGGCGAGGTGCTGGTGGCCGCCGACGCCGACAGCCAGGCACGCCTGGAGCGGCTGCTGGCGGACACCGCCGCCGGGCGCGACCGCGAGCTGGATGTGCTGCTGCCCTTCACCGGCCCCGGCGGCCAGGAGCGGCTGCTGCGCGTGCGCGCGCGGCGCGTCGAGGAGGACGGCCGGGTGCTGCTGCGCGGCACCGCCCAGGACGTGACCGAGGAGCAGCACACCCGCCAGCTGCTGGACGAGCGCGAGCAGCAGTTCCGCGAGCTGGTTCGGATCCTGCCGGACGGGGTGATGATCCTGTCCGGCGGGCACGTGTTCTACGCCAACCCCGCCTGCGGCGGCCTGTTCGGGCGGCAGCCGGAGGCGCTGCTGGGCGAGCCGCTGTCGGCGCTGGTCGCGCCGGAGGATCTGGAGCCGCTGCGTGCCTGGCTGGAGGGCGGGGCCGAACCGCCGGGCGGGGCGGCACACATGCGGCGCGCCGACGGCACCCTGTTCCCGGCCAGCCTGTCCAGGGCCGCGGCACGCTACGGCGGCAAGGCCTGCACCCTGCTGCTGGTGCGCGACCTGAGCGAGCCGGAACGCATGCGCGACGCCCTGGCGGCCGGCAACCGCGAGCTGCAGGCCATGGCCCGGCGCCTGTTCACCGCCCAGGAGGACGAGCGCCGCGCCATCTCGCGCGAGCTGCACGACGACGTCGGCCAGGCCATCACCGCCATGAAGCTGTCGGCGCACGCGGCCATGGCCGAGGACGACGACGGCCGCCGCCGGGAAAGCTTGGAGGACATCAGCGCCACCGCCGACGCCACCCTGGACAAGCTGCGCAACCTGTCCATGCTGCTGCGCCCGCCGCAGCTGGACGCGCTGGGCCTGGAGGCGGCGCTGCGCTGGCACGCCGGTGTGCTGTTCCGCAACCTGCCGGTGCTGCTGGAGACCGACATCCAGCCGCTGCCGCGGCGGCCCGAGCGCGAGGTCGAGCAGGCCTGCTTCCGCATCGCCCAGGAAGCGTTGACCAACGCGGTGCGCCACGCCGGGGCCAGCCGCATCGCCCTGTCCCTTCGCGACGACGACGGTCGCGGGCTGCTGTTGCAGGTGGAGGACGACGGCTGCGGCTTCCAGGCCGGTCCGGCGCGCGGGCTGGGCCTGGTGATCATGCGCGAGCGCGCGCAGAGCGCCGGCGGCCAGGTGTCGATCGAGTCGCGGCCGGGCCACGGCACCCGCGTGTGCCTGCGCCTGCCCTACACCCTGCAGGCGGCGGCATGAACCTCGGCGGCATGGATCCCGGCACCCCCGCCTCGCCCGGGCGCCTCGGCGCCGGCAACCCGGCCCTGCGCGAGATGGTCGCGGCCGCGTGCGACGGCGGCCCGCCGCTGGTGCTGGTGCACCTGGACATCGACCACTTCGCCTCGGTCAACGAGAACATGAGCGTGGCCGTCGGCGACCAGGCCCTGGAGCTGGTGGCGCAGCGCCTGGACGCGCGCCTGCAGGGCCGCGGCCGGGTCTGGCGGCACGGCAGCGACGAGTTCGTGGCCGCGATCCCACAGCCGCCCGGCACCAGCGCCGAGGCCCTGGCCGAGGAGCTGCTGCGCGAGATCGAACTGCCGCTCAGCGTCCTGCCCTACACCCTGTTCCTGACCGCCAAGGCCGGCATCAGCCTGTGCCCGCAGCACTCGCGCGATCCCAGCCGTCTGCTGGACATGGCCGAGATCGCCGTGCAGCAGGCCGGCCACGGTGATGACCGCATCCAGTTCTATGGCGGCCACGGCCTGGAGGCGGTGCACAACGAGAGCATCATCGCCCGCCAGATCATCGACGCCATCCCCAACGGCGAGCTGCGCCTGCGCTTCCAGCCGGAGGTCAGCGCCCGCGACGGCCGGGTGGTCGGCATGGAGGCGCTGCTGCGCTGGCAGTCGCCCACCCTCGGCCTGCTGGTGCCCGAACGCTTCATGCCCACCGCCGAGCGGCTGGGCGTGATCGTGCAGATCGGGGCCTGGGTGCTGGAGAACGCCATCGCCCAGCTGCGCGCCTGGCGCGACGCCGGCTTCGACGACATCTTCCTGGCGGTCAACATCTCCACCGTGCAGCTGCTGCGCCCGCGCTTCGCCGACGAGGTGCTGGGGATGCTGCGCCAGGCGCAGATCCCGCCCGAATGCCTGGTGCTGGAGATCAGCGAGAGCGCCCTGGCGGCCAACATCACCCCGGTCTACGAGGGCCTGTCGGCGCTGCGCCGCGAGGGCGTGGGACTGGNCCTGGACAACTTCGGCACCGGCGACTCCAGCTTCAGTGCCCTGGTCCGCTACCCGGTGGACATGCTCAAGATCGACCGCGGCTTCATCCGCAGCGCGCCGGCCGGCGAGCGCGAGACGGCGATCGTGCGCGCGATCATCGCCATGGGCCGCCAGCTGAACATGAAGGTGATCGCCAACGGCGTGGAAAGCGACGCCCAGCTGGGCTACCTGCGGCGCGGCGACTGCGACGTGTTCCAGGGCTACCTGTTCGGCGAGCCGATGGCCGCCGACGCCGCCACCCTGGTGCTGCGCCGGCGCTACCTGCGCCCGGAGCTGTTCGCCGCCACCAAGCAGGACCAGACCCTGCTGCTGGTGGACGACGAGGAGAACGTGCTGCGCTCNCTGGTGCGCCTGTTCCGCCGCGACGGCTACCGGATCCTGGCCGCGGGCAACGTGCGCGACGCCTTCGACCTGCTGGCCACCAACGACGTGCAGGTGATTCTGTCCGACCAGCGCATGAGCGACATGAGCGGCACCGAGTTCCTGGGCCGGGTGAAGATGCTCTACCCGGACACGGTGCGCATGGTCCTGTCCGGCTACACCGACCTGGCCACGGTCACCGACGCGATCAACCGCGGCGCGATCTACCGCTTCCTGACCAAGCCCTGGAACGACGACGAGCTGCGCGAGCACATCCGCCAGGCCTTCCGCACCCACCAGGAGCAGCGCCAGGCCCGGCGCGGCGACTGAGCCGGGCGCCCGGCGCTCAGGCCGCGGCCTCGGCCGGCGGCTGGCGCACCGGCAGGACGATGCGGAAGGTCGAGCCCTCGCCCACCTTGCTCTCCACGTCGATGCGGCCGTGGTGCTTGGCCACGATGCCGTAGGAGATGGACAGGCCCAGGCCNGTGCCCTTGCCCACCGGCTTGGTGGTGAAGAACGGGTCGAAGATCCGCTGCACCACGTCAGGCGGGATGCCCGGGCCGCTGTCGGAGATCTCGATCCAGACGTGGTCGTCCTCGTGGCCGGTGCGCACACGGATCACGCCGCGCTCGCCGATGGCCTGGCCGGCGTTGATCAGGATGTTGAGGAACACCTGGTTGAGCTGGGACGGCAGGCACTCCACCAGCGGCAGCTCGCCGTACTCCTTCTCCAGTGTGGTGTTGTATTTGAGCTCGTTCCAGATGATGTTGAGCGTGGACTCCAGGCCGGCGTGGATGTCGGCCAGCTTCCACGACTCGTCGCGCTCGGAACGCGAGAAGTCCTTCAGGTCGCGCACGATCCGGGTGACCCGCTCGATGCCCTCGCGCGACTCGGTCATCAGCTGCGGCAGGTCGCGGATGATGAAGTCGATGTCCAGGCGCGCGCGGGTCTGGTCGATCTCCGGGATCATGGCCCGCGGGTCCGGAGAGCGCAGCGCCCGCTCGTAGGCGTCGATCAGGGCGAACAGGCTGTGCAGATACTCCTGCAGGCTGCCGAGGTTGGAGTGGACGTAGCCGATCGGGTTGTTGATCTCGTGGGCCACGCCGGCGGCCAGCTGGCCGATCGAGGCCAGCTTCTCGGCCTGCAGCAGCTTCTCCTGCGCCGCGGTCAGGCGCACGTTCAGCTCGGCGTGGCGGCGCAGCAGCTCCTGCTCGTAGGCGCGGATCTGCCGCAGGTCCTGCATCAGCACCAGGAAGCAGCCGCCCTGCTCGGCGCTGTGGTAGACGTGGACCAGCAGCATGCGCTGGTCGGCGAAGGACAGGTGGCCGCTCCAGCGGCCCTGCTCGCGGGCCACGGTCAGTGCGTCGCGCGGCACCAGGCCGTCCAGCGACAGGCCCGAATCCAGGTCGCGCGGGTAGCAGTCGCGGCACAGGGTGCGCGCGGCATCGTTGGCGTACAGGAGCCGGCCGTCGGCCTGGTAGACCAGCACGCCCTCGCGCATCAGGCGGCCGAAGTCGCGGAGGAGCTGCGGGGAAGGCGCGATGCCTTCGGCGGTTTGGATCGTCACTGCGCCGGACCGTCGGTAATGCCAGCCACCGATTCTAGCGCGCCGGGACGCCCCTCCTCAGGCGACCGCGAGGTTGCGGGTGGCCCGCACCTGCTGGGCCTGGCCGTGGGCGTCGTACTCGGGCGCGCTCTCGGCGCGGCCCAGGTGGCGCAGGGCCCAGTTGACCTCGCGGCGGCGGCGCGCCAGCAGCGCGCCGTTGCTGCGGTTGGCCTCGGCCAGCTCGGCCAGGCGCTCGGCGCGGCCACCGGGCACCGCGGCCTCCAGCTCGCGCAGTGCGGCCAGCTTCTCCTGGGTGGAGCGGATCAGCAGCTCCACGTCGTGGTTGAGCAGGGCGCGGCGCTCCTCGGCCAGTGCGGCGGCCAGGCGGTCCAGCGCGGCGTCACTGACGTCCAGGGTGCTCATGTGCTCAGCCCAGCAGGCGGTCCAGTTCCAGCATGCGGTCGGCGATCACCGCCGGGTCGATGCGGTAGGTGCCCGACGCGAGCGCTTCCTTGACCGCGGCCACGCGGGCGGCGTCCACGGCCGGGGCCGTGGCCAGCTCCCGCTGCAGTGCCTGCAGGCCGGCGGCCTCGCCGGTCAGGCGCAGGCTGTCGCCGGCCTGGGTGGCCTCGATGGATTCGGAACGTCCGGTTCCGGCAGAAGCGACGCGGCCGCCCACCGGGCCGGTACGCACCGGGGTCAGCAGGGTGCCTTCGATCTTCTGGGTCATGGCGACGGGTCCTTTACGGGTACGCGGTGGGTATCGGCGGGTCGCTGGGGAACTTTAGGGCCGGATCACGGAATCGTGCCAAGGGGCGTCAGCGGCCGACCAGGACCTCGCCGCCCGGCCCCACTCGGCCCTGCACCACCTTGCGCGTGGACAGGTTCTCCACGGCCACGCGCTCGTCGGCCCCGGCGTCGCCCAGGGCGCGCCCGGCCACCCGGACCTCGACCCCACCGGCGCGCGAGACCAGGGCCACGGTGTCGCCGCGGCGCACCAGCCGCGGCGCGNCCAGGTCGCCCGGCGCCAGCACCGTCCCGGCCGGCAGGGTGCGCCGGGCGATGCGGCCGGCGGCCTGGGCCGGATCGGACAGCGCGGCCCCGGCGATACGGGCGGCGTCGCGCTGCTCGGTGGCCAGGGCCTCGGCCGGCACCGTCTCGCCGGCGGCCACGCCGCGGGCCAGCACCACCACGGTCTGGCTGCGCCGCTGCCGCACCGGCACGTACAGCCGCCAGCCGTCCGGGCAGGCCACCTCGACCGTGCCGGCGGTGGCCTGGNGGGCCTGCAGCGGCTGCGGACAGGCCGGCATGCGCAGGGCCGGGTCCACGCTGGCCTCGCCCTGCCCGCCCGGCACCGCCGACAGCGCGGCGGCGGTGATCGAGTCCACCGGCTGGAAGCCGGCGGCGGCCAACGCCCCCGTCATCGGCAGGGCGAGCAGGAACATGAGCGTGCGGCGTGGCTGGAGCATCGGCGCGGATCTCGCACGTGGATTGCAGGGCTCCCATGCAAGCTGCGTGCCATTCTGGCGGCTCAAGCGGCGGTGCGCCGCGCCGATACCGGCGGCATGGCGCACAACCTGCTCAACCGAATCGACCAGCGTACCCGGCTGGCCGGCCACAACCGGCTGGCGCTGCTGCTCTTCCGCCTGGGCGGCCGTCAGCTTTTTGGCGTCAACGTGTTCAAGGTGCAGGAGGTGCTGCGGCGTCCGCCCCTGTTCCAGCTGCCCGGCCTGCCGCCGCAGTTCGCCGGCGCGGCCGACGTGCGCGGGCGCTCGGTGCCGGTGCTCGACCTGGGCCTGGCCATCGGCCACCCGGAGCGGCTGGCCGACGACGATGCCGCCACCCAGTACCTGGTGGTGACCGAGTTCAACCGTTCGGTGCAGGGCTTCCTGGTCAGCGACGTGGAGCGCATCGTCAACATCGCGGTGGAGGACATCCACCCGCCGCCGGACCTGGGCGCGGAAAGCACCTACCTGACCGCGGTGACCCGCTTCCAGGGCGAGCTGATCCAGGTGATCGACGTGGAGAGCGTGCTGGCCGACATCACCCAGGCCCGCATGGACGCCACCCTGGAGCCGNAGATGGCCCTGCCGCCCAGCGCGCCGCAGATGCAGGTGCTGGTGGTGGACGACTCGCGCGTGGCCCGCCAGCAGATCCGCAGCGTGCTCGACCAGCTGGGCGTGGGCGTGACCCTGCTGTCGGACGGCAAGCAGGCGCTGGACCACCTGTTGCAGGTGCACGCCAGCGGCGAGGATCCCGTGGCCCGCTATGCGATGGTCATCTCCGACATCGAGATGCCGGCCATGGACGGCTACACCCTGACGACGGAAATCCGGCGCCACCCGGCCCTGGCCGGCCTGTACGTGCTGCTGCACACCTCCCTGTCGGGTGTGTTCAACAACGCCATGGTGGAGAAGGTCGGGGCCAACGCCTTCGTCGCCAAGTACAGCCCGCACGAGCTGGCCGAGCACATCCTGGCGCGCCTGAACGAGGTGGCCAGGGCCTCCGCCGCGCCGGCCTGAGCCGGCACCGGGGCGGCCGCCGCCCGGCCCGCCTCCGTTCCCGGGGGGGGCGCCGCGCCCCCGGGCGCACCTTCTGGCACGCCGCTTGCCTGTGATCGGGCGACGGTCTGCCAGGAGGCGCCATGTTCAATCCGATCACGTCCTACTTCGGGGTCCACGCCGACGCCCTGCCCCTGCGCGAGCAGCGGATGAAGCTGATCGCCAGCAACCTGGCCAACGCCGACACCCCGGGCTACCAGGCCCAGGACCTGGACTTCAACGCCGCGCTCGAGGCCGCGCGCCGGGCCCGCGAGGGCCAGCCCGGCGGCCCGCTCCTGCGCACCCACGAACGCCACCTGGGCGACGCGATCGACCCGCGCGGCTCGTTCCTGGTCGCCCGCCCCTCCAGCCAGCCGAGCCTGGACGGCAACACCGTGGATCCGGACGCCGAGCGCGCCGCCTACGGCCGCGCCGCGCTGGAGTACCGCGCCTCGCTGAGCTTCCTCGAGTCCAAGGTGCGCACCCTGCTCACCGCCATCACCGGACAGTAAGCCATGAGCAGCCTGCCGATCTTCGACGTCGCCGGTTCCGCACTGCAGGCGCAGTCCGTGCGCCTGAACACCATCGCCTCCAACCTGGCCAACGCCGACGCGGTGGCCGGCTCGCCCGAGGCGGTCTACAAGCCGCTGGAGCCGCTGTTCCAGGCCCGGACCAATCCTGACGATCCCAGCCTCACCGGCGTGCGGGTGCGCGAGATCGTGCAGAGCGACGCGCCGCCGGTGCGCCGCTACGAACCCGGCCACCCGCTGGCCGACGCCGAAGGCTACGTGTACGCCCCCGCGGTGGACCCGGTGGCGCAGATGGTCAACCTGATCTCCGCCTCGCGCAGCTACCAGGCCGGCGTGGAGGTCATCAACACGGCCAAGGAGCTCGCCCTGGCCACCCTGTCCATGGGCCGCTGAGGAGGCCGCGCATGAGCACCATCGCCGGTGACATCTATTCCAGCCTGGGCCTGGGCGGCGGCGNCGCCGCCGCCACCCGCGACCGGAAGGGCGACGCGCTGGGCCAGGCCGACTTCCTGCTGCTGATGACCGAGCAGCTCAAGCACCAGGACCCNCTCAACCCGATGGAGAACAGCGCCTTCCTCGGCCAGCTGGCGCAGTTCTCCACCGTGCAGGGNATCCAGGAGCTCAACAGCCAGGTGCAGAACTTCTCCAGCGCGCTGGCCAGCGACCAGATCCTGCGCGGCGCGGCGCTGGTGGGCCACACCGTGCTGGTGCCGTCGGGCAAGGTCGCGCTGCCGGAGGACGGCGGCGCCACCGGCGCGGTCGCCGCCCCGGGCGCCGGCACCGTGCTGTTCGAGGTCACCGACGCCAACGGCCAGAAGGTGCGCGAGTTCAGCGTGGAGGCCGCGCGCGCCGGCGAGGTCGCCTTCGCCTGGGACGGCACCGACGCGGCCGGCGGCCGCCTGCCCGCCGGCGCCTACGGCATCAAGGCCACCTGGCTGGACAACTCCGGCAAGGCCGAGGTGCTGGACACCTACGTGCACGGCCGGGTCGAAAGCGTGACCGTCGGTTCCGACGGCCTGTACCTCAACCTGCCCGGGCTGGGCACCGCCCCGCTCGACTACGTGCTCCGCGTCGGCTGAGCACCCCAAGACATCCGTTTCCGCAGGAGTTCGCCATGGGCTTCAACACCTCGCTGTCCGGCATCAACGCGGCCAACGCNGACCTGAACGTCACGGCCAACAACATCGCCAACGTCAACACCACCGGCTTCAAGGAGTCGCGGGCCGAATTCGCCGACATCTTCTCGTACACGTCCTGGGGCCTGTCGCGCAACGCGATCGGCGCCGGCGTGCGCCTGACCAACGTGGCCCAGCAGTTCTCGCAGGGCAACATCGAGCCGACCGGCCGCTCGCTGGACATGGCCATCGACGGCGAGGGCTTCTTCACCGTCAAGAAGGACGGCATGACCCTGTACACCCGCGCCGGCAACTTCCAGACCGACAACCAGGGCTTCGTCATCACCCCGGACGGCGCGCGCCTGCAGGTGTTCGCTCCGCGCAACAACGGCGAGGGCTTCGACGCCGGACGCCTGGTCGACCTGCAGCTGCTGACCACCGACAGCCCGCCGCGCCAGACCACGAAGGTCGACCTGATGTTCACCCTGCCGGGCAACGCCGCGCAGCCGCCGGTGGCGCCGTTCGACCCCACCGACGCCAACACCTACAACGAGTCCACCGGCGGCGTGACGGNGTACGACTCGCTGGGCGTGAGCCACATCCAGACCTCGTACTTCGTCAAGNCCGCCAATCCGAACGAGTGGCAGGTCTACAACTTCGTCGACGGCGTGCAGGTCGGCACCCCCACCACCCTGCAGTTCTCCGACAGCGGCGCGCTGCTGAGCCCGGCCGACGGCCGCATCACCCTGGACCCGTTCACCCCGTCCACCGGTGCCGGCGTGCTCAACATGACCCTGGACCTGTCCGGCTCGACCCAGTACGGCGAGCGCTTCGGCCTGCGCAGCGTGCTGCAGGACGGCTACGCCAGCGGCAAGCTCAACGAGATCAGCATCTCCAGCGACGGCGTGGTGTTCGCGCGCTACTCCAACGGTGCCGACGTGGCGCTGGGCCAGGTGGCGCTGACCACCTTCGTCAACCCGCAGGGCCTGCAGCCGCAGGGCAACAACATGTGGGGCGAGACCTACGCCTCCGGCACCCCACGCACCGGTGCCCCGGCCTCGGCCGACTTCGGCCAGATCCAGTCCGGCGCGCTGGAAAGCTCCACCGTGGACCTGACCGAGCAGCTGGTGAACATGATCGTCGCGCAGCGCAACTTCCAGGCCAACGCGCAGATGATCTCGACCCAGGACCAGGTCACCCAGACGGTCATCAACATCCGCTGACGCAGTCCCGGGCGGCCGCGGCGCCGCCCCCTGAACCGAGGCACCGACGATGGACAAGGCCCTCTACATCGCCATGACCGGCGCCAGCGCCACGCTGCAGGCGCAGGGCACCCTGTCGCACAACCTGGCCAACGCCGACACGGTGGGCTTCAAGGAGGTCCTGGCCAACACCGAGTCCTACCCGGTGCGCGGCCGCGGCTACGCCTCGCGCGTGGCGGCCATGCACGTGGACCAGGGCTTCGACGACAGCGTCGGCGCGCAGCGGGTCACCGGCAATCCGCTGGACGTGTCGCTGCATCCGGACCGCTGGCTGGCGGTGCAGGCGCCGGACGGCAGCGAGGCCTACACCCGCGCCGGCAACCTGTCGCTGANCCCCAACGGCCAGCTGGTCACCGCCGGCGGCAGGCCGGTGCTGGACCAGCGGGGCAATCCCATCGCCCTGCCTCCGCACCAGGCGCTGGAGATCGGCAACGACGGCACCATCTCGATCGTGCCGCTCGGCCAGGGCGCCGACACCCTCGCCGAGGTCGGCCGCCTGCGCGTGGTCGAGGCCCCGCGCGAGCGCCTGCAGCGCGGCCTGGACGGGCTGATGCGCAACGGCGACCCGGCGCAGCCGCTGCCCCAGGCCGCCGGCGCCGTGCTGACCACCGGCGTGCTGGAGGACAGCAACGTGGATGCCGCCGGTGCGCTGGTGCAGATGATCCAGCTGCAGCGCCAGTTCGAGATGCAGGTCAAGGTGATCCAGCGCGGAGACGACAACGCCCAGGCCGCCAACACCCTGCTGCGCCTGGGCGGCTGAGCCGCCGGCGTCAAGCAACCGTCGCCCGCGCCCGCCCCCGGCGGGCGCGCCCGCATCCGGGGGCCGCCGGGCGCCGCCGTGGCCGTGCCCGGGCCGTCCGGGCCCGCCGCGGCGCCGGAATGCCGCCGCCGCGCGGCAGGCGCGACCCGGTCTTGACGGCGCGCGACTGGCACGGCTCGTGCATGAGGACCGGCGTACATCCGTCTACCGAGGCAGAGCACCATGAATCAGGCATTGTGGGTCGCCAAGACAGGTCTGGATGCGCAGCAGACGCGCATGTCGGTGGTCGCCAACAACCTGGCCAACACCAACACCACCGGCTTCAAGCGCGACCGCGCCAACTTCGAGGACCTGCTGTACCAGCAGATCCGCCAGCCCGGCGGTGCCACATCCGCGCAGACGCAGCTGCCCTCCGGCCTGCAGCTGGGTACCGGCGTGCGGGTGGTGTCCACCTCCAAGGACTTCCAGCAGGGCAACCCGCAGCAGACCGGGCGCGCCCTGGACGTGATGATCAACGGCCGCGGCTTCTTCGAGGTGCTGTTGCCGGACGGCACGCCGGCCTACACCCGCGACGGCAGCTTCCAGATCAACGCCCAGGGCGAGCTGGTCACCAGCAGCGGCTACCCGGTACAGCCGGGCATCCAGATCCCCGAAGGCGCGCAGTCGGTGACCATCGGCAACGACGGCACCGTCACCGTGCAGATGGCCGGCGAGGCGCAGGCCTTGGAGGTGGGCGCGCTGACCCTGGTGGACTTCGTCAATCCGGCCGGCCTGCAGGCGCGCGGCCAGAACCTGTACGTGGAGACCACCGCCTCCGGCCCGGCGCAGAACGGCACCCCCGGCCTCAACGGCCTGGGCCTGCTCGAGCAGGGAGCGCTGGAAGGTTCCAACGTCAACGTGGTCGAGGAGCTGGTGAGCATGATCGAGACCCAGCGCGCCTACGAGATGAACGCCAAGGCCATCTCCACCACCGACTCGATGCTCGGCTACCTGAACAACAACGTCTGACGCAGCGCGGAGATCCAGCATGAAGCGCCTGGTCCAGGTTCCCGTACTCGCCCTGCTGCTGGGCGGCTGCGCCGTCGCCGGCGACGTGCGTCCCTACCCGCCGCTGGCGCCGGTGGTCCCGGTGGTGCCGGCACCGGCCGCGCCGGCGCCGGGTGCGATCTACGCCGGCGGCCCCGGCCTGTCGCTGTACGGCGACCGCATCGCCCGCGACGTCGGCGACCTGCTGACCATCACCCTGGTCGAGTCCACCACCGCGCAGACCAGCGCCACCACCCAGGTGTCCAAGAGCGGCGAGGTGAACGCGGGCGTGCCGTCGCTGTTCGGCGGTCCGGTGACCTGGAAGGGACGGCAGGTCCTTTCCGGCTCGGCCAGCGCCGAGCGCGACTTCGACGGCCAGGGCAAGAGCCAGCAGAGCAACCGCCTGCAGGGCAGCATCACCGTCACCGTGATCCAGCGCCTGCCCAACGGCAACCTCGTCGTGCAGGGCCAGAAGAACCTGCGCCTGAACCAGGGCGACGAGCTGGTGCAGGTGCAGGGCATCGTCCGCCCAGCCGACATCTCCCGCGACAACACCGTGCCTTCGAGCAAGGTCGCCGACGCGCGCATCGTCTACGGCGGCCGCGGCGCGCTGGCCCAGTCCAACGCCATGGGCTGGCTGGCGCGTTTCTTCAACTCCGGCCTGATGCCGTACTGAGGATCCGGACATGCGAGGTTTCCCCCTGCTCCTCCGCCTGGCCGCCGTGGCGCTGCTGCTGGCCGCCCTGCCCGCCCGCGCCGAGCGGATCAAGGACCTGGCCAGCGTCGGCGGCGTGCGCGGCAACGCCCTGGTCGGCTACGGCCTGGTGGTCGGCCTGGACAACAGCGGCGACCGCACCTCGCAGGCGCCGTTCACCGTGCAGAGCCTGAAGAACATGCTGGCCGAGCTGGGCGTGCAGGTGCCGCCCAACGTCAACCCGCAGCTGAAGAACGTGGCGGCGGTGGCCATCCATGCCGAGCTTCCGCCGTTCGCCAAGCCCGGCCAGACCATCGACGTGACCGTGTCCTCGATCGGCAACGCGGTCTCGCTGCGTGGCGGCTCGCTGCTGATGGCCCCGCTCAGGGGCGCCGACGGCCAGGTCTACGCCATCGCCCAGGGCAACCTGGTGGTGGGCGGCTTCGGCGCGCAGGGCCAGGACGGCTCGCGCGTGTCGGTGAACGTGCCCAGCGTGGGCCGCATCCCCAACGGTGCCACGGTCGAGCGCGCCCTGCCGGACGTGTTCGGCGCCAGCGGCGAGATCACCCTCAACCTGCACCGCAACGACTTCACCACCGTCGCGCGCATGGTCCAGGCGCTGGAGCAGGCCTTCGGCCCGGGCGTGGCGCGCGCCGTGGACGGAGTGACGGTGGCGGTGAAGGCCCCGGCCGACCCGGGTGCGCGGATCAATTTCCTGGCCCAGGTGGAGAACCTGGAGCTGACCCCGGGCACGGCGCCGGCCAAGGTCATCGTCAACTCGCGCACCGGCACGGTGGTCATCGGCGCGCAGGTCCGGGTGATGCCGGCGGCGGTGTCGCACGGCGCCCTGACCGTGACCATCGGCGAGAACCGCCAGGTCAGCCAGCCCGGCGCCTTCGCCGGTGGCGCCACCGTGGTCACGCCCGCCTCCAGCATCGAGACCGCACAGGAGGGCAGCCGCATGTTCAAGTTCGAGGGGGGCACCACCCTGGACGAGATCGTGCGCGCGGTGAACGCGGTTGGCGCCGCCCCCGGCGACCTGATCGCCATCCTCGAGGCGCTGCGCCAGGCCGGCGCACTGCGCGCGGAGCTGGAAGTGATCTGATGCGCATCCAGGCCTCGCCCATCGAGCTGGCCGCCTCGCCGCGCCCCGACGCGGCGAGGATCGAGCATGCCGCGCGCCAGCTCGAGGCCCAGTTCGCGCAGCTGCTGATCAAGAGCATGCGCGACGCGAGCTTCGGCGATTCCCTGTTCCCCGGCGAGAACCAGACCTACCGCGACCTGTACGACCAGCAGCTGGCCACGGCGCTGACCCGTGGCAAGGGCCTGGGCCTGGCGCCGCTCATCGCCCGCCAGCTGTCGCGCCAGGCGGGCGTGGACGGCGGCGCGGAGGCGCCGGCGCTGGACACCCGGATCACCCCGGGCCGTGCCGCGGCCGCGCGCGCCTACGCCGAGCAGGCCCGGGCGCTGGGGGCTGTGCCCGCGGTGGAGCAGGCCCTGGACCTGATCGCCGGCCGCGATGGTGCGGCGGCGGAGGCCGGCTCGCCGCTGGACGCCCTGGTCGCGCGGCTGCTGGCCGACCGTGACGCCGCCGTGGATGCCACCGGCCCGGGTCCGGCCCTGGCCGCGGCCGCCGAGCAGGCCGCCGCGGAGTTCGCCCCGCGCAGCCCCGAGCGCTTCGTGGCCAGCATCTGGCACCACGCCCAGGCCGCGGCGCGCGAGCTGGGCGTGGACGCCCGCGCCCTGGTGGCGCAGGCCGCGCTGGAGACCGGCTGGGGCCGCAAGCAGATCGGCCGCGGCGACGGCCGCAGCAGCCACAACCTGTTCGGCATCAAGGCCACCGGCTGGAACGGGGACCGCGTCACCGCCGGCACCCACGAGTACGTCAACGGCCAGCGCCGCCGCGAGACCGCGCAGTTCCGCGCCTATGCCTCGCCTGCGGAGAGCTTCGCCGACTACGTCCGCCTGCTGAAGCAGAACCCGCGCTACCGCCAGGCCCTGCAGTCGGGCGGCGACGTCGGCCGCTTCGCCAGCGCCCTGCAGAAGGCCGGCTATGCGACCGATCCTTCCTATGCGGCCAAGATCACCGCCATCGCCAACGGCCCGACCATCGGCCGGGCGGTGCGGGCGATCGCCGGCATCGCCGCGCGCATGGAGGCCGACGCCTCCGGCGCCGGACGGATGCTGGCCAGTGCAGCCGGCGCCGGCGACGGCGCCGCCATCCGGAGATAAGCCATGTCCGTCCTGTCCACCGGCACCGGNGCCCTGATCGCGTTCCAGCGCGCCCTGGCCACGGTCAGCCACAACGTGGCCAACGTCAACACCGAGGGCTACAGCCGCCAGCAGGCGGTGTTCGCCACCCGCACGCCGACCCACTACGGCTACGGCTACGTGGGCAACGGCGTGACCATCGCCGACGTGCGGCGCATGGCCGACGAGCTGGCCACCACGCGCCTGCTCGACGCCGGCGGCGAACTGGCGCGGCTGGAGCAGCTGTCGGGCCTGACCGCGCGCCTGGACAGTCTGTTCTCCGACCAGGCCACCAACCTGACCGGCATGTGGTCGAACTTCTTCGACGCGGTCTCGGCCCTGTCCGCCAACGCCGCCGGCACCGCCGAACGCGAGGATCTGCTGGCACGCGGCAACGCGCTGGTGGCACGCTTCCGGCAGCTGGATGGCCAGCTGCAGGCGCTGGACCACGAGGTCAACAACGGCCTGGTCGCCGGCGCCCAGGAGATCAACCGCCTGGCCGCGGAGATCGCCAACCTCAATGCCGCGGTCGGATCGGACGCCAGCCGTGCCGCGCCCGACCTGCTCGACCGGCGCGACCGGCTGGTGGCCGAGCTGGTCGGCTACACCGGCGGCACCGCCGTCGTCCAGGACGGCGGCATGATCAATGTGTACGCCGCCGGAGGCGTGGCACTGGTGGTGGGCACCCAGGCCTCCACCGTCACCACCACCGCCGATCCCTACCAGCCCGAGCGGCTGCAGCTGGCCCTGCTCGGCCAGGGCGGCACCCTCATCCGCCTGGACCAGAAGACCCTGGGCGGCCGCATGGGCGGCTTTGTCGAGTTNCGCAACACTGTCCTGGACCCGGCCATGGCCGAGCTGGGGCGCCTGGCGGTGGCCCTGGCGACCGCGTTCAACGAGGGCCACGCCGCCGGCATGGACCTGTACGGCGACCTGGGCGGGGACTTCTTCTCGCTGGCCGCGCCGCGGGTGCTGCCGCGCGCCGACAACGCCAGCGGCGCCACACTCAGCGCGCAGGNGGCGGACGTGTCCCAGCTCACCGGGCAGAACCTGGTCATCCACTTCGACGGCACCGCCTGGCAGGCCCATCGCGCCGACACCGGCGTGGCCGTGCCGTTGAGCGGCACCGGCACCGCCGCCGATCCGCTGCGCGTGGACGGCATGGCCCTGGTCGTGTCCACCACGCCGCCGCCTGCGGCCGGCGACCGCTTCCTGCTGCAGCCCACCGCGGGTGCGGCCGGCGGCCTGGGCCTGGCGATCAACGACCCGTCGCGGATCGCCGCGGCGCTGCCGGTCACGGCCGCCGCCGACCTGGACAACATCGGCGGCGGCAGGCCGGCGGACCTGCGCGTGGTCGACGCCTCGCATCCGGCCCTGCTGGCGCCCGCGGTGATCGAATTCCTCGACTCCGGCCAGTACACCATCGACGGCGCGGGCCCCTATCCCTTCACGCCCGGCCAGACGATCAGCGCCAACGGCTGGAGCCTGGTGCTGGACGGCATCCCCGCCGCCGGCGACCGCTTCGAAGTGCGGCCCGCCCAACCGCGCTCGGGCGACAACGGCAACGCCTCCCGCCTCGCCAACCTGGACGATGCGCGCATCCTGTCGGGCGGCACCATCACTCTCAACGGCGCGCTCGGCGGCCTGACCACCTCGGTCGGCTCGGCCGCGCGCCAGGCGCAGTACGCGGCCGACGCTCAGCAGGCCATCTACGACGACGCACTGGTGGCGCGCGAGTCGGTGGCCGGCGTCAACCTCGACGAGGAGGCGTCCAACATGCTCCGGCTGCAGCAGGCCTACCAGGCCGCGGCGCAGATCATCGCCACGGCCGACACCATGTTCCAGTCCATCCTGAGCGCCGTCCGCCGATGACCACCCGCATTTCCACCAGTTCGATGTTCGACCTGGCCCTGGCCAGCATGCTGGCGCGGCAGAAGCAGCTGGCCGCGCTGCAGCAGCAGGTGGCCACGGGGCAGAAGATCGTCACCGCCAAGGACGACCCGGTGGCCGCCGGCGCGGCCGTGGGCCTGGACCGCGCCCTGGCCGAGCTCGAGCGCCTGGGCCAGAACGCCAACACCGTAGGCAACCGGCTCGGCCTGCAGGAGAACGCGCTCGCCCTGGCCGGCGACGACCTGATCCGCATCAACGAGCTGGCCGTGCAGGCCGCCTCCGACACGCTCTCGGACGAGGACCGCCGCTCCATCGCCGCCGAGATGCGCACGCTGCTGGACAACCTGCTGAGCCTGGCCAACAGCACCGATGGCACCGGGCGCTACCTGTTCGGCGGCACCGCCGACGACGTGGCACCGTTCTCCCGCGTCGCCGGCGGCGTGGCCTACAACGGCGACCAGATGCAGCGCAGCGTCGAGGTGGCGCCGGGTCTGTTCGTGAAGGACACGCTGCCCGGAAGCGAGGTGTTCATGCGCATCCGCACCGGCGACGGCCGGGTGGACGCGGGCATGGCCGCCTCCAACACCGGCACCGCGGTTCTGGAGGACTTCGGCCGCACTTCCGCAGGCGGCTGGAACGGCGAGCGCTTCACCTTGCGCTTCACCGCGGGCAACGGCTACGAGGTGCTCGACCAGGGCGGCGCCGTGGTCGCCAGCGGCACCTGGCAGCCGAAGCAGGACATCGAGTTCGGAGGTCTGCGGGTGGCGGTCAGCGGCCAGCCCGACGACGGCGACGAGCTGGAGATCGGCCCCGCCGGCACGCGCGACGTGTTCGCGACCGTGCAGGCGCTGATCGACGCGCTGGAAGCCGACGTGGTGACGCCGGCCGACCAGGCGGCGCGCCGCAACGCGATCCAGGCCGGGATGCGCGACGTGGCACGTGCCGCCGAGCGCTTCATCGATGCGCGCGCCTCCGGCGGCGCACAGCTTGCGCTGGTGGACGACGCACGCGAACTGCGCGAGGCCAATTCGGTCACGATCAAGACCACGCTGTCGGGCATGCGCGACCTGGACTACGCCGACGCCATCACCCGCTTCCAGCTCGAGAGCACGGCGCTGCAGGCCGCCCAGCTCGTGTACACGCGCATGCAGGGCCTTTCGCTGTTCGACCTGCTGCGCTGAGCAGGCCGCAGGGCCGGTCCGGGTCGGAACGACGGCGCGGGAAACCGCGCCGTTTTTTTTCGCAAGGCGCTAAAGGCCGGCGCGCCGGTGCCGTTATCCGGAAACGCAGGCGGACGCCCCGGGGAGTCCACCCCTGCCCGCCATGCAAGTCCGCGCAGCCAAAGAAAAAAATCGCGGACTGGCGCTAAAGGTCCGGATGCTGGCGCCGTTAACCAGTACAGCAGCGGCACCGGTCAGATTGATGACCCCCCCTGCGAAGGTCCGGCCAAGGCTACGCAGTCCTACCCGCCGGGATGAATCGCTTAGAGGAGACTCAAAATGACGCAAGTCATCAACACCAACGTGATGTCGCTCAATGCCCAGCGCAACCTGAGCACCACCAGCGCGAGCATGGCCACGACCGTCCAGCGCCTGTCCTCGGGCCTGCGCATCAACAGCGCCAGGGATGACGCCGCCGGCCTGGCCATCTCCCAGCGCATGACCGCCCAGATCCGAGGCATGGAGCAGGCGATCCGCAACGCCAACGACGGCATCTCCCTGGCCCAGACCGCCGAAGGCGCGCTGGGCGAGATCGCCAACAACCTGCAGCGCATCCGCGAGCTGGCCGTGCAGGCCGCCAACGGCACCTACGAGGCCGAGGACAAGGAGGCGCTGCAGAAGGAAGTCCAGCAGCTGAAGGACGAAATCCTGCGCGTGGTCGACAGCACCAAGTTCAACGGCCGCCAGCTGCTGAACGCCGACACCACCATCTCCATCCAGGTGGGCGCCAGCGCGACCGACCAGGACAAGATCGACATCTCGCTGAACGACATCAAGACCGCTCTGAGCGGCATCACCGACGNNGCCTTCACCGTGGAGGACATGGACGCCGGCGCCGCCGCCACCCAGCTGGACGACCTGGACGAGGCGCTGCAGGTGGTCAACGAGGCCCGCGCCGACCTGGGTGCGATCCAGAACCGCTTCGCCTCGGCGATCGCCAACCTGCAGGTCAGCTCGGAGAACCTGCAGGCCTCGCGCAGCCGCATCCAGGACGCCGACTACGCCAAGGAGACCGCGGAACTGACCCGCACGCAGATCCTGCAGCAGGCCGGTACGGCGATGCTGGCCCAGGCCAAGGCGATCCCGCAGAGCGTGCTGAGCCTCCTGCAGTAAGTTCCCGGCAGGCACGATCCGGCAGGCCCGCCCCGGATGGGGCGGGCCTTTCGTTTGCCCGCCCACCCCGCCGGCACGGGGCTTGCATCGACGGGGGGACATCCAGGGGTGTGCCCCCACATGTCCAAGATCCTGCTCTCCAACAACTCGCTGGCCCGGTACGCCGGCTCGGAACTGGTCACGTACGAGATCGCCCAGTACCTGGTCGAGTGCGGCCATTCGGTCACCGTCGCCACGTTCATCAAGGATGGCGACATCCGCCGGGATTTCGACGCCCTGGGAATCCAGTGGATCGACCTGTCCGCCGCGCGCGCACCCCTGGAGACGCGGTTCGACCTGTTCTGGGGACACCACGCCAGCTGCTTCGACGCCCTGCTGCTCGAGCGGAACCTGTCCGCGGAACGGGTGATCTTCTCCTCGCTGTCGCCCTACGAGCCACTGGAGTGCCCGCCGCTCTACGCCGGCAGCCTGACCCACCTGCTCGCGAATTCCCCCGAGACCCGCGACGTCATGGCCGGATACGGGATCACGGCCGATTCCATCACGGTGATGCCCAACTGCATCACCCGCGAGTGGGAGCGCCACGCCCTGCGCCGGCTCCCGGCGGCGCCCCGCAAGCTGGCGATCGTGTCCAACCACGTGCCGGCCGAGGTNATGGCGGCGATCCCGCACCTGCGCGACGCGGGCCTGGAAGTGGTGATCCACGGGTATGGCCACGATGCCAGGCGGGTGACCCCGGAACTCCTGGCCGACGTGGACGTGGTGCTGACCATCGGGCGCACGACCCAGGCCGCGCTGTCGCAGGGCATCCCGGTGTACTGCTACGANCGCTTCGGCGGGCCCGGATACATCGGCCCGGAGAACTTCGAGCGCGCCGCGTATTACAACTTCTCCGGCCGCTGCTGCAACCGCCGCCTGNGCGCGGCGTCCGTCGCCGGGGAAATCCTGGCCGGCTTTGCCGCGGCTGCCGGCCAGGCGCAGGAGCTGGCGGCCAGGGTCCGTTCCGGCTTCCACCTGCCCACATGGGTGGACGCGGTGCTGGACAAGGTCCTTGCCCTGCCCCCCATGTCCGCCTCGCACCGGGGAAGCCTGGAGCAGGCCAGGCGCCTGCGCGCCTCCCGCGCCGAAACCGAGCGGGGCACCGCCGTCGCCGACTGGCTGGAGTCCCGCCAGATGCCCCCCGCCCTCCTCCGGCAGGCGAACGCGCGCGCCGCCGGCCAGGGCCGGCCTGCGGAGGTGCGTGTGTTCGTCCTCGACCGCACCGGCCTGCACACGCCGCTGGGCAGGACGATCGCCAGCCTGCGCGCCGCCTCGCGCGACCGGCCGTTCAGGCTGGACATCCACGTCGTCAGCCGCGCTTCCCGCCAGGACGCGGGCAGTGCGGCGTGGACGGGCGTGGAGTGGCATCAACGTGAAGATGGCCGCCTCCTCGACGCGGTCAACGAGGTGGCCGCCCGACGGCCCTGCGATTGGCTGCTGCTGGCCGACGCGGGCGACGAATTCACCGTGTCCGGACTGCAGGCGCTCGTCCAGGAGGCGGCGGCATCGCCGGACACCCGTGCCGCCTACGCCGACGGGATGATGCACACCTCCAGCGGCGGCCTGGCCGCCCTGCTGCGCCCGGACGTCAACCTCGACCTGCTCCTGTCCACGCCGGCGAGCCTGTCCCGCCACTGGCTGTTCCGCCGCGACGTCTTCGTCGAGGCCGGGGGCCTGGACGGGAGCCTGGGCGAGGCCGCCGAGCTCGGCCTGCTGCTGCGCCTGCTGGAGACGGCCGGCATCGGGGGGCTGGTCCATGTCCACGAGCCCCTGCTGGTCACCCCGCCGCAGGTGCTGCAGACCAGCCGGGCGGAAATCGCTGCGCTGGAGCGCCACCTCCGGAACCGCGGCTACGCCAACGCGGTCGTCGAGCCGCACCATCCCGGCTGCTACCGCATCCGCTATGGCCATGCCCACACACCGGGTGTGTCCGTCATCATCCCCACCCGCGACCAGTTCCCGCTGCTGCAGCGCTGCGTGGAGAGCGTGCTGGAGAAGACCGCGTATCCGCACTACGAGGTGCTGATCGTGGACAACGGCAGCAGCGAGGCCGCCGCCCGCGCCTGGCTGGACGGCATCGAGGCGCTGGGCAGTCCGCAGCTGCGCGTGCTGCGCCACCCCGGCGGCTTCGACTACGCGGCGATGGTCAACGCCGCCGCCGCGCAGGCGCGCGGGGAATACCTGCTGCTGCTGGACAACGACACCGCGGTGCTCGACGGCGGCTGGCTGGAGGCCCTGCTCAACCATGCCCAGCGCCCCGAGGTGGGCGTGGTCGGCGCCAAGCTGCTGCGCCCGGACGGCAGCGTGGACCAGGCCGGCCTGGTGCTCGGCCTGAGCGGTCCGGCCGGCGGGGCCTTCGTCGGCGAGCGCCACGACGCGCCCGGCTACATGCACCGCCTGCAGGTGGATCAGGACTACAGCGCCGTGTCCGGCTCCTGCCTGATGGTGCGCAAGGCCGTGTTCGAGGAGGTCGGCGGCATGGCCGGCGGCCCCCTGCGCAACGCCTTCGCCGACCTGGACCTGTGCCTGGCGGTGCGCCAGGCCGGCTATCTGGTCGTCTGGACACCGCATGCCGTGCTGCTGCACGAGGGCGGTGCCAGCCGCGGGCGCGGCAAGGACGGCGGCGCGGCGAACCCGGCCGACGTCCCGGCCGAGGCGCTCGAGGCCGTCTACGCCAAATGGCTGCCACTGCTGGCCCACGACCCGGCCTACAACCGCAACCTGTCGCTGGAAGGCCGCGGCTTCGAGCTGGAGACCCAGGCCTGGCTCAACCCCCCCGTCCTGGTCACCGGGCTGCCGCAGGTGCTGGCGCTGCCGGCCGACCGTGCCGGCTGCGGCTACTACCGGGTGATCCACCCGGCCCGGGCCATGGTCGCCAACGGCGTGGCCGACGTGCGCCTGGGCAACCGCTACCTCAGCCCGGCGGAGCTGGAACGCCTGGCCCCCGACGCGGTCGTGTTCCAGCGGCAGATGCTGGCCTCGCAGGTCGAGGCGCAGCGGCGGATGTGCGGCTTCAGCCGGGTGTTCAAGGTGGCGGAGCTGGACGACTACCTGCCCAACGCCCCGCTCAAGAGCATCCATCGCGGGCAGCTGCCCAAGGACGTGCGCAAGACCATGGCCGCCGCCCTGCGGCAGATGGACCGCCTGGTGGTGTCCACCGAGCCGCTGGCCGAGGCCCTGCGCGACCTGCATCCGGACATCCGGGTGGCCCGCAACCGCCTGCCGGCCGAGTGGTGGGGCCACCTGCGCGGCGGCCGCCGCGCAGGTGCACGGCCACGGGTCGGCTGGGCCGGCGGCGCGGGACATCGCGGCGACCTGGAGATGATCGCCGACGTGGTCCAGGCCCTCGCGGACGAGGTCGACTGGGTGTTCATGGGGCTGTGTCCCGACAGGCTGCGCCCGTACGTGCACGAGTTCCACCCCGGCGTGGCGATCGAGNACTACCCTGCCCGCCTGGCTGCCCTGGACCTGGACCTGGCCATCGCCCCGCTGGAGGACAACCAGTTCAACCGCTGCAAGAGCAACCTGCGCCTGCTGGAGCTGGGCGCCTGCGGATACCCGGTGGTCTGCAGCGACGTGGAGGCCTTCCGCGACGGGCTGCCGGTCACCCGGGTCAAGCCCCGGTTCCGCGACTGGGTCGAGGCCATCCGCATGCACCTGGCCGACCTGGACGCGACGGCCCGCGCCGGCGAGGCCCTGCGCGAGGCCGTGCACCGCGACTGGATGCTGGACCCGGCCAGCGCCAGGGCCTGGCTGGCCTGCTGGATGCCCGACTGAAGGCCCCGCTCAAGTGGCACGCCCGGCGGCCGCTAACGGTACGGAAGCACGCATACCGGCGCCCGCGGGCAGANCCGAGGAAGCAGCATGAGCACGATTTCCGTCACCGGATCCGGCCTGGACATCCCGAGCCTGGTCTCGCAGCTGGTGCAGGCCTCNCGCCAGCCCACCGAGAGCCGGCTCAAGACCCAGGCCAGCCAGATCAACACCAAGCTGTCGGCGGTCGGCCAGATCAAGAGTTCCCTGTCCTCGCTGCAGACCGCGCTGGAGAAGCTGGCGGCGGTGGCGCACAAGCCGTCCTTCCAGGCCAGGGCCCAGGAGGGCGCCGGCTTCACCGCCACCGCCTCCTCCGACGCCGTTCCCGGCTCGTACTCGGTGGAGGTGCTGGCGTTGGCCACGGCGCAGAAGCTGGCCTCGGCCGCGTACGCGCCCGGCGCGGTGGTCGGCAGCGGCACGCTGTCGATCGCCTGGGGCAGCGACGACGACCAGAGCCTGACGGTGGAGTTCGAGGAAGGTGCCACCCTGGCCGACATCGCCCGCGCGGTGAACCGTGCCGCCGGTGGCAAGGGCGTGACCGCGGCGGTGATCACCGCCGATGACGGCGAGCACCTGGTGTTCACCGCCCGCGGGACCGGTCTGGCCAATGCCCTCACCATCACCGCCAGCGGCGGCGATGGCGGCCTGGCGGCGGTGACCAACGGCGCCGGCGGAGGCCTGGTCGAGCAGGTGGCCGCGGCCGACGCCCGGGTCCGGGTCGACGGCTTCGAGCGCACCTCCGCCAGCAACGAGATCGCCGACCTGGTGCCGGGCGTCACCCTTGCCCTGGCCACGGCCAGGCCCGGCGAGGCCTTCCGCCTGGAGGTGGAGGCCGACAGGACCGAACTGGAAAGCGCCATCGAGGCCTTCGTCTCGGCCTACAACGGCGCCGGCTCGGNGCTGCGCACGACCACCCGCTACGACTCGGCCACCCGCACCGCCGCGGCCCTGACCGGCGATTCGCTGGNGCGCGGCCTGCAGCAGCAGCTGCGCAACCTGGCCAGTGGNCACACCCTGGAGCTGAAGGCGCTGGGCCTCACCCTCGACAAGGCCGGGGTGATGAGCTTCGACAAGGGCAAGCTGGGCGAGGCCCTGGCCGCCGATCCGCAGGCCGTGTCCCGGCTGTTCGGCGAGGAAGGCGCCATCGCCTCCCCGCTGCGCACCGTTCTCAAGACCTACCTGGACAGCGAGGGCGTGCTGGCCCGGCGCACCGAGAACCTGGACAAGCAGAAGGAAGGCCTGGACAAGCAGCTGGAGCAGCTGGACCTGCGGATGGAGAAGCTGGCCGCCCTGTACACCGCCCAGTTCACCGCCATGGAGACCATGATCCTGCAGCTGCAGAGCAGCGCCAGCTCGCTGAATGGCCTGCTGGCGCAGGGCAGCAGGAGCTGACCCGGCCGGCCGCGGGCTCAAGCCCGGTGGGCCGCGGCCGATACCTTGCCATGCCCACCGCATCCTCCGCNGTGCACCGGCCGGACCGCCACCAGGATTGCCCACCATGTACGNCGCCAAGCGCAACCTCGCCGACCAGTACCGGAAGACCGCCGTCTCGTCCCGTGTGGCGGAGGCCGATCCGCACCAGCTGATCGCCATGCTGTACGAGGGCGCCAGCCAGCGCATCCGCCGCGCCCAGGCGTACCTGGAACAGGGCGACATCACCCGCAAGGGCCAGGCCATTGGCGAGGCCTGCGCCATCATCGGCCACCTCAACGGCATGCTCGACCACGAGGCCGGCGGCCACGTGGCCGCCAACCTGGCCGCGCTGTACGACTACATCGTCCGCCGCCTGACCGAGGCCAACCTGCACAATGACGCCACCGCCCTGGGCGAGTGCCTGGACCTGCTGGGCGAGATCGAGTCGGCGTGGAACGCGATTCCGCACGGCCAGCGGGTGATGCCGTTATGAGCGCGGCCGTCAGGCTGGCGGAACTGCACCAGGCGCTGGACCGGATCGGCGCGGCGATGGAGCGCGGCGAGATCGAGTCCCTGCCGCCGATGCTTGACGCCTACAGCCGTGCCGTGGGGGAATTCTGCGCACTGGAGGGCGCGGCCGGCCTGCGCGACGGCGTGCAGGCGCTGCAGGCCCGCCAGCAGGAGGTCATCGCCGCGATGCGCCACCACCAGGACCGGCTGCTGGCACTGATGTGCCGGCAACGCACGGCCACCCGCGCCGTGCACGCCTACACCGGAGCGGGAGCCGGATGATGGCCGCCGCCGACGCGCACTGGTCCGCGGACGCCCGCGCCGCCGAGGAGGCACTGTTCGGCGACACCCTCGCCTGCGAGGCCGTGCTGCCGGCCGGCTTCGTGCCGGGCGGTGCGGCCAATGCCAGCCGTGCCGAGGCGCTGCTGCTGGGCCTGGCCCGGGTCGAGGACCTGCGCGGCGGCGACGATGCCGGCGAGGACAAGCGCGGCGAGCTGCCGTTGCTGGCCCAGCGCCTGGACGCCAAGCTGGACCTGGTGCTGGCGCTGCTGGCCCGGCTGGTGCGGCAGTCCGGCCGGCCGCTGCCGNCCGTCCCGCTGCGCTGGTCGGTGCGCGGCCTGCGCCTGCGGCTGCCGGAGCGGGCCGAGCCTCCGGCCGCCGGCACCGCCGGCGCGGTGTGCCTGCAGCCGGCCGACTGGCTTCCGGACGAGCTGGAATTGCCGGTGGTGGTGGCTGCCTGTGACCGTACCGGTGATGCGGTCCAGGTATGGTTGCGTTTCCCGGATCTGCCGGAGGGGCTGGAGGAGGCCATGGGCCGCCATCTGTTCCGCATGCACCGCCGCCAGGTGGCGGGGGCGCGGCGCCGCTGAGCCGGGCCGTCGCCTACACATCGGCGGAGCGATGGGCTAAGGTGGCCGCATTCCCGGCGCAGTACGATCCCGAATCCCCCCGTGCGTGTCCTGATCGTTGACGACCATACCCTGGTGCGCGCGGGGCTCAGCCGCCTGCTGCAGGGGTTCCAGGACGTGGACGTGGTCGCCGAGGCCAGCCACGCCGACGAGGCCATCGACCTGGCCGCCTTCCACCGCCCGGACCTGGTCCTGCTCGACCTGTCCCTGCCCGGCCGCAACGGCCTGGAGGCGCTGACCGGCATCCTCGAGCGGGTGCCGGACACCCGGGTGGTGATGATGTCCATGCACGACGACCCGATGCACGTGCGTGACGCGCTGGACCGCGGCGCGGCCGGCTTCGTGGTCAAGGACGCCGCGCCGCTGGAGCTGGAGCTGGCCCTGCGCGCGGCGGCCAACGGCGAGGTGTTCCTCAGCCCGCGCATCTCCTCGAAGATGATCGCGCCCATGCTCGGCCGCTCGAAGCCGTCCGGCGTGGCCGCCCTGCCGCCGCGCCAGCGCGAGATCCTGGCCCAGATCGGCCGCGGCCTGAGCAGCAAGGAGATTGCCGCCCAGCTGGGCATCAGCGTCAAGACCGTCGAGACCCACCGCGCCCGCATGATGGAGACGCTGGGCTGCCGCCGCGCCAACGAACTGGTGCTGCTGGCGGCCAGGTACCGCCACGAGCTGGGCTGAAGTTGAGACGTACGTCGAATTTCCGCCGCGGCGACGGCGCAAATCCAGTGCATTGTAGGGGTATCCCCGACACGCCGTGGGGTAATTGACGACGGGAATACGGCATCGCCCTGATTCAGTTTCCGTCGCGCGGGGCGCACGATGCCCCCATCGCGCCGCGGTTCTGGCGCATGGGGGGTTCGGATGAAAGCCACAGCCTCGCTCCAGCTGGGCCAACAGCTGCACCTGACGCCGCAGCTGCTGCAGTCGATCCGGCTGCTGCAGCTGGACGCCCTGCAGCTGCAGCAGGAGATCACCCAGGCCCTGGCGATGAATCCCCTGCTGGAGCTGGAGGAGGAGGCCCCGGTGGCCACCGCCGATGGCGGGCCGCCGGACCCGGCCGGCGCCGCGGCGCTGGAGACGGCGGCATTCGACGAGCTGCCCGAGCCGTCCATGTGGGACGTGGCCGGGGCCAGCTGGAACGAGGCCGACGACGACCCGATGCAGCGCGTGGCCGAGCCGGCCTCCAGCGATCCGTTCGTGCGGGTGCTGCAGCGCCTGGCCCTGGGAACTGCCGGACCGCGAGAGTNGAGGTGGCCGGCTTCTGGCTGGAGCACTGCGACGACGCCGGCTACCTGGACGGCGACCACCAGGCGCTGCTGATGCGCGCCTGCGCCCGCTTCGACATGGACCCGGCGCGGATCGAGGCGGTGCGCCGGCATCTGCTGCACGGCGAGCCGGCCGGCCTGGCCGCGCGCGACCTGCGCGAGTGCCTGGCCGCGCAGCTGGCCGCCCTGCCCGGCCGCGTCCCGGGCCGGCCGCTGGCCGCGCGCATCCTGGAACAGTGCCTGGAGCTGCTGGCCGCGCACGACCACGCCGCCATCGCCCGCCGCCTGGACGCCGAGCCGGCGGATGTGGAGGAGGCGGTGCGCCTGCTGCTGTCCCTGCAGCCCCGCCCCGCGCACGCCGAGGCCGAGCCGGCCGAGGCCGGGTACGTGGTCCCCGACGTGGTGGTCTGGCATGCCGACGGCCAGTGGCGGGTGGCACTGAACCCGGCCACCGCGCCGCGCCTGACCGTCAACAGCAGCTACGAGCGCGCCCTGGCCCAGGCCGGCGAAGGTGCCGGGCGGATGCGCGAGCTGCTGCAGGAGGCGCGCTGGCTGACCCGCGGCCTGTCCATGCGCTACGACACGCTGCTGCGCACCGCCCGGGTCCTGGTCGAGCGCCAGGCCGCCTTCCTCGAGCGCGGTGAGGAGGCCATGGCGCCGCTGACCCTGCGCGAGGTGGCCGAGGCCATCGGCATGCACGAATCCACCGTGTCGCGCATCACCAGCGGCAAGTACATGCAGACGCCGCGCGGCACCTTCGAGCTGAAGCACTTCTTCGCCGTGCGCCTGGAAGGCGCGAGTGTCTCCGGGGCGGCGGTGCGGGCGATGGTGCGCCGCCTGATCGAGACCGAGCCGCCGGGCAGGCCCCTGTCCGACGACGCCATCGCCGCGCTGCTGGCCCGCCAGGGGGTGAACATCGCCCGCCGCACCGTGGCCAAGTATCGTGAGCAGCTCAACATCGCCCCGGCCAGGGAGCGCCGCCGCGCCGCGGCCCCGCAGGCGCAGGCGGGCTGAGGCCAGAACGAGGACAGAACGATGAACAAGGTGAGGGTGCTGATCGTGGACGACCACGACGGGTTCATCAACGCGGCCATGCGCCATTTCCGGCGGCTGGACTGGCTGGAGGTCGTGGGCACGGCCGCCAACGGCCTGGAGGCGATCGAGCGCTCGGAGGCGCTGCGCCCGGACGTGGTGCTGATGGACCTGGCCATGCCCGAGATGGGCGGGCTGCAGGCCACGCGCCTGATCAAGGCCCAGGACGATCCGCCCTACGTGGTCATCGCCAGCCACTTCGACGACGCCGAGCACCGCGAGCACGCCACGCGCGCCGGCGCCGACAACTTCGTCAGCAAGCTTTCCTATCTCCAGGAGGTCGTGCCGATCCTGGAGCGCCTGTCCGTAGGTAATCCGTCATGAGTGAATCCCGGATCCTGGTGATCGACAGCCAGGCCGAGCGCGCCGAGCGCCTGTGCGGCCTGCTGGAGTTCATGGACCTCAATCCGCGCTGGGTCGCCTCCCCGGCCGATGTCCACACCGGCCGCCACCGGCCGACCGACTGGATGGCCCTGGTGGTCGGCGGGATCGACGACGGGGACGCCGCGCGCGGCCTGTTCTCCTGGCTGGCCGGCGCCCCGCTGCCGCCGCCGGTGATGCTGCTGGACGGCGACCCGGCCGCGTTCGCCGCCGCCTACGGCCTGCACGAGGCCGGGGTGTGGCCACTGGAGTCGCCGATCCGTCACGCCCAGCTGGAGGCCTGCCTGCGCCGCGCCAGCCTCAAGCGACTGGACGCCGAGCAGCAGGCCGCCGCCGGCGCCGACGAGGGCCCCACCGGGGCCAGCCCGGCGGTGCAGCGCCTGCGCCGGATGATCGCGCAGGTGGCGCCGTTCGACACCACCGTGCTGATCCTGGGCGAGTCCGGCACCGGCAAGGAGGTGGTGGCGCGCGCCATCCACCGCCAGTCGGCGCGTCGCGACGGCCCGTTCGTGGCCATCAACTGCGGCGCCATTCCGCCGGACCTGCTGGAGAGCGAGCTGTTCGGCCACGAGAAGGGCGCCTTCACCGGCGCGCTGAGCGCGCGCAAGGGGCGCTTCGAGATGGCCGAGGGCGGCACCCTGCTGCTGGACGAGATCGGCGACATGTCCCTGCCGATGCAGGTCAAGCTGCTGCGCGTGCTGCAGGAGCGCAGCTTCGAGCGCGTCGGCGGCAACCAGACCATCAAGTGCAACGTGCGGGTGATCGCCGCCACCCACCGCAACCTGGAGGAACGCATCGCCGAGGGCCAGTTCCGCGAGGACCTGTTCTACCGGCTCAACGTGTTCCCGATCGAGATGCCGCCGCTGCGCGAGCGGCGCGAGGACCTGCCGGCGCTGGTGGACACCATCGCCGCGCAGCTGGCCCGCACCGGCCGCGGCGAGGTGCGCTTCGCCGAGAGCGCGCTGGCGGCGCTGGCCGGCTACCACTGGCCCGGCAACGTGCGCGAGCTGACCAACCTGGTCGAGCGCCTGGCGGTGCTGCATCCGGGCGGCCTGGTGCGGGTGGAGGACCTGCCGGCCCGCTACCGCGAGCACCTGCCGCCGGCGCCGGTGGCGGTCGCCGCCGCGGCTCCGGCGTCCGCGCCGGCCACCCCGCCCGTCCAGGCGTCCGCCCCCGCCGCCCCGGCCGAAGCCGCGCCGGCGGCCGCGGAAGCCACGCACCTGCCCGAGGAAGGTCTGGACCTGCGCGAGCACATGGCGCAGATCGAGCTGACCCTGATCCGCGAGGCGCTGGAGCGCACCCAGGGCGTGGTCGCCCACGCCGCCCAGCTGCTGGGCCTGCGCCGCACCACCCTGGTCGAGAAGCTGCGCAAGTACGGCATCGA